>OIYT01000840.1_pt1 | contig 25420 bp, 17 predicted proteins | sample 1588201 | NCBI WGS metagenome assembly OIYT01 (sample SAMN03283260) | human gut metagenome | biome: human-associated habitat; material: feces | host: Homo sapiens | place: USA | collected 2013
TTCCGGAAACTGTGGAAAACGCTGTTGAAAAGTTGGGGAAATGCCACGGAAATGCCACTTTTTTATCGCCCTGCGCACTTTCCGGATTGAGATTGGTCAGCCGGATATGGCTGCCCAGTGCATTTGCCACATAAAAGAACGCCGCCTGGGAATAATCGCCCTCCACAGTCTGTTCTGCGGCGTGGTAGTGCTGACCGCCGGGAATCTCATAGCCGTCCTCAGTTTCCGTGACGGTGATGCCGAACTGCCGCAGACACGCCAGCGTCAGGTTCACGTACGGGCGGGACTCCAGACGGGACAGCAGACGGATGCGGGAAGTGCCCGCCAGCAGCGGCAGAGCAAACAGCAGCCCCGTGACGTACTGCGAGGAGACGTCGCCCTCCAGTTCAAATGTGCCGGCGCAGAGCTGTCCCCGCAGGGAGAAAGGCATGGTGCCGGCATAGTCGAAGGTCACGCCGTTTTTGGGCAGTTCCCGCAGATACGCCGTCACCGGACGCTGGGGCAGCCGTCCCCGACCCAGAAAAGTGGTTTCCACGCCCAGCGCTGCCGCCACCGGAATCAGAAAGCGCAGAGTCGAGCCGCTCTCGCAGCAGTCCATCTCTGCCGCAGCCGATGCCGCTTTGCCGCCGATGCCGCAGACGGTGACGGTCTTTCCCTCGGTTCGGAATGAAGCGCCCAGCGCTGCCAGTGCGCCCATGGTCGCCGTAATATCCTGCGAGTTGTCTACGCCGTGGATGACGGAGGTGCCCTCCGCCAGCGCTGCACAGATCAGCATGCGGTGCGCCATGCTCTTGGAGGCAGGCACACGCAGCGTGCCCTCCAGCAGCGCAGGAGTGATTGCAACGTTCATGCCTGCTCCCCTCCCATCCATGCGGCAAACTCGGTGAACGGCATGGAGCGGATCTCCGCCTTGCCGATGTGCTGGCACACGATAAACCGCAGCGATGCGCTGGCACGCTTCTTGTCGTTTCCGCACAGGGGTACCAGCTCCGCCATGGGTGCCGGCACTTCTGTGGGCAGCTCATACGCCGTCACGCACCGGCACAGGCGCTGGTATACGTCCTCGGCGCAGGTCTTTTTCGCCATCATGCACATGCCGGCTGCCACAGCGCTGCCGTGAGTGTAGGTCACATAGTGGTAGTAGCTCTCCACCGCATGTCCCAGCGTATGGCCGAAGTTGAGGATCATCCGCTCGCCGGTGTCGAACTCGTCGTGCTCCACCACCTGCCGCTTGATGTCCACGCAGGAGGCGATGACCTGATCCATCACCTCGTGGATGCGGTCGAGATCGTACTGTTCCAGCAGGGCAAAGAGCTTCTCGTCCCAGATCATGCCGTACTTAATGACCTCCCCCATGCCGTCCGCCAGAAACTTGCGGGGCAGCGTCCTGAGGGTGTCCGGATCGCACAGCACGCAGACGGGCTGCTTGAATGCACCCACCAGATTTTTGCCGCCGGGCAGGTCGATGGCAGTCTTTCCGCCCACGGAGGAGTCCACCTGTGCCAGCAGTGTGGTGGGAATCTGCACGTAGTCCATGCCACGCAGATAGGTTGCTGCCGCAAAACCGGTGATGTCCCCCACAACGCCGCCGCCCAGTGCTACCAGACAGTCGGTACGGGTGAGATTGTTCCCGCACAGGAAGTCATAGATCTCGTTCAGCGTCTTGCTGCACTTGGACGCCTCTCCATGGGGAAAGACGAACTTCAGTACCCGAAAGCCGCTCTGTTCCAGAGAGGCTTTCACGGTATCGCCGTAAAGCTCGTTTACTGTATCGTCTGTGACCACGACTGCGGTCTGTGCCTTGGTCTGCTGCCGCACCAGTGTGCCGCACTCTGCCAAAAGCCCGTGTGAAATCCAGATCGGATATGCCTGACTGGCATGTACCGTAATTGTCTGCATAAAAGGTATCCCCTTTCTCCGGAAGTTTCCGGAACTCCATTGGTGTGAAACCACTGCTTCACGCTCTCTTTTAGTATACTAAAATTTCACCGGTATTTCAACAACTATTTGTAAACGCTTCACGGGATTTTCCGCTGTTTTCGCCTTGCCGGAAAAATTCTCATGAGAATTTGGTGAAAACAATAGCAATTTCCATTCAGATGTGGTATAATAACAGGGTGCAGCTCTGCCGCACGGATGCGAAGCGTCTGCACACCAATATTTTTCCGGCGCACGCTCTGCCGGAAATGAGAAAGGAAAGATTCTATGACGACCGATTACGAACGGATCCTGCTCGCCGAGGGCATCGGCTACTCCGAGATTCTGGATCCGAAATTCAAAACCAATACGTTGAAAATCTTTTTCAGCCAGCCGCTCTCGGCTGCCACTGCTGCCGGAAGCGCCCTCGCCACCTCCCTCTTGACGGCGAGCAACCAGCGTTACCCCTCCATTGCACAGCTCCGGAAAAAGCTCCAGATGCTCTACGGCGCAGCCATCTTCGGCAGCGTCCAGCGGGAGGGCGACATCCAGACCAACCACATCTCCGCCACCGTCATTGACGACCGCTATGCACTGGAACAGGAACCGCTCTTTGACGAGGTGCTGGAGCTGCTGCTGGACTGCCTGTTTCGCCCCAACGCCGCAGACGGCGCATTCTCCCAGACTGAATTCCGCATCAAACAGCAGAACCTGCTGGACACCATCAAGGCGGAGATCGATGAAAAGCGTACCTACGCCCTGAATCAGGCACGCCGCACGGCATTTGACGGCGAGCCTGCCGCACTTTCCCCCTGCGGCACAGCGGAAGAGGTTGCTGCCCTGACACCAGCATCCGCTTATGCGGCATATCAGGAGCTGCTCCGCACCGCCGGCATCGAGATCTATTTCGTTGGTCCGGCGAAAAAGGCGGGACTGGCAGACAAGCTGCGCCGTGCCTTTGCCGCCATCCCCGACCGCAAGCCTCAGCCGCTCTGCGCCATTGCCCCCAGTCCGGCAAAGCCCGAACCGCAGGAGGTACACGAGCTGCTGCCCGTGGCACAGTGCAAGCTGGTGCTCCTCTGGAAAACCGCTTATGAAAACCCGTGGGTGCTCGCCATGCTCAGCGCCGTCTTTGGCGGCACGCCAAGTTCCAAGCTCTTCGCCAACGTGCGGGAGAAGATGAGCCTGTGCTACTACTGCGCTGCCAACTATTCCACCTTCAAGCAGTCGCTCACCGTGGACAGCGGGATTGAACAGCAGAACGTGGAAAAAACACGGGATGCCATCCTCCAGCAGCTGCGGGAGATCCAGCAGGGCAACATCACGCAGGAGGAGCTGGAAAACGCCAAGATGTCCTTCCATGACTCCATCTATGGCATTGGCGATACGCCGTCGTCCTATATCAACTGGTACTTCGGACAGTTCTGCAAGGGCATCTCCCTGTCGCAGGACGAACTCCACGAAAAGTACCAGTCCGTCACGATCCCTCAGCTGGTAGAAGCTGCGAACACCCTGACGCTGGACACTATCTACCTCATGGACTGCAAAAAGGAGGCGGAATAATCCATGGAAACCACGAAAACCATCATCCGTTCCCCGCTCACCGGCGATTCCTACACACAGATTCGCCACAAGAGCGGTCTGAACATTCTGGTCTGCGAAATGGACGGCTTCCAGACCACACAGGCGCTGTTCTGCACCAACTACGGCTCCATCCACACCCGCTTCAAGACGGCGGACGATGCGGACTTCTGCACGGTGCCGGAGGGTATCGCCCATTTTCTGGAGCACAAGCTTTTTGAGAACGAGGACTGCGACGTATTCGACCTCTACGCCAAGACCGGCGCAAACGCCAACGCTTTCACCTCCTTTGACAAGACCTGCTACTTCTTCGACTGCTCCGACCATTTTCAGGAATCGCTGGACATCCTCCTCTCCTTCGTCCAGTCTCCCTACTTCACGCCGGAGAGCGTGGCAAAGGAACAGGGCATCATCGGACAGGAGATCCGCATGTATGACGACGATCCCGGCTGGCGGGTATTCTTTAACATGCTGGAAAACCTCTACCACAGCCATCCGGTACGCATCGACATCGCCGGCACAGTAGAGAGCATCGCACAGATCACCGACGATCTCCTGTACCGCTGCTACCGCACGTTCTACAACCTCCACAACATGGTACTGGTGGTTGCCGGCAAGTGCACCGTGGATCAGGTGCTGGAATCCGCCGACCGCCTGCTGAAACCCTGCGAGGATCAGAAGCTGGAGACCATCTTCCCCGACGAGCCGGACACCATCGTTTCGCCGGAGGTCACGGAGAACGCCGCTGTGGGACAGCCGCTGTTCCATCTGGGCTTCAAGTGCACGCCCCGTGACGATCGGGACTGCCTGAAGCAGGATCTTGTTTCCACCCTCACCAACAGCATTCTGCTGTCCTCCTCCTCGCCCCTGTACCAGTCCATGTTACAGGACGGCATCATCAACAGCTCGTTCGGCTTCGAGAACTTCTACGGCAGCGGATACTTCACCGTGTTTTACAGCGGTTCCTCCGACCATCCGGAGGCAATTCGGGAGCGCATCACAGCAGCATTTGCCGAGGCAGCAAAAACCGGACTGGACGAGGAACTGTTTCAGCTGCACAAAAAGGCGACCTACGGCGATTTCGTTCGCTCTCTGAACAACGTCTCCTCTGTCGCAAGCAGCATGCTCAGCGCCGCATTCCTGCACTGTAGTCCGTACGACACACTGGACATCCTCTCCGCCGTCACCATTGATGACTGCAACCGCTTCCTGCGGGAGGAGCTGCGTCCGGACCGCATGGTGCTCTCGACCATTCTGCCGACAAAATAAACCAGATAAGGAGGGAATGAGGGGGTCTGAGTCCCTGTTCAGATCCCCCTGCATATGACTGACACTGCAACTACTGTGGGAATGCTGGATCAAAACGAGGTCGTCTTCCCGCATCTTGGCATTGATATTCACGTAAACAGCACCGCCTTTTCCATCGGCGGGCTGGACATCCAATGGTACGGGCTGCTGATTACGCTGGGGCTGCTCCTCGCCATGATCTACGCCTTTACGCAGGTGCGCAAATACGGGCTGAACCCCGACCGCTTCCTTGACGCCGTCATCGGCGGCATCATCGGCGGTATCGTAGGCGCACGTGCCTACTACGTCATCTTAGAATGGGACACCTACGCCGGCGACTGGAAGAGCATCTTCAATCTCCGCCAGGGCGGACTCGCCATCTACGGCGGCATCATCGGTGCGCTCCTTGTGGGCTGCACGGTGGCAAAGCTCCGGAAAGTGCGCATCCTTCCCCTGCTGGACATCGTGGGAATCGGCTTCCTGCTGGGACAGGGCATCGGACGCTGGGGCAACTTTTTCAATCAGGAGGCGTTCGGCAGAAACACGGACAGCTTCCTCGGCATGTCCGGCGGACAGATTCAGAACTGGATCACCAATTCCTATCCCTACACCAGCTACTATCAGAATTTCGGCACAGCTATGGAAGCTTCTCAGCCCGTACACCCGTGCTTCCTCTACGAATCCATCTGGTGCCTGCTTGGCTTTGTCCTGCTGGCGCTCTTCGCCAAGAAGATTCGCCGCTATGACGGACAGATCTTCCTCCTCTACATCGGCTGGTATGGTCTGGAGCGTGCGTTTGTAGAGGGACTGCGTGCCGACAGTCTGGTGGTGGGAAACGTCCGCATCTCCCAGATGCTGGCGATCCTCTGTGTGGTCGCCTCCGTTATCCTGCAAATCGTCATCGGCTTGCGGGTCAAACGCATGGGCGTTGACTACCGCCTTTATAAAGACACCGCAGAATCCAAGGCGCTGCTGGCGGAATATGACCAGCAGCACGACAAGTCTGCCGCCAAGTCCGCAGAAGCTGACACACCGGCAGACGACACCGCCGACTCCGAGGAAACGCCGGCAGAAGAAGCGCCTGCGCCGGAATCGGAATCCGCTGAAACTGAAACAGAAGAAGAAAAGGAGTCATAACATATGGCAAAGTTAATTTCGGGTAAGGCCGTTTCGGCAGCGCTCCGCACCCAGATTCGGGAGGAAACTGCTGCGCTTCGGGAGAACCACGGCATTCACCCCGGTCTGGCAGTCGTTCTCGTGGGAAATGACCCTGCCTCCCAGATCTATGTCCGCAACAAGCAGAAGGCATGCGAGGAAGTCGGCTTCCGTGCGTTCGAGTATCGCCTGAACGAAAATTCCACGCAGGAACAGCTGCTGGATCTCATCCGTGTCCTCAACAAGGACGACAAGGTGCACGGCATTCTGGTGCAGCTGCCCCTGCCGAAACACATCGACGAACAGACCGTGATTCTCACCATTGCGCCGGAAAAGGACGTGGATGCATTCCACCCCATGAATGTGGGCCGCATTATGATCGGCAACTACGAGTTCCTTCCCTGCACCCCCGCCGGTGTCATGGAACTGATCGACAGCACTGGCGTTGACCTCAACGGCGCAAACTGCGTGGTTGTTGGACGCAGCAACATCGTGGGCAAGCCCATGGCAATGCTCCTCCTCCACCGCAACGCCACCGTGACCATCTGCCACTCCCGCACCCGCAACCTCGCCGAGATCTGCGCCGGTGCCGACATCCTCGTCAGCGCCGTGGGCAAACCCCACTTCATCCGTGCCGACATGGTAAAGGATGGCGCAGTGGTCATCGATGTGGGCATGAACCACGACGAAAACGGCAAGCTCTGCGGCGATGTGGAGTTCGCCGAAGTTGAGCCAAAGGCAGGCTACATCACACCGGTTCCCGGCGGCGTTGGTCCCATGACCATTACCATGCTGCTGAAGAACACGCTCCACGCTGCCAAGCTTATGAACCATCTGGACGACTAAATCCATCCCGCCCCCCAGAAACACAAATGCCCTGCATCATTGCAGGGCATTTTTCATAGACCGGGAAATACAAAAACTGCGGTACGCCAACGCATACCGCAGTCTTTTTTTGCACAAAAGAATCCGTTTCCGTTTCGGGAAATTATTCCTTGACGCCGCCCAGTGCAACACCGCCTACGATGAACTTGGACAGGCAAAGATAGATGATAACAATCGGGATGATGGACAGCGCAATTGCTGCGTACTGTGCACCAAGGTCGATCTTCTTATCTACCATCAGAACCTTCTGGATCATCATCGGCATGGTGAACCGGTTGGACTTGGAAAGGAGGATCATGTTCTGTGTATAGTAGTTGTTCCAGTTCTGTACAAAAGCAAAGATTGCCTGTACTGCAATTGCCGGCTTCATCATCGGAATTGCAATGGAAATAAAGGTACGGAACTCGCTGCATCCATCAATACGTGCAGCCTCAACGATGTCCAGCGGGAAGGAGGACTTCATGTATTGACGCATGTAGAAGACGATCGCCGGCGCAGCAATTGCCGGAACGATCAGCGGAATGAAAGAGTCAGCCAGCTTCAGGGTACCAACCATGAACTGTACGAAACCAGTCGATGTTACCTGAATCGGAATCATCATAACTGCCAGAATGAAAGTATATGCGCCGTCACGAACCTTGAAATCGTAAACAGTCAGACCATATGCAGTCATGGCAGAGAAGAAAACCGTCAGGATTGTCGAACCGCCGGCAATGATCAGAGAGTTCGCATAACCGTGGAACACACTCCAGCCCGAATACTGGGTCGGAATTGCCTTGATGTTATGGATCAGGCTGCCGCTGGGAATCAAAGACAGCGGGGCACGTGCCAGCTCTGCATCCGAACGGGTTGCGTTCATCAGCAGCAAGTAAATCGGAATCAAGCAAATCAGTGCAATCAGCACGCAGATGATAAAGTATATCGTAGACTTAATGCGCTGCTTCAGCATGTAATTTGCGGAAACGCCAACATTTTCCATTATACAATACCTCCCTGCTTTGCCAGCTTCTGCTGCTTCTTATATTCCTTGACCAGAGCACGACGCTCCTTCTTCTTTCTTGCCTCATCGGCATCACGGTTCATCCGGAATACAAAAATACCCAGAATTACCGTAATCAGGAACAGGAGGACAGAAGCCGCACCGGAATAACCGTACCGTACATTCTTCATATCGGCAACGTGGAAGTTCTCGTATACGAAGATTGCGACAGTACGCAGGTGCTCATTGATTGCATTCTTATCAGAGTGGTACAGGTACGGGATATCGAACATCTGCAGACCGCCGATCATAGAAGTGATCAGGGTGTAGACAACCATCGGGCGCAGCAGCGGCAGGGTAATCTTGGTGAGAACCTGACGGCTGTTTGCACCGTCGATGTTTGCTGCTTCAAACAGAGACGGATTGATACCCAGAATACCAGACATCATCATGATCATGGTATTACCAAACCACATCCATGTCTGGATGAACATAACGATACCACGGGACCACCCGGCGGCACCATCGTAAATTTGCGCACCTTCAAAGTCGAACTTATCATGACCCCAGCTCATCCAGATGCCATTTGCAGCACTGGAAGTCTGGTTGGAGATCAGTCGCAAGAACAGAGCTGCAACGGATACTGCGGTAATGATGTTCGGCAGGTACATAACAACCTTGAAGAAGCCCTTGCCCGGGATGTGCAGTTTAGAATCGGTAAACCATACAGCCAGCAGCAGGGACAGCAGGATCTGCGGAATGAAGTTGCCAACCCACAGAATAACGGTGTTGCCCAGTGCTTCCAGGAACTGTTCATGAACCTTTCTCAAACTACGGCCTTCACCGCCGAACAGCAGTGTCTGGTAGTTATCGAATCCCACAAACTCGCCGGTATGACCTGCGTTGCCCTGAAAACTCAGAATAAAGGTGTTGATCAGAGGCCAGATCTGGAAAAAGCAATAGACGAGGAAGAACGGCAGGATAAACAGATACCCGTACTTGGCGTAGCTAATGGACTTAATACGGGACTGTGCCGTAGATGCCATAGAATCACCCTCTCAAAAATTAAGTAGAATAGTAAGAGTTATGATAAATATATGCCTACAAGGGCAGTGTTCTCCCCCTGTAGGCGATATATTTATGAAAAGATTCGTTCAGTGTGACGAGAATTAGTCAACCTGTACGTCCGGCAGAGCGGTAGAAACAGCATCCAGGAAGTTATCCAGGCAAGCTTCTTCGCTATCCAGATCGCCCTTGCAGTAAGACTGTACAGCAGTTACGAAAGCATCGTTGATGGTGCCGTCGTTCTGGCCAGCGATACCGTCCAGGCTAATGTTGTCAGCGGAATCCAGCAGAGTTGCGAACTGATCCTGCTCGTCCTTCAGCAGCGGGTTCTTGTTTGTGCCCTCAGCAACAAGATCAGCCATAACGGTCTTGTTGTTTACGAAGTCAGAGTGAGACAGAGCGTACTGCTTCATGGTGTCTGCGTTGATGGTCATGTCGTATACGAACTGAGCTGCTGCAGTTGCGCTGTTGCAGTTCGGGGATACGCACAGCCAAGAGCCGCCCCAGTACCAACCGGTCGGGCCCATGGTGTAGCCATACTTGCCGTAAGTAGAACCGCCTTCGCCGCCTTCGCCGTCCTGCAGCTGGCCGCCAGCAGCCATAGACCAAGACGGGAAGAAGTAACCGAATGTAGCGTTAGCCAGTGCGCCTTCACTCTGACCGATCAGCTTCCAGTCGTCTGTCCACTGACTTACGTTGGTGATGTAGCCCTTGTCAAAGTTTTCCTTTGCCATGGTGATGAAGTCCTTGGTTGCATCCGGCTGGAACTTGCCGTCAGCGTCGATCCACGGAGTGGTTCTGTTACCAGCGGAGTATGCTCTCCATACGCCGGCGATGGTATCAGCCATAGCAGTCTTGTTACCAGACTTCTCGTATACAGTTGCAGCGGTCTTCCAGAATGCATCCCAGTCACCGATCTGTGCCTGCATATCTTCCGGAGAAGTTACGCCCAGGTACTCTTCAGCCAGGTCAGCTCTGTAAGCGTAACCGCCGGCAGCTGCCTGCCAGGAAGCACCCTTCAGAACGCCGTTGCTGTCGGTACCCAGTGTTACAGTGTAGCCGTAAGCATCCTTGTACATGCTCTCATCGATGCCCAGAGCGGACAGCGGAGCGGTGTACTCGTCGTTGTTCTCATAGCTCATTACCCAGTCTGCATCGCAAACGAACAGGTCAACGTCAGAGCCGGAAGAGAAGTACTGAACGTACTGCTCGTTAGCCTCAGTACCGCTGGAACCAACGTTTACGTAGGTCGGGTTCTTTGCAGAAGTAACATCGAACATTGCCTTCAGGTCGGTGTCAGTCCAGCACAGAATGCTCAGGGTGTCATCGTCGTCCTTCAGAGTGCCGTCCGGAGTCGGAGCACCAGTGGTGTCGCCACCTTCAGCTTCGCTGCTGTCTGCATCTTCGCTGCTCTCAGCGTCTGCGCTGCTCTCATCAGCAGAAGACTCAGCAACAGAAGAATCGGCAGTAGAAGAAGAATCTTCTTTGCCGCCGCAGCCTACGAATGCAGTTGCAGTCATAGTCAGAGCAGCCATCAAAGCCAGTGTCTTTTTCAACTTGTTCATTGGAATTTTCCTCCTTAAATATATATATTACACCGTCTGCCGTCCATTCGGGCTTCCGGCGTAATAATCCCATAAAATGCGCTCCGGATTTCGGAAAGCGCAGCCGCTTTTCCGGAATTTGTTCTCTCTGTCAATTTTGCATCGTCAAAAGAACATTTTTTCGGATAAGCTTAATATACAACAATTCGAAACGAATGTCAATGGATTATACCATTCTTTCATTTTTTTCAGTGATACAAAACAAAAATCAACTCGTTTTTTTGTACACATTGCCATACAAATTGTGCATTTGCGGAAATGGTTACAAAACGGTTAAAACCGTGATTTTCCACAGAAACATTTGCGCTACGGGCGGTTTTCCGGCAGAACTGTCACAAAATCCCGCAGCTTCTCGAACCGCTGTTCCGTCATTCCCTCTGCATACAGCAGCTCATAGGGCGAGGAAAAGTACCGGATCTCCTGCCGCAGCGTCAAAATCGCATCGGCAAGCGTTTCCGTCATCTCCGGAATCCGCATCAGTTCCTCACGAGTTGCCGTGTTCAGATCGATTGGAAAGGAAACAGGCTCCGGCGGTTCCGCCGCATCTGTCGCAGCTTCTTCCGGCATGTCCGCCGCAGGAGGCTCCTCCGGAATTTCTTCCGGCTGGAGCGATTCCTCCTCGTCCGGCGTTTCCTCCGGCAGGTACAGCATCGGAACGATTCCCGCATACTTCACTGTTCCGATGCCATTTACCTCCAGCAGCTGCTCAAGGTTCTGAAATCCGCCGATCTGCTCCCGATATGCCACAATGCGCTGCGCCAGAACCTCCCCGATTCCCGGCAGCGCCTGTAATTCCTCCACCGTCGCCGTGTTGAGGTTCATGGGTGTGGAAACATCGCACACCGTCCGGGTGGATTCCGTCACAGCTGCGGATTTCGAGGACGTCGCCTTGCGGGTTGCTTTCGCAGAACTGGAACCATATGCCTCCGGCACAGATACCGAAACCGACGATGACACCACAGAAACTGCCGACGACTCCGCCGCCAGCCGGTGTACCTTTGCCGGCGTTTTGGCATCCGAAAAACTGCGGATCCCCTGCCATCCCACCAGAGCGACTGCTCCGGTCAGCAAAGCACCCGCCAAAAGGCTGCCGTACCGTTTTTTCCATATTGTTTTTTTCTTCATAGACACAATCCGATCACAAATATGTTCCGAACAGAATTATTGTAGCACATTTTTTCAGATTCTGCAAGTACTTTTTTCACAATTCCCGAATTTTTCTGAAAAAGCAAAAACTGCGGCGAAAAGGGCAGAGATTTCTCCCTGCCCCTCTCGTTTTCAAAAGCGAATTTACCGCTTTGCTTTTTATACTCTAGCGACGCCGGTTTCCTTGGCTGCCTCTGCAACTGCCTTGGCAACTGCTGCGGCAACGCCATCCTCCAGCGGGCTGGGGATGATGTAATCTGCTGCCAGCTTGTCGTCGGTAACAAAACCGGCGATTGCCTTTGCAGCAGCGATCTTCATTGCGTCGTTGATCTCGCTTGCACGAACATCCAGTGCGCCACGGAAGATACCCGGGAATGCCAGAACGTTGTTGATCTGGTTCGGGAAGTCGCTGCGTCCGGTGCCCATAACAGCTGCGCCGGATGCCAGAGCCAGATCCGGCATGATCTCCGGTGTCGGGTTTGCCATTGCGAAGATGATCGGATCCTTTGCCATGGTCTTTACCATTTCCGGTGTTACACAGCCCGGTGCGGAAACGCCGATGAAAACATCTGCGCCAACCAGCATCTCAGCCAGTGTACCCTTCTTGTGACCGCTGTTGGTGATAGCAGCCATCTCTTCCTTCTGTGCATTCAGGTTGTCACGTCCCTCGTAGATTGCGCCGTGGCGGTCGCAGAGGATTACGTGGTGCGGATCCAGACCCATTGCAATCAGCAGACGGATGATTGCGATACCTGCTGCGCCTGCGCCGCTGGTAACCACCTTGATCTGATGGATGTCCTTGCCAGTCAGCTTCAGTGCATTGAGCATTGCAGCCAGTGTTACCACAGCAGTACCGTGCTGGTCATCGTGGAAAATCGGAATATCGCAGCATTCCTTCAGCCGCTTTTCGATCTCGAAGCAGCGGGGTGCGGAGATATCCTCCAGATTTACGCCGCCGAAGCTGCCGGCCAGCAGACGAACGGTGTTGACGATCTCGTCCACATCCTTGGAGCGAACGCAGAGCGGGATGGCATCCACATTGCCGAAACGCTTGAAGAGGGCACACTTGCCTTCCATAACCGGCATGCCTGCTTCCGGACCGATGTCGCCCAGACCCAGAACAGCGGTGCCGTCTGTGATAACGGCCACCAGATTGCCGCGGCGGGTCAGGTCATAGCTCTTGGAAACATCCTTCTGAATTTCCAGACAGGGCTGTGCAACACCCGGAGTATACGCCAGAGAAAGGTCATCTGCGGTTTCCAGCGGTGCACGGAGGGTTACCTCGATTTTTCCCTGCCATTCATAGTGCAGTTTCAAAGATTCTGCTGCATAATCCATAGTTTTCCGTTCCTTTCTAATCAACCTTCTGGTTGGTACTGTCCAGTGCCGGACAGCGGTTTTGAATTCTAGCTTCGGGAAATACACCCGAAAAACCACCGGAAATCGGAAAAGTCTTCCAGATTGCCCGGCGGTTTGGCTTGGTGCCCTTTGGGCAATTTTCAGAGCCTTGCTGCGGCTCTTAGAGAGACATTTCGTTGATTACCTGACGCAGTGCGGTTTCGCTCTTCTTCAGGCGAACGATCTCTTCCTCAGTCATCGGAGGAGTCAGTTCCCGCTCAATGCCGTTTGCACCGACAACACACGGCAGGCTCAGGCAGACATCCTTGATGCCGTAGTGTGTGCCGTCCTGCAGGGTAGAAACTGTGAGAACAGCCTTGGTATCCCGCAAGATTGCCTCAACGATGGTGCTGACAGACAGTGCGATTGCGTAATAGGTTGCGCCCTTGCACTTGATAACCTCAGCGCCGCCGTCACGAACTTCCTGCTCAATGGCATCCTTGTCGCCCAGATTCTCAACGGTCTGGCAGTACTCATCGAACTTCATGCCGCCGATGCTGGACAGAGACCACGGGATCATGGAAGAATCGCCGTGTTCGCCGAATACATATGCGTGGATGTTCTTGATGTTCAGACCAGCGTGGTCGGACAGACAGGTACGCAGACGGGAGGAGTCCAGAACGGTACCGGAGCCGATCACCTGCTTCGGGCTCAGACCGGAAACACGGATTGCCTCATAGGTCAGCACGTCAACCGGGTTGCTGACGATCACATAGCATGCATTGGGGGCATACTTGGTGATCTCCGGCATAACCGATGCCATGATCTTTGCGTTGGTCTTGCAGAGGTCGATTCTGGTCTGACCCGGCTTTCTTGCGATGCCGACTGTGATAATTACCACATCAGAGCCCACAGCATCCGGATAGTCGCCGTCGTGCACATCACAGGTGGGGCAGAATGCGTTGCCCTGCATGATGTCCATTGCTTCGCCCTTTGCCTTCGGCTTATTGATATCCACCAGCAGCAGCTCCGAACATAAGCCCTTAATTGCCAGTGCAAATGCGATAGACGCACCAACATTACCTGCGCCCAGAACGGTTACCTTTTTTCCCTTTTTAACATTCTTTTCCACTTTACAATCTTCCTCCTAACTTTTCTGGCGCTCTTTTGAATTCCGATGGAATCCGGAACGCCCAGTCGCAGAACCCGTATTGAAAAGCGAGTTCCTGTACGCAGCTTTTTGGGAGCAGTCAGCCATTTTTGGCTTCCGCTTCTCCGCCTGCATACTCAAGTTTATTATAACACGTCCGCTTAAAATTTGCAAGGTACAATCCTCCATTTTAAAATTTTTGTCACTTCTTACAGAATTCCCCCTCGAGAAGCGTACAAACTAAACAAAAACCGGATTCTCCGCTGCAAAACCGGAACGGATGCTGTGATATTCTCATGAAAACAGCTTGACAATTCCGTGAAAAGGTGTCATAATAAAATGCGAATGGGTCTGTTACCTATTTAAAATGCGTTTCAAAGCGTTTTCTATGGAGAACAGGCTCTGAAACAAAACACAAAAAAGAAAGGAAGGAATGCAACCAATGAACAAACGACACCGACTCACCGGACTTCTTCTGGCGGTCTGTCTGAGCACCGGCGCTGTGTCCGGCACAGGTGCGCTGCCTGTCGCCGCTGCCGGCACCCAGAACTATGCGGAAGCCCTGCAAAAGTCCCTGTACTTTTACGAATGCCAGCAGGCCGGGCCTCTGCCGTCCTGGAACCATGTGGAATGGCGTGCGGACTCCACGCTGAGCGATGAGGTCACAGGCGGCTGGTACGATGCCGGCGACCACGTCAAATTCAACCTGCCCATGGCGTACTCCGCCTCCATGCTGGCATGGGGATTGTACCAGTATCCGGACGGCGTGGAGCGCTCCGGACAGATGGAGACCTACGTGAACAACCTCACCTTCGTGCTGGACTACCTCGCCGCCTGCGATGAGGGCGACACCGTGGTCTATCAGGTGGGCAGCGGACAGATGGATCACACCTGGTGGGGTCCGGTAGAGCTGCTGGAGTACGGCATGAAGGACAACGGCGCAGACTACGACAAGGCAAGAGCCGTGCTGCGTGGGACAGACTCCGCTGTCTGCGGCGAGATGGCTGCGGCGCTGGCTGCCGGCTACTGTGCCCTCAAGGATAAGAGCGCCAATGCGGACAGCTATCTCTCCCATGCGGAGAACATCTTCGCCCTCGCCGACAAGACCAGAAGCGATGACGCATACAACGACAGCGATGCCGGCGGCTTCTACCGCTCCTCGCACTTCTATGACGAGCTGTTCTATGCGGCAAACTGGCTCTACATTGCCACAGGCGAAAAGAGCTATCTGGACAAGGCAGCCTCCTACATTCCCAATCTGGGCAAGGAGCTGGGCAGCGACGAGCTGAAATACTCGTGGAGCATGTGCTGGGACGATGTGATGCAGGGCGGTCTGCTGCTGTACGCCATCAACACCGGCGACAGCTTCTACACCAGCCGTGTGAAAAAGCATCTGGACTACTGGACGGACTCTGTGACGGAGCTGGACGGCGGTCTGCGCTGGCTGACCACATGGGGATGTCTGCGCTATGCCAACACCGCCGGTTTTCTGGCAAGCGTGGCGTGCGACACGGTGCTCAAGGGCACCGATACCAAAAAGTATCAGGAGTTCTATCAGGAACAGATCGACTACAGCCTCGGCGACAATCCAGATCACCAGAGCTTTGTGGTGGGATACGGCGAGAACTCCCCCAAGAATCCCCACCACCGGACGGCGCATGCCTCTTGGAAAAATGCGCTAGATACGCCGGAAACCAACCGCCACATCCTCTACGGCGCACTGGTGGGCGGTCCCAACGAGGACGGCACCTACACCGACGACCGGCAAAACTATATCAACAACGAGGTTGCCTGCGACTATAACGCCGGCTTCACCGCCCTGCTCTGCAAGATGAACACCGTCTCCGACAGCAAGCCCGACCCGAATTTCCCCGAACCGGAACAGCGGGATCAGGAGTTCTATGTGGAGACCAAACTCAAAAGCAGTGACAGCGGCGTCACTCTGAGCTTCAAGTTCACCAACCACAGCGCATGGCCGGCACGCATTGAGGACAACATGTCCTACCGGTACTACATGGATCTCTCCGAGGTCATCAACGCCGGATACCAGCCCTCTGATGTGGCGGTGCGTGTGGATCGGGATCAGGCGAAGATGTACGACGACTGCAAGCCCGCAGAGATCTCCCCCATCACCCAATATCAGGGGAACATCTATTATATTGAGGTCACCTATCCGGACGGCAGAGCTGCCATGCCCATTTCCGAGGGACAGCACCAGTGCGAACTGCTTCTGGCGCTGGTATTTCCCGACTATCAGTCGGGCTGGGATGCCTCCAACGACTATTCCAATGCGGACCTGCTGAAAAACGCAGGGGAATACGTGATTTCCGACCGCATTCCGCTCTACCAGAACGGCGTGCTCTACTCCGGCGTAGAACCGGACGGCACCAAGCCATCCACGACCACTGCTGTCACCACAAAGCCAGCCCCGTCCACAACCACTACAGCAACTGGAAGTCTCGGCGATGTGAATACAGACGGCAGCGTCAAGCTGAGCGATCTGGTACTGCTGGGGCGCTATCTGCTGGGCAATGCCGAGCTGAGCCGGCAGGGTGCTGCCAATGCCGACCTGAATCAGGACGGCAAGGCAAACGGCATGGATCACGCTGCGCTGCGGCAAATGCTGGCGCAAGGCTAACTGCCAAATTTGAGAATTCATTAAGAAAAAGGGAGAGAAGCTTTTTATGAGCGCTTTCAAAGAGTTTTTGTTCAACAATGACTATTCGTATTTATTGCAGATCGCAATCATTCTGCTTTCCACTAAGCTCCTCGGTCTGCTGACCAAACGCATCAGCCTGCCGCAGGTTGTAGGCGCACTGGCTGCCGGTATCATTCTGGGGCCGATGCTGCTGGATGTGGTAGAGCGCAACGATCTGATCGTCAGTCTGGCTGAGCTGGGCGTTATCGTCCTCATGTTCAGTGCCGGTCTGGAAACCGACATTCAGGAGCTGAAAAAGGCAGGGCTCGCCTCCTTCGTCATCGCCCTGATCGGTGTCATCGTTCCGCTGCTGGGCGGTTATTTCCTGGCAGATCTGTACAATACCGATCAGAATCCGGAGATGGCATCCCTGTTCTGGCAGAATATCTTCATCGGCGTTGTCCTGACAGCAACCTCTGTCAGCATCACCGTGGAAACCCTGAAGGAGCTGGGGGCACTGAACTCCCGTGCCGGAAACGCCATTCTGGGCGCAGCCGTCATTGACGACATTCTGGGCATTATCGCCCTGACCGTTGTCATCAGTCTGGGCGGCAAGAAGTCCGGCAACGGCGAATCTGCCAAGACTCTCGGCTCAGCTCTGGTGGGCGACGGCATCTTCGCCGTGGTCATCAACATTCTGGCATTCTTCATTGTGGCAATCGGCGCCGCTGTCCTGTACCACTTCTTCTTTAAGAAATGGCGGGAATCCAGCAACAAGAACCTCCAGCGCCACAACATCGTCACCTTTGTTTTCTGCCTGCTGCTCTCCTTTGCCGCAGAGCTGTTCTTCGGTGTCGCAGACATCACCGGCGCTTTCGTTGCCGGCCTTGCCGTATCCGGTCTGAAAAAGAATGAATACGTGGTCAACCGCTTCAATACGCTCTCCTATATGCTTCTCTCCCCCATCTTCTTCGCCAACATCGGACTTGCCATGACACTGGACGGTCTGACCGGCAAGCTGATCATCTTTATGCTCCTGCTGATGCTGGTTGCTGTTGCCACCAAGGTCATCGGCTGCGGACTGGGCGCAAAGATCATGCGCTACACCAACAAAGAGAGCCTGCAAATCGGTATCGGCATGATATCCCGTGGTGAGGTCGCTCTGATCGTCGCCAACAAGGGCGCTTCCGTGGGACTGATGAGCGAGAAGTTCATGACACCGCTGGTCATCATGGTCGTATTCACCACGATCATCACCCCCATCCTGCTGAAGTTTGTATTTCCCAAGAACCGGAAACATGACGACGGAACTACCGTCAACGAGGGACTGGAAACCTGCGGCGTAAACGCACAGCTGGAAGAGTCCTGACAGGAGGTACTGCATATGAAACTGGTCACCTATCTGCAAAACAGCACGGAGCACCTTGGCGTGCTGACGGCGGACGAAACCGGCATCGTACCGGCGGAGGCACTGGGACTGCACTTTGCCGACATGGCAGAACTTGCTGTCACCATGACCGACCAGCAGCGTGATGCTGCGGCTGCGCTGCTGCCGGAGAAATCCGGAGAAGCCGTTCCGCTGGCACAGGTCAAACTGCTGGCACCCATCCCTCGTCCGGCACGGGACATCATCTGCCTTGGCGTCAACTTCTCGGAGCACGCCAGGGAGAGCGTGGGTGTCATGGGGCAGGAATACGGCGGAGAGCGGAAGTTCCCCATCTATTTTGCCAAGCATGTCAACGAGGCAGTTGCCCCCGGCGATCCCATTCAGGGACACTTTGACATCGTCACCGATCTGGACTATGAGGTGGAAATGGCGTTCGTGGTACGCAGGGACATCCGGGGCGCAAAGGCAGAGGACGCTGCCTCCTATGTGTTCGGCTACACCATCATGAACGATGTCAGCGCCAGATGCATCCAGATGCGCCACAAGCAGTGGTTCCGGGGCAAGAGTCTGGACGGCTTCGCACCCATGGGGCCGTGTCTGGTCACGGCAGACAGCTTCTCCTTTCCGCCGAAGCTGAATCTCACCTGCCACGTCAACGGGGAACTGCGGCAGAAGTGCAACACCGAGCTGTACATCCACAACATCCCCTATGTCATTGAAGAGCTGTCCCACGCCATGCGCATCCCCGCCGGAACGATCATCTCCATGGGAACGCCTGCCGGTGTGGGCATGGGCTTCCATCCGCCCAAGTACCTCAAGCACGGCGACATCGTCACCTGTACGGTAGAGGGCATTGGCACCATCGTCAATCCGGTGGAATAACTCTTTTCACACAAATATAACCAAAAATCCCGTACAGAGTTTCGCCTCTGCACGGGATTTTTCATTCACATGACATGATATTCTATTATGCCTTTTCAAAGATCTGCCGCAGCTGCGCCGGTGTCATCTTCTGTTCCGGTGCGAACTCCTCCGATGCCGCATAATCCAGCAGGCTCTTGGCGAACCAGCGCACCTCCGGACGCACAGCAATGCGGGAGAGCCGGCTGGTGCACACCAGAAGTCTGCCGGTGCCGACCTTTGCCTCCCATACAATACCAAGCTTGTGGTTGCGCTCGAAGTTATCGATCATCTGGACAATGGGTGTCAGTGTCTGAGCGGTGTCGTCCAGAATCGCACAGTCCGCTGCGGAAACGATGTCGTACCACTGGGGCGTGCTGTACTCCTGCGTGGGGAACGCCGACAGTGCCGGATGATCTGCCTGAATACAAAGCCCCATGGTCCCCACCGCAACCGGCTTTTTCATCCAGTTGCAGATGTCCCGAAACATGGGATAGCACCAGAAATCCGTACAGTAAAAGCCCTCAATCGCCTGCGCCGTCTCCGTGGGCAGGAACAGCACATCACCGCCGTTTTCCAGCGTTTGCAGTGCCTTGTCCAGCTCCTCTGTCACGCACAGTGTCCCATGGTCGGTAAGCTCCGGCATGGCGATCGCCGGATAGAGCATAAGGTCGTAAGCATTGCACACATCGGTGTCCCGTACCGACAGCACCAGATGCATCCGCATGGGGCGCTGCACCTCCTCCGGCATCCGGCAGAAAATGCTGCCCACTTCGTTCAGCCCGACTTCCGCCTTGGCCAGCGTAAAGTTTCCCTCGCCCAGCGTCTCGCCATTTTCCGCCACCAGAAGCCACTCAATGATGTTGTGTTCCGGAAACGTGGGTGTTGCGCAGCGCAGGGACACCTTTGCCGCAAACATTTCGCCGGTGATGCAGACATAGGACGGAAACTGTGCCAGCAGCACGCAGTCGGAACAGAACATCCGCCACTCCTCCGGCGAGATCAGTCCCTTGCTCTCCATGAAAGCGTCCAGCATACCGACCAGCGCCGTGCCCTGTCCGGAAAAGTCCTGCAAATCCAGCAGCTGGAAACCAGCCACATACTGCGACCGCATGGCTGCCTCGATTTCTTCTTTATAGCAGGCAGCTGCCAGCGCACCGCTGCACCGGAAGAACTGCTCCGCCTGATGCAGCATGCCCCTGGCTGCAAGACGCTCCCGGAACACCTCGAAATTCCGTGCCTTCAGCGGGCCGGTGTACTTCTCGATCTCCCGAAAATCCGGATACACCTCATACTGCCCGATCTCGTGGGTGATGATGGGCTTGGTGGGAACCAGTCCGCCGGCGGTGTCCCCCACCTTTACTTTCTTGACACCGGTGCCGTACTGAATCTCGATCTCCTGCACCTTGCTGTCATCCTCACCGTCCGTCTGCTTGGGGAAGATGACATCGTCATAGGTGTGCATGGTACTGGGACGGTCAGTCTGCACGTGTCCCAGCGGCGCATCGCACATGCCGTAAGAGCCACGCAGCAGCCGTTCCTTGCTCAGGCGCACGCCCACGAAATAGTCGTCCTCCGGCAGAATCTGCGGGAAGTGCTGGAAATTGTTGCAGCCCTGTGTGTACAGATGACGGCTGTCCAGCGCCTTGTAATGCCGCAGAATCTCTCCCAGACGCTCCGGACTCCCCCACAGTTCATTGCCCAGCGAGAACATGACGAACGAGGGATGGTTGCCGAATGTCTCCAGTATCTTGTCCCCCAGTGCAATGAGGTAATTCTGTTCCGCCTCGTTATAGCCCTCTTCTCCCGGCGCAGCGATCGTGCCCCAGAACGGCAGCTCCGGCTCCATGTAGATGCCCAGCAGATCCGCCGCCGTAAACGCCGCATCCGGCGGGCAGCAGGTGTGGAAGCGGTAGTGGTTGATGCCATAGGACTTGGCGATCTCCAGAATACGAATCCACTCGTTCACCTCTGTCGGCGCATAGCCCGTGCGTGGAAAAATCAGTCCGTCGTGCTTGCCACGAAGCATGGTGGGCTGTCCGTTGATGGTAAAGCGCATACCATCCGTGCAGAACTGCCGCATACCGAAGCTGAGATAGCCGCAATCCTGCTCGTTGATGCGGTAGGTGAGGTAGTACAGGGTGGGGTGGAATTCGCTCCACTCGTAGTACGCCTCCTCCAGGGGAATCGTCACCGAAGCCATACCGCTGGCATCAGCTGTCAGCTGCGTCTGGAACGTGGGAATGCTGTCCTCCTCATCGTCCTCCATAACGCTGCCCTCTGCCGCAAACGAAGCGGTCTTTGCCCCGTGGAGCTGCATGGTCAGAGTGACCTCCCGCCGCTCCGGATCGGGATATGCCTGCACATGATCCGCATAGACCTCCGGAAACACCTCCAGCGTCATGCTGCCGGTGATGCCGTTCCAGTTGGACTGGGTGTCCGGCGAGGTGAGATGTCCGCCCTTGGTGGGGTAGCCGGTGTTTTCCACACAGACCACGATCTCCACCAGCGGTTTCGTCACATATGCCGAAATCTCATAGACGTGGGGCGTGCACAGGCTGTCGCAGCTGCCCACACGCCTGCCGTTGATCCACAGCGTGGTAATACGGGTGCGCTCCAGCGTCAGCTGCATGGGAAGCCCGAGAAAATCGGGGTCGAGATAGACGGTTTTCCGAAACCATGCCTGCCCCTCAAATGCATAGGCATCGGTCAGGAATCCGGTCTCCCGTGCCGGATTGGGGGTTCCTTTTTTGGCGAGAGAGGTGGTGCCGGGAAGCGAGATGGTGTCGTCAAAAGCCGTGGGAACCTGTTTCCCTGCCATCTGCGCCAGAGAGAGTTCCCAGACACCGCTGAGGTCATAACGTGCAATCATATGTTTGACTCCTTTCAGAAAGGCGTTTCGATTCCATATCCAAAGTGTAGCATATCCAGGATACGCTGTCAAGGAACCGGCGTAAATAAACTTTAAAAAATCCGAGGGCTGGACATTTTGGCGAAATATGTTATAATAATGGTAACCGAACAACAAAAAGGAGGAAGTTTATGGATAGCGAACGCATGTTATTTCTCTACGATTTTCTGAACCGCCGAACAAATGCGGAAAAAGGCGTGACCATCGAGGAGATCCAGCGGTATCTGGCGGAGGAAAAGAACATGGAGCGGGTCTCCGCCGCCACCATCCGGCGGGATCTGGAGCGAATGATATACGCCGGATATGACATCGATATCCGCCGTGGCCCGCACAACACCCATTTCTACTGCATGAAAGGCAAACCGTTCAAGTTCAACGAAATCCGGTTCATCGTGGATTCCATCTCCATCAACAAGTTCCTCTCCCCCGAACAAAAGCGAAAACTGATCCACAAGTTCGAGGGACTCTGCTCCGAGAGCGAAGTGCGCCAGCTGATGAGCCGTGTTTCCATCAGCACCTGCGGTGCGCCCTCTCTGGATCTGCTGGAGAATCTGGACGCCATCCACCGCATCATCGCCGAAAAGCGCACGCTCAACTTCGATTACGGCAAAATGGATGCCCAGCGCCATTTCCACTATCAGGAAAAATCCCGCACCCTGCTTCCCTGCCAGGTCATCTATTTCAGCGAGCGGTTCTATCTGAAGTGTTACAGTGTGGAGAACAGCCACCTCCGCACCTACCGCATCGACCGCATGCGGAACATCGTCGCTGGAGAAAAGTTCCGCCAGCTTCCGGAAATTCCAAAACCGGATGGTGCTGTGCTGGACATCTTCGAGCCGAAGTATTACGAACTGGTCACTCTGCGGGTCAAGCGCTTTCTGCTGGACGACATGCTGGAGCAGCTTGGCGCCTATGCCAGCGCACAGGACGATCCGGACAACAGCGGCTTCGTTCTGGTGCGGGCACGCATCGGCATCAACGACAGTTTCCACCGATGGGTGATGAAATACGGTGGAAATGTGGAAATCCTCCGGCCGGAAAATCTGCGCAGGGAGTTCGCTGAAAAGGTCGCTGAACTCTACCGTCAATACTGGGATTAAGCGTCATGATTCTAAAAAGACAGCTTTTAAAAAAGCAGACGGACTGAAAATCCGCCTGCTTTCCGCATTTTATGGGATATTGTTTTATATCAGCTGCATACTCTTCAGCACGAACAGCCACATGGTCAGCGTCAGCGCACTGAGCAGCGTGGTCAGCATCACGGCGCAGGCGGTAATCGTTCCGTCGTGTCCCATGTTCTTCGCCATGACAAAACAGCTTCCCGTCACGGCGCTGCCCAGCATTACAAGAATCGCCACCAGCTTTTCCTCCCGAAATCCCAGCAGCACTGCAACCGGCAGGAAGATCGCACAAAACGCCAGCAGCTTCATCACAGAGATTCCCACCGTCACCGGCAGTTTTCCCTTGGCGCTGCGCACATGAAATGATGCCCCCAGCGCAATGAGTGAGAGCGGTGTCGCCATGTTGCCCAGATAAGAAACAGATTTTGCCAGAATCACCGGCTGGGGAATCTTCAGCACCGACCAGAGCAGCCCCACCACAATGCCCAGAATGATGGGGTTGGTCAGCACATTTTTCACAGTGCGCACTGCCAGCTGCTTCCGGCTCACGCCCTCGCCCTCCTGCACCGGCGCTGTGAGGGAAAGCACGATCACCGCTGCTACATTATAAAGCGGTACCGTTCCCACGATCATCAGTGCTGCCATGGTCGCCTCACCATAGATGTTCTTGACAAAGGCGATGCCCAGAATTGCCGCACTGCTGCGGTATGCCGCCTGAATGATCTCGCCCCGCTCTGCACGGTCTTTGTGCAGCAGCGAGAAGAGAAAGGCAATGCCGATGCTGCACGCCGTGGCAAAGAAGCAGAAGAGCACGAACCTGGTGTCCCACACTTTCTGGAAATCCGCCGTGGACAAGTCCATAAACAGCAGCGCCGGAAGAAGCGCCCGAAACACAAACTGGTTGACCTTCTGCGTGGTGTGCTCGTCCAGAAGCCCCACCTTCTGCATGCACCAGCCGAACACCATCATGAGGAAGACCGGCACGGTGGCATTCAGGCTGAAAATCAGATTACTCGTCACATCCTGCACCAAAACCACCCGTCTTTCCTCAGGAGAGCACGCCAAACACTGCCGTGCGCAGCCGCCGTACAATGTCGCTGTTGCTGCCGTTGCACGCCTGAATCAGATAGATCAGCACGGTGCCGTCCGACGGAGAAACGCAGAAATACGGTCCCGTCCAGCCATCCCAGCCGAACTCCCCTGCCGGCACATTGCTGCGGCAGGCAATGGGATTCTCCAGCACACGCATGAGGTTGCCGTAGGAATAGCCCGTGAGCTGCGGCCAGTCGATGCTCGCTTTCTGTGCCGCCGTCATCTGCGGCGTCGTCAAATACCGCCAGGTGTGTTCGCCTATGAGATGTGCCCCGCTCGCCTTGTGCACACCCTTTCCCGCCAGCATGTTGGCAAACTGCGCATAGTCATGCAGCGTGGAAACCAGTCCGGCACCGCCGGAGAAAAACGCCGGCTTTTTGCGATAGTCGGTCATGCCCAGATGGGGATCCGGCTCCACCGCAAGCGCCTGCTTCTCGTCATTCCACAGATAGAGCTGCGCCAGACGGGAACGCTTTTCCGCAGTAATCCAGAAGTCTGTTTCAGTCATGCCCAGCGGCGCAAAGATCAGTTCCCGATACAGCTCGTCCAGCGGTTTGTCTGCGGCACGCTCCAGCACAGCGCCCAGAATATCGGCGGAAGCGCCATAATACCACTTCTCCCCCGGCTGGAACAGCAGCGGAACTTCTGCGCCGACCCGTGCAGCGAACTCCTGCGTATCCACCGGATGGTCGGTGTCCAGCCGGCGGCTGATCTCGTCATAGAACCGGCTCATCTGTTGCAGGGACTCGCTGCCCCACCCCGGATACGGAATGCCGGAGGTCATGTTCAGCAGGTGCTGGATGGTGATCTCCTCCTGCGCCGGCACCAGTGCGCCGTCCTGTTCCACCAGCTTGTTCCGAAACGACGGGATATACCAGTGTACCGGATCTCGCAGCTCCAGAACGCCCTGTTCCCACAGCATCATGGTCGCCACAGCCGTCACCGGTTTGGTCATGGAAAAGATCCGGAACAGTGCATCCGTCTGCATCGCACGCCCGCTCTCCCTGTCCGCCAGTCCGTATGCCTCGCAGAGCAGCTCCTCCTGATTCTGATAAATGCCAACGCAGGCCCCTGCGATCTGTCCCTGCGCAATGCCACGCTCCACAATCGTCGAAACACGGCGAGATAATTCCTCCTGATTCACAAGCAACGTCCTCCCAAGCAATCAAATAACAAAAAATCCGTATCAACCACGTGATACGGATCTCTTGGTGAGACATGAGGGATTTGAACCCTCGACCCTACGCTTAAAAGGCGTATGCTC
>OIYT01000843.1_pt1 | contig 25386 bp, 30 predicted proteins | sample 1588201 | NCBI WGS metagenome assembly OIYT01 (sample SAMN03283260) | human gut metagenome | biome: human-associated habitat; material: feces | host: Homo sapiens | place: USA | collected 2013
CATTACCAGAGCCAGCACCAGAGAAAGGAACTTCTTCATGGTTTTTCCTCCTTTTTAGACTGGCGGTGAAGAGCCGCCGTATTTCACGAAGGTCATCCGGCCGGGCCGTCTCCGGCGCACATACAGTGGCTAGCCGGAATCCGTATCTGTGCCGGAAATGGCACCCGTCTGACTTCCGCAAAGTCAATCTACGATAAAAATGATTGGGCCGCAAGGGTTTTGGCGGTCTTTTAACCGAACTGAAAATCGAGACGTCATTGCTTGGCTTCGTTTGTCAGGAAGGAATAACCAAGGAAATTTCCGGTTCGCGCGGCTGGTATATTTTGGATGGATCGGCAAAAAACGGCGCGCCGGGCGGCACGCCGTTTTCATTCCGCTTTTCGTTTTTCCCCCTGGGGGAGATAATACTTCTGTCCGGACTGGACCAGCTCCCCGGCCTCCACCAGCCGCCGCAGCACCAGGGTGCACTGCTTGCGCTGGATGCGCAGCAGGTCCGCGATGTCCTGACGGTAGGCAAAGCCCGCCTGCTCCAGGTAGGCGCGGATGGTCTCCAGGTGCCGCTCCGGCGGCACCACCGAGCCGGGGAGGTAGTATTTCCCGCCGATGCGCACCAGCTTCTTCTGCTCCGTCAGGCGGCGCAGGCGGGTGTGGGCCGCCGTTTTGGACAGGCCCAGCAGAGCCATCACGTCCCCGCGGGACAGCGCGCCGGCGGCGCCGGCCCGCTCCAGGATGCGGGCGTCCTCGTCCTCCCGGCCCTCGTCCCGGCGCAGGTCCCGCAGCAGCACGTGCTCCATGCCGCCCCGAATCAGCGCCGCCCGGGTCATGCGGGACAGGCGGGGCAGGTCCACGGGCTTGCGGGAGCGCTCCGTCAGCAGGACGTTGGGCTCGCCCGCCGGGGCGCGCCGGCGGGTGTCCTCCAGCAGACGGCGGACAGCGTTGGTCAGGGGCACCTCCCGGTCGGGCAGACGGATGGTGTCCCGGTCAAAATCCACTTGGTCCCAGGTCAGGGCCACGATCTCCCGGGCCTGGAGGCCCAGCTGCCACGCCAGCCACAGAGCAAGACCCGCCGGGGTGTCCCGCTCTGTCTGGAGGACCTTCCACAGCTTGAACTCGTCCACCTGGGGCGCGGACTGACGGCCGGCCCAGGCGGTGTTTTTCTTCTCCGGCACGTACACCGCGAACCGCGCTTGCAGGGCCGGGACCTCCACGCCGCTGACGCGGGCCACCGTGGGCCAGTCCTTGTCCGCCAGCTGGCGGATGATCCAGTCGTGGCGCAGGTCCATCAGGCGAACGGAGGTCTGTCCCTCCCGGTCCAGCGCCTGGCGGGCCAGGCGGGAGATGGACTCCGGCTTCAGCGGCGTCCCGCCCCGGGAGGAGAGAACGACATAGGGGGAGCGCTCCGCGTGGGCCTCGTGGAGCCGCCAGAGATAGGTCCGCAGCTCCGGGTCCAGCGGGACCATGCGGTCCGGCAGCTCCAGGCGGTCGTCCAAAAAGGAGACCTGGTCCCAGGTCAGGGCCGCGATCTCATCTCTGGACAGACCCTCCAGCCAGGCCAGACGCAGAACGGCGCCCTCCGGACCTGTCCGCTCCCGCTCCAAAATCCGGCGCATGGCGTCTCCGTCCGGCCGGTTCACGACGTATTCCCGCATGGCAAACTCCTGTTTCCGCCGGGCCGCAAATCGTTATCTTTGCATGACAAATAAAGCGGACTTTTGGAAAAATCCGCCTGTTCGCCCCAGGGCGGCCCAACTCATCATTCAGTCTCCAGGCGTGACGCGGCGGGGACATCCTGGACGCCCGTCAGGTCCCAGCAGCCGTGCCGGGTGATCAGGCCGCCGGACAGGCGGCCATCCCGCACGGTGATGATGGCATCGTAGGGCTCCTTGTCCACAGAGGAACGCAAAGTCCCTGAAATCAGGTACTTTCCGCTTTGCAGAACGCTGCCGGAAAAGCGGTTGCGGTACCCCAGCAGGCTGAGGTAGCCGGATACCACCTGAGTGTCCTCCTGCAGCATCAGCTCTCCGCTCCGGGGTCCCAACTGACTTTGCAGCATGACTGCATAGCAAACTTTTTTCACAACATCACTCCTGTTACGGCGCATTATAAATGGGGCGGCTGACAGCAGAAACGGTCACTTTTGCATGAATTGTCATATTTTGGGACATCTTACCATAAATTGTCATAAATTGGAAGCTGCTTTGCGGATAAAAAGAAAGGACAGGGAGGCCCCTGTCCTTTCCGGTCTCTTGTGCGGTCTTCAATTCCGCGCTTTCCACTGCGGGCTGTACAGCCACGTGGCGCCGACGACCTCCCTTTTCACGCTGCTCTCCAGCAGGCTGGCCAGCTCTTCCGGCGTCTGGAACAGGTCGTCCCAAACCCAGCCCTCTACCAGCGCCAGGAAGATCGTCTCCCAGCAGGCCAGCCGTGTCTGCTCCGCCTCCTGGTCCTCGGGCGCGCCGCAGCGCCGCCGGTAGTAGTCCATCGTCTTCTCCAGCAGCTGCGCGACGGCGTCCTCCACGACCTCCCGCAGGCCCGCCCGGCCCCGGCTCTGCAGCAGGGCCTGGTAGTAGCTCTGCCGCTCCCCGATGTAGGCCAGCAGGTCCCGCAGCGCCTGTTGCCAGGTCAGGCAGTTCTCCTGCCGCCGGAGCAGCCGCGCCCGCTCCCGCTGGAGGGACCAGTCGAACAGCGCGTAGACATCGGAAAAGTGGTAATAGAAGGACTGCCGCCGGATGTCGCACAGCTCCGTCAGCTCCCGGACACGGATCTGGTCCAGAGGTTTCCGTTTCAGCATCTCCTGCAGGGCGATTTCCAGCCCGTGCTTTGTCCGGTCCTCTCTGATCTCCGCCGACATGGAAACACCTCCCGTTTTTTATAAGCATACTCCGGTTTTTTCCATTCCGTCAAGATACGACTGATTTTCCCGCCGGAAAACGGCGAAAAAGACAGCCTTTCGGCTGTCTTTTTCCGTCTTTGCCCCGCTTACGGCTCCGCCGGGGCCGGAGGATCCGGAGCCTCCGGAGGCCCGTCCTCCTCCCGGACGCATTTCCGCAGGGCGAACAGCGCCGCCATCAGGCAGATGCCCGCGAGGAGATACGCCAGCCCCAGGGCCGTGGACACGTAGGCCCAGGCCTCGCCCAGCCGCTCCGCCGCGAGGAGGGCCAGGGTCGCCACGGTCAGCAGGACCGTCTGCACCGTCCGCCAGTGGAGCAGGCGGCGGTCCAGGCCGTCCTCCGGCTGCTGGTACGCTGCCGCCAGGGCGGCGCAGTCGGTGAGGAACTGGAAGTGGAAGTACATCCCCGCCACGGCCACGATCAGGTCCAGGGGCGGAAACCGCCCGCTGATGCTTGTGCCGAAGCAGGCGGCCAGCCAGTCCACGGCGTTCCACACCGCCAGCAGGGTGCCCAGGGGCCGCAGCAGCGCCAGATCCCGCCGCTCCTCCTTCAGCTTGTTGATAGCGGAGAGGAACAGCAGCCACCCCACAAAGGCGGGCAGGATGTTGATGCTGCCCAGGTTGATGTTGAAATACAGGAAGAAATAGCCCCAGGCGGCGTGGGACACGCCATCATACAACGTTTTCCGGTCGGTCATCGGGCGCCTCCTTCCACAGGCAGCAGCGTCAGCTCCGCCGCCTTTTCTCCGTTGATATAGAGGTCGGCGGCGTAGCACGGCGGGAGATCGAAGCTGCTGTCCCGGTCATATCTGTCAGCGCTCCCGCCGCCGGCACTGATGGATATGACGGGGTCCCAGTCTCCCGTCAGATTTCGGCCGCCCCACTCCTCACCGCTGCCGCTGGATCCGCTGCTGTTTCCGGAGGCGGCAGAGCGCAGGGCCGGACGCTCCGCCTGAGACGCGTCCATTGGCGCGGCAGAAACGCCGACGCGGCTGATACCGGCCTTATCCGCCGGATCGCCCACATAGGTGCAGGAGATATATTGGTTTGCATACACTTCGCTGAATTCCGCATTGGGCTTCGGTATGGTGTCAAACCGAGTGGAAGATCCAAAAAACCAGCTCATATCGCCGCTTTCCTGAATGGTATTGTCCACGGCAAATACCCTCTGGAGCCGCGCCTCCACCTGGAAATCCTCCGCGGCGCCCTGATAGAGATAGGCGGGAAGCTCCTCCCGGCCCCAGTTCAAGTCGAGAGATCCCCATGTCTCCACAACCTGGAAATCGCCCTGGAGGATCACCACCCAGCGGCCGGACCGCCTCTCCGTCCGCAGGGGCTGATAGGCCAGCCAGGAGCGGCCTTCCTCCGCCGCCCGGCCGTCCGGCGGGTAGTTCAGCTCCACCACCAGCAGGCCCTCGTAGGCGTCCCCGCCCGCCGGTTCCAGGTTGTAAATAGCATAGCCGCTCTGGGTCTTGGGCCAGGACGGCAGGCCGGAGTCCCACTGGACGTTGGGCCACTCGCTCCGGTTTGCCGCCTGTCTCAGCGTCTCCGCCAGGGCCGCCTGCTCCTCCAGCGGGGCGCACATGGCCCGGTAGACGGCGTTCTGGTCCAGCACCGCCTTGGCGTAGGCGTCCAGCGCCCCGGCCGGGGTGGTGCAATGGACCGTCCGGGCGGAGGCCATGGCGGCGGAGATGTCCACACCGGCGGGCAGGGAATAGCCGCCCGCGTAGACGCTTTCGGCCTGGGTGCCCAGGACCAGCGGCGCCGCCAGCGTCACCGCCACGCATACCGACACCAGGGCCATTCCCGCCGGATACCGCCTGAAGCGGGCGATGGCCTCGATGCGCCGCCGGATGTTCTTCCCGCCGTTGGCCATGGAGGACGTGCCGGGGAGGCGGGCGTACCGCTCGTCCGCCATGGACAGCAGGATGCGGCCGTAGTCCCGGCGCTCCTCGCCCTCCAGCCGTTCCATCACCCGTTGGTCGCAGCGGGCTTCCAGGTCGTTGCCCGCCCGGTTGGCGCAGATCCAGAGCAGGGGGTTGCACCAGTGGACGCACCGAAAGCAGCAGATCACCAGCCCCCAGGCGGCGTCCTGATGTCTGAAATGCAGCAGCTCGTGGAGGATCACCTTGTCGTCCACCGCGGTGCCCGCGGGCAGGGCCAGCACGGGCCGGAACACGCCGCAGACAAACGCGGTGGTCAGCCCCGGCACCTCCACCGCCCGGCAGACCGGCAGGCCGTACCGCTCCGCAACGGCGGCGATCTGACCGGCGCGGGCCCCGCCGGCGGGCGCGCCATGGCGCAAGCCCAGCCGCAGGCGGACGTAGGACACGGCGTAACGGAGCAAAAGCGCCAGAACACCCAGCACATACACCACGTACAGCCACTCCGCCCAGGTGTCCGGCGTTTCCAGCCGGGGCAGGGGAATGGGGGCCGTCACACGGGTCAGGGAGCCGCAGTCCCCGGTGAGGAGGGTCCTGGCCGTCTCCACCAGCCAGGGCCAGTTGAACAGCGCATACCGCCCGCCGTAGCCCGCCGGGAGCAGCAAAATCAGCCCCAGCACGCCCCACGACGCAAACTGCCACCGGGGCGGCAGCTTGTCCCGGAACATGGTCTTGACCACCAGCAGCAGCGCCGCCGCGCCGGAGGCCGTCAGCGTCTGGAGCAGAAAGCCCCAAAGGTCCCTCATCGGCTCACACCTCCATCTCGTCCAGCAGCTTCCGCAGCCGCGCCCGCTCCTCCGGGGTGATCGGCTCCTCCTTCAAAAAGGCCGCCACCAGGTCCCCGGCGGCGCCCTGGTAGACCCGGCGGAGGAAGCTGTGCCGCGCCTGGGCCTGACAGGCGGCCCGGTCCAGCGCCGCCCGGTAGATGTGGGGGGACGTCCCCTTGTCGATGGCCACCAGGCCCTTGGATTCCATGCGGGTCAGGTACGTCAGCACCGTGTTCCGGCTCCAGCCGGTGTCCGGCCGCAGCAGCTCCACCAGCTCGCCCAGGGCGGCGCCGCCGGTGTCCCACAGGGCCGTCAGCACCGTCCACTCCCGCTCCGACAGCTTTGTCATGGCAAGCCCTCCTACAAATGTAGTATCTTATCTTTGATACTACACTTGTAGTATGCTTTTGTCAAGAAAAACCGTCCCACCCCTTGGGGGCGAGACGGCGGCGGGATCAGTCGATCAGCCCGGCCTTGCGCAGGGCCATGACGATGACCGGGATCAGCAAAATATGGACGATGATGCCGGGAATGGCGTTGAGCAGCGCCCCGGCCAGAAAGGCCGTCCAGGTAAAGGCGGAGCCGGTGACGCCGGAGATGACCAGCATCGCCGCCCCCCACACCACCCGGCCCAGGACCATGGCGGCGATGAGGGACACATAGATGTTGACGGTCTTTTTCGGCAGTCTGGCGTACAGCAATCCGGAGAACAGCCCGTAGGCCGCCAGCTCAAAGCTCATGGCGACGGCGGTGATCAGCGGCGGCATCCCCAGGGCGGCATGCCGCAGCAGCGGCGCCACGGCGCCCACGGCCATCGCCCACCAGGGGCCGCAGAGGAAGCCCGCCAGCAGGACGGGGATGTGCATGGGGCTGAGGGCGCTGCCGATTTGGGGGAGCTGGCCCGTCAGGAAGGGCAGGACCATGCACAGGGCAAGGCACACCGCCGCAAACACAAGGTCGCGAATGGAGTTGCGGATTTTCATGATTTCAAATTCTCCCTTTCAACTGGTTTGCCGTCTTGAACGGGAGCCGCGCCTTGTGGCGCGATTGCGATGCCTGCGGAGTGGGAAGGGTCCGGCTTGGCCGGAGGGTTAAGAACACATGGAACGGAGCAGCTCCACCGCCTCGTCCATGAGTTTTGACAGCGTCAGGGACTGGGTGCCCACCACGATGTTGCTGCACTGGTTCACCGGCAGCAGCAGCTTTTTCGCGCTGCTCTGGCCAACAGCCACCGCCATGGCGGGGGTGATCTCCCCCAACAGGGAGTCGGCGGACAAAATGCCGATGGGCCCCACAATGACGTCCGCCGCGCGGCAGGCCACCAGCACCGGATTCTCCCCGGTGGCCCCGGCGGAGGCCCCGGCCTTCAGCATGGCGGAGGTGGCGATGGCGTTGGTGCCCACGGCAATGAGCTCGCAGGGCAGGGCCGCGGCTTTGGCCCGCTCGATGAACAGCTGGCCCATCCGGCCGCTCTGGCCGTCGATGACGGCGACTTTCATGGTTCCACCTCCAAAATCATGTCGCAGCGGCCCGCCGGGTCCAGGGCCGCAAAATACCGCTCCTCCAGTGGAATCCACCGGGTGAAGAATCGCCGGCCCACCTCCGGTCCGTTTCTGGCCAGGATCCGTGTCTTTTGCAGCTCCGGCGGGACGCGCAGGAACACCGACAAATCGTAATGGCCCGCCAGATCCGGATGCATGCTGTAGGCCCCCTCCACGACGTTCAGCGCCCCGGGAGCGGTCTCCACGGGCACGCCCAGCGTCTGAGCGTGGCAGTCGTAGCGGCGGTACCGCACCGTCCGGCCCTGGGTCAGCGGGCGCAGCACCTCTTCGAAAAAACGCTCCCGGTCCACGTTGCCGCCGGGCTCCGCCAGCCGCGCCGCCGTCCGCTGTCCGGGGCGGAGGAAAAAGTCGTCCATGTGGAACACATTGCAGCCGTAAAGGCGCTCCAGCAGCGCCGCCAGCGTGGTCTTGCCCGACGCGCTGCCGCCCTCAATGGCAACCAGCACCCGGGGCTTTTCCGCCAGCCGGCGGTCGATGTCCGCCAGCAGCGGCAGCGTCCACACAAGGTCCCGCCGGACAAGGCGGTACGCCGGGGCACAGGCGTCGCGGAAGGGCGCCGAGTGGCGGCAGGCGGGGAAGCCGCCATCCCGCCAGCGCTCCACGGCGGGCGCCAGTTCGTCCCGGGAGAAGGGCAGCCGCCCATCCCGGGCCAGGGCCAGCAGGACCGCCAGCTTCTCCTCCAGCTCCGCCGCGCCGCCGCAGGGCCCCTCCGCCGACAGGGCGAACAGGCGGAACAGCGTCTCCGGCGTCAGGCCGCTCTTTGTCAGATACCGCAGATGCACCCGGCAGAAGCCGCCGTCCAGCGGCTCGATGTCCGGGCCGGTATCGGCGGGAGCCGTGGTCAGCTCCTCCCGGATGCGGCGGACGCCCGCCGCCTCGTCCGTGACCAGGTGACCGCAGCCGAACACGCTTTGGTACAGCGCCTTCAGCAGGTCCTCCGGCCGGAGGGCCGGACAGCGGGCGCACTGGCCCAGCAGGAATTCGGTTGTGGTCTGTTCCCGGTCCATGGCTCCCTCCGTTTCGATCCGCGTCTATCATACCACCGGCGCGCCGCCCGGGGCAAGCCCCGCGACAAAAAAAGCTGAAAACTCCCCGATATCCGGGATTTTTCGCCGCCGCTCCCCTCCATTTTTCAATTCTTTTCAAATTTCCGAATTCATCGACAAATTCAGACAGGATATGCTCAAGTGATTGTGTATGATAAGGCTGTTCCTCCCCATATTTTGTGGCAATTCAGAAAGGAAAATGCCAAATGAAGCCAATTGCTAAAGAGTATCTCGTGTTGTTCAACGCCATCACAGAGGCGGAAGAGACTTTAAGTCAATTGCGGGCCAGCCTGATCGCGGTTCAGCAGCAGGCTGAGGAGCTTTTCCTGGACGACGGGGCGTCCATTTCCAGGGAGCAGCACTGACCAAGGCGGTCCCGTCCGGCAGGGCGGGACCGCTTTTGTTGCATTTCCCCGGGACAGGCGGCCCGTTTTGTGGTATCATGGAGCAAATTCGACCGCAGGAGGAAAACCCATGCTGCATATTGGCTGTCACCTGTCCTCCGCCAGGGGCTTTGCCGCCATGGGGCGGCAGGCGCTGGAGCTGGGGGCGGATACCTTTCAATTTTTCACCCGCAATCCCCGGGGGAGTCGGGCCAAGGCCCTGGACGCCGCCGACGCGGCGGCGCTAGTGGAGCTGATGGGGGCCCACCGCTTCGCCCCCATCATCGCCCACGCGCCCTACACCCTGAATCTCTGCGGAAAGGAGGAGGCCAACCGCGCCTTCGCCCGGGACACCATGGCGGACGACCTCCGCCGGCTGGAGCACGTGCCGGGTCAGTACTACAACTTCCACCCCGGCAGCCACGTGGGACAGGGGACGGAGGCGGGCATTGCCTACATCGCCGGGGGGCTGAATGCCATCCTGCGCCCGGAGCAGTCCACCACCGTGCTGCTGGAGACCATGGCCGGCAAGGGCAGCGAGGTCGGCGGCCGCTTCGAGGAGCTGCGGGAGATCCTGGACCGGGTGGAGCTTCCGGACAAGATGGGCGTGTGCCTGGACACCTGCCACATCTCCGACGGGGGATATGACATCATCCACGACCTGGACGGCGTACTGACGGAGTTTGACCGGGTGATCGGCCTGGACCGCCTGAAGGCCGTCCACCTCAACGACAGCAAGAACCCCACCGGCGCCCGCAAGGACCGCCACGCCCGCATCGGCGAGGGCCGCATCGGCCTGGAGGCGTTGACGCGGGTGGTGCGCCATCCGGCGTTGCGGGACCTGCCCTTCTGCCTGGAGACGCCCAACGAGCTGCCGGGGTACCGGCGGGAGATCGCGCTGATGCGCCAGGCGGCGGAATAAGCGCAAAAAAGCCCCCTGTCCGTCTTCCACCGCGGACAGGGGGCTTTTGCGGGCCGCAAGGAGAGGAGCGGCCGCGCGGCGGCCCTCCTCAGTCCTCAATATACGCCCGCACCCGGTAGATGGCGCCGATCTCCTCCTCGCAGATTCTGCGGCAGTTCTCGATCTCCTCCGGCGGGATGGTGTCCACCACGGTCATCATGACGGTGGGGACGTACTTTTGAATCTCCCGGGCAAAGTCCTTCATGGCCTGGTAGGCGCCCTTTTGCACAGGGTGGCACAGGGCGTCGTACTTCTCCGCCGTGTCGGTGTTCAGGGAGATGGACACCATGTCGAACCGGCCCGCGAAGTCCGGGCAGATGTCCCGGCCGTGGATGAGGCTGCCGGTGCCGTTGGTGTCCATGCGGGTGAAAATTTTCGTGCCGTGGGCCTTCATCTGGTCGATGACCCAGCAGATGTCGTCCATGCGGTAGCTGGGCTCGCCGAAGCCCACGAACACCAATTGTTTGTATTTGGAGAGGTCCCAACTCTCGATGGAATCCAGCATCTCCTCCTTCGTCGGCTCCCGCTCCAGCCACAGGTTGTGGGTGTAGATGCTGCCGTCGTGGCCGTTGTGCCGCAGGCAGAACTCGCAGTTGAAGTTGCAGCGGTTAGTGGGGTTGACGTACAGGTTGCCGCCGTATTCATAGGTGATGGTGAAGCCTTTTTTCATAGTTGTCGCTCCTTAATTGTTCTTGCTGTTCAAATGGATCTCCGACAGGGTGAATCCGCCGTTCTCATAGGCCACGTTGGCGGCCACATCCACCACATACCCAACCATCGATGGGAAAATGCCGTCCAGCCAGGCGCTTCCGCGAAACCGGATATACGCGCCCCAGTCCGAGTCCGGCATGATCTCAAAATAGACGATGTCGCCGGCCACCAGACCCTCCATGTCCGCCAGGTCCGCGTCCTCCGGCAGACGCTTTGTAAAGTCCACCAGTTCTGTTCCCAAAACAGCAAAGGCCCGGCCGCTCACAGCCTCGGTCCGCATAACGGATGAGAGTTCGTCAAACAGATCACGGGACAGGCAGTAGTCCGTCAACGTGCCGTCTTCAGACTTTTCCACGATATGCAGCTCACTGATGGAAAGGCCGGTGCCAATGCCGCCGCAGGTGACGGCCACCACTTCCTCCTGACCGTCGCTGTCCGCGTCAAAGCACCAGAGGGCCGGCATCACCATGCGGGGCCCGCCAAACTTCCAGTCGAATTCCGCCAGGCTGTCGCCCCAGCGGAGCCAAGCCACGCTGCCGCCCGCCGGGTACACCCCCACGCCGTACAGGGCCACGTCTTTTTCCGGCAGTTCGATCAGCTTTCCCACCGGCATATCGTCCCGCCGGGAGGAGTGGTCTCTCCATGCATCGATGTCCACCACTTCTGCCGGAAGGTCAAACTTCTCCGTGGGCTCCCGCCCCTCCGTCACCACCGCCGGGGCGGAGATGGCTCCGACAGGGGAGGTCTCCGGCAGGGCGGTGGATACTTGTGGAATATCCTCTCCCGTGGGGACACTGAGCGTTGTCTCCAGCGTGTAATAGTCCCGGCCGCATCCGGTCAGCAGGACCAGGGCCAGAAGGGCGGGGAACAGCGTTTTCATATGCTTCATACTTTACCCTCCAGCCCGAACAGCCGCAGGCCGTTGCGCCAGGTGATATCCGTCATTTCCTGGGCCGTCACGCCCTTCCACTCCGCCAATTTTTCGATGACGTAGGGCAGATACCGGCTGTCGTTCCGCTTGCCCCGGAAGGGGACCGGGGTCAGGTAGGGGGAATCCGTCTCCACCACCATGCGGTCCAGGGGCGTGATGGCGGCGACTTCCGGGGCGCGTTTGGCGTTTTTGTAGGTGATGGGCCCGTCAAAGCCCAGATACCAGCCCCGCTTCAAAAGCTCGGCGGCCATCTCCGGACTGCCGGAGAAGCAGTGGAACACGCCCCGGACCCGGGGGTATTCCAGCACAATGGCCAGGCTGTCGCCGTGGGCCTCCCGGTCATGGACGACGACGGGCAAGTCCAGCTCCACGGCCAGCTCCAGCTGGCGGCGGAACACGGCCTGCTGGAACTCCCTGGGAGGATTCTCCGCCCAGTAGTAGTCCAGGCCGATCTCCCCGATGGCCACCGTCTTTTCGTGTCCGCACAGCGCCCGGATGGCGGCGAAGTCCGCGTCCGCGCAGCCGCCGCAGTCCTCCGGGTGGATGCCCACGGCGGCATAGACGTGGGCATATCGCTCCGCCAGGGCCACCGCGGCCCGGGAGCTCTCCACGTCGCAGCCCGGGTCCACCACCAGGCCGACGCCGGCGGCGGGGAGGGCGGCGAGCACCGCGTCCCGGTCGGCGTTGAAGCCGCCGGAATCGTAATGGGCATGGGTATCGAAAATGGGCATCATGGCACCTCACAGTCTCTGGTATGGTTATTTTATCACAGTTTCGCCCCATGAAAAGGGCCAGACTGTAAATTTTCCGTGTATCCAGCGGGGCAGGGCGCAAAAAAAGGACATCCTGCCGGATGTCCTCTCTTTACCGTATCAGCACGATCAGCCGATCTTGTTCAGCTTCAGGGTCATGGCGCTCTTTCTGTGAGCGGCCGTGTTCTTGTGCAGAACGCCCTTGGCAACAGCCTGATCGACTTTCTTCACTGCAACCTTGTAAGCGCCATCGGCCTCGGTGCGATTGCCTTCTGCGGCAGCAACCTCGAACTTCTTGATGGCGGTCTTCAGCTCGGATTTCGCGGCCTTGTTGCGTGCGTTTCTCGCCTCACCGATCAGAACGCGCTTCTTGGCAGACTTAATATTCGGCAAACCAAACACCTCCTTAGGCAAATTCACGCGGTGGAGCAGGATTTTCCACCGTGCAGAATGATATTTTAGCAGGGAACTTTTCAAAAAGCAAGAGTTTTTTTCGATTTTCCGTGCATTTTTTGCATATTGTGTTTCCCACCGCAAAACCTAGGGACGAGACCACTAGATTTTGTGTTGGGAGGAACGGATATTGTTTGTAAAACGCACAGACCTGGCCCTGGAGGCCCGGGAGCTGTGGCAGGAGTCCGCCGAAAAGACCACCCGCCTGTCCGGGGTCAGGGCGGCAAAGACCAGGCTGGAGGGCTATCCGCTGACCCGGGTGGATATTCTGGACGGCAGGGGCGAGGAGGCCCTGGGCAAGCCCCGGGGCAGCTACCTTACCATCGACCTGACCACCTTCTGGCAGCGAAAGGCGGACTTTTTCGAGCGGGCCGTCCGGGCGGTGGGGAGCCAGCTAAAGGAGCTGCTGCCGGCGGAGGGCCCCGCCCTGGTCATCGGCCTGGGCAACGCGGCCATGACGCCGGACGCGGTGGGGCCCCTGGCGGCGGACAGCATCCTGGTCACCCGGCACCTGATCGCCGCCATGCCCAAGCAGTTCGCCGGGTTCCGGCCCGTGGCGGTGTTCCGCACGGGGGTGCTGGGCACCACCGGCGTGGAGTCCGCCGAGGCGGTGCGGGGACTGGTGGCGGAGGTGCGGCCGTCCCTGGTCATCGCCATCGACGCCCTGGCCTCCCGCCGGGTGGGGCGGGTGTGCGCCACGGTGCAGCTTTCCGACACGGGCATCATCCCCGGCTCCGGCGTGGGAAACCACCGCTCGGCGCTGAACCGGGAGACCCTGGGCGTTCCGGTGTTCGCCGTCGGCATCCCCACGGTGGTGGACGCCGCCACCCTGGCGGCGGACCTGCTGGAGGAGAGCGGTATCACGGAGTTTGACGAGCAGCGGCTGCGGCACGGAGAGCAGAACCTCATGGTGACGCCCCGGGACATCGACCAGCAGGTACGGGACCTGGCGAAGGTCGTGGGCTACGGCGTCAACTGGGCGCTGCAGGACCTGGAGATCGAGGAGATGAACGCGCTGCTTTCATAGAGGTCCCGGAGGCCGCGCGGCAAAATATAAAGGGAGCCGCAGCGAAGCATCGCGGCGGCTCTTTTCTGACGTTATAACGGCTCCATCTCCGCCTCTCCGGCAAGCTCCGCCGCCGTCAGCGTCCCGGCGGCGTCCAACAGGGCCGTGTGGAAGCTCCCGGGCCCCCGCTCTCCCGCCAGACGCTCCGCCCGCTGGGAGCAGACCTTCCAGAAAGCGGCGGCCAGCACGGCGGCGGAGGCCGCGTCCGGCTCCACGGCGGCGAACACCCCGCACAGCACGGACAGCATGCATCCCGTCCCGGTGACCTGGGACATCCAGCCGCTGCCGCCGGAGACGCGCCAGGCGGTCTGTCCGTCGGTGACGATATCCTCCGGGCCGGACAGCAGCACCGCGGTCCGGCGGCGCTCCGCCAGACGCACCGCCGTCTCCAGCCGCTCCGCCCGTCCGGCGGGAGCGGGACTGTCCACTCCCTGCTCCCGGCTGTCGCCCAGGGACAGGGCCTGGGCCTCCCCCAGATTCACCCGCAAAATGGAGGGCGTGAAAAGGTGCAGAAGCTCGCAGGTCCGCTCCAGCCGCCAGGGGCTGGCCCCCACGCCCACCGGGTCCAGCACCACCGGCCGGCCCAGCCGCGCCGCCTCTTTGCCGCACAGCAGGCAGACCTGGAATTTCTCCTCATCCGGCGTTCCGGTGTTCAGCACGGTGGCGGCGCTGATGGCGGTGATGTCCGCCATCTCCTGGGGCGCCTGGGCCATCATGGGGCTGGCGCCCACCGCCAGGGCCAGGTTGGCGCAGTCCGCGGCGGTGACGATGTTGTTGACGCAGTGGACCAGGGGCCGCCGCTGCCGCACGGCGTCCAAACGGGTGAAGTCGATCATAAGAGACCCTCTTTAAAATTTATCGTTCCAGGGCGGCGCGCATGGAGTTCAGCGCGCCGCTCTTCTGCAGGGCGAACACCAGGATGCCCGCCAGAATGGAGCCGCCCACGGTGGAGACCAGGAAGGGCACGATATAGGCGTAGAAAGCCACGGCGGCGGCATCCACACCCATAAAGGCCACGGCGATGGGATAGGACAGCAGCCCGCCGATGATGCCGGTGCCGAAGACCTCCGCCGCTAGGGTCACGGGCAGGTTCCCGCTCTTCCAGAAGGCCACGCCGCACAGCAGCGCGCCGCACATGCTGCCGGGGAAGGCCAGCAGGCTGCCCAGGCCCAGCAGGTTCCGCAGCAGGCTTGCAACAAAGGCCACGGCCACGCCGTACCAGGGGCCCAAAAACACGGCGCACAGGATGTTCACCATGTGCTGCACCGGGGCGCACTTGCTGCCGAACACGGGGAAGGAGAACATGCTGCCCACCACGGCGACAGCGCACAGGATGCCGGCCAGGGCCAGCTTTTTCGTGGAATTGCTTCTCATAAAAACACTCCTTTGATGAATGAGGCCGCACGGAGAAAACAGCGTACTTTGCAGCGTTTTCCCCTTGCATGGCAAGGTTCAGGCGCGAACGCGCCTGTGGAAACTTCGGTCGAGGCTCCCTGGCCCCCTCTCACGCCGGAACACGGCTTCCCATCGCTGCAAATCGGCCCGGACACAGGGCGCTCCCCCTCTGTCCGCTCCCGGTGAACCGGGACGCCATATCGTCTCTCCGTCACATCCCCTTTCCCGCAAAAGAGTCGAAAAAACGGCGGGGCCTGATGCGCCCGCCGCGTCGGAAAACGTGATAACTTCCTACGGCGGCATTACCCGCATCAGGTAAAGGGTCGAAGCGTACGCTTCCTCTCAGCCCTCCGGCTCCCCTGTTTTTCAAGGACATTATGACATTTGACAAAAAACTTGTCAAGAGGGTTGCAAATGTCAAAAAAAGCGCGTATGATGAAAGCAACTAAAAAGGGGAGTCCGCTGGCGCGGGCTGAGAGGAGGCCGTGAAGGTCTCGACCCGGGACCTGATTTGGATCATGCCAACGTAGGGAAATCATGAGGCGCATCGCCGCGGACAGCCCTGATTTGGGATGTTCGCGGGCTTTTGTTTTGAGGAGGAACGGACATGAAACTGAACCCTGAGCAGCTGCGGCTGTATGCCGTGACGGACCGGGCCTGGGCGGCGGACGAGGACGCTCTGCTGGCCCAGATCGAGGCCGCCATCGACGGCGGCGCCGCCGTGGTCCAGCTGCGGGAAAAGCGCCTGGACGGCCCGGCCTTCCTGGCGGAGGCGGAGCGCTTCGTGGCCCTGTGCCGGCGGAAGGGCGCCGTCAGCATCATCAACGACAATGTGGAGATCGCGGCGAAAACCGGCGCCGACGGCGTCCACGTGGGCCAGGAGGATCTGGCGGCGGGCCGGGTCCGGGCGCTGCTGGGGCCGGATAAGCTCATCGGCGTCTCCGCCCACACGGTGGCCGAGGCCCTGGCCGCCCAGGCGGCGGGCGCGGATTACCTGGGCACCGGCGCGGCCTTCGTCACCGGCACCAAGACCGACGCCAAGCCCATTTCCAAAGAGACCATCCGGGCCATCACCGCGGCGGTGGACATCCCCGTGGTGGCCATCGGCGGCATCAGCCGGGACAATATCCTGGAGCTGAAGGGCTGCGGCCTGGACGGCGTGGCGGTGGTCTCCGCCCTGTTCGCCCAGAGCGACGTGAAAGCCGCCGCCCGGGAACTGCTGGCCCTGTCCGGGGAGATCGCCAACACATGAATATCCGGGGCGCGATCTTTGACCTGGTGACGGAGGAATACCGCCGCCGGGTGCCCATGAAGCCGGGAGCGGACCGGCTGCTGGCCCGGCTGGCCGCGCGGAATATTCCCTGCCGCACCGCCACCGCCAGTGAAAGCGGCCAGGCCCAGGCCGCCATGGAGCGGCTGGGCCTTTGGCGGTACTTCCGCTTTGCCATCAGCTGCATCCAGTATGGCGGCAAGACCGGACCGGATATCTATCTGGAGGCCGCCCGGCGGCTTGGCACGGATATCGGGGAAACAGCGGTTTTTGAAGACGCTCTCCACGCCGCCCAAACCGCCCGCAAGGCTGGCTTTCCCGTCTGCGGCGTCTATGACGCCTCCGCCGAAGAGGACCAGCCCCGGCTCCGGGCGCTGTCCACCTGGTATGTTCGGGACCTGAACGACTGGCAAAACGGCTGAACCTATATCGTCCCACCCCGTCCGAAGGTCGCTTCGGACGGAGAAGGAGGAAATTTCCCGTCCCGCGGAGCTTTTCGCGCCAGCGGAAAGCGAAGCAGTCAGGGAAATTTCCGACGCGCGGTACATTGGGGGCACCACCTTGTGCCGCGTAATAAAACCTTGCTGTCAAACAAGAAAGGAGCGCAATATGAGAACAGCATTGACCATTGCTGGAAGTGATTCCAGCGGAGGCGCCGGAATCCAGGCAGACATCAAGACCATGACCGTCAACGGCGTATACGCCATGAGCGCCGTCACGGCCCTGACTGCCCAGAACACCACCGGCGTCACAGACATTCTGGAGTCCACCCCGAAATTCCTGGAGGAACAGCTGGACGCCGTTTTCACGGACATCTTCCCCGACGCGGTGAAGATCGGCATGGTATCCTCCGCCCAGCTCATCGCCGTTATCGCGGACAAGCTGCGCCGTTACGGCGCGAAGCACGTCGTGGTGGACCCGGTGATGGTGGCCACCTCCGGCGCCAAGCTGCTGCGGGACGACGCCATCGACGCGCTGACCGGCAGCCTCCTGCCCCTGGCGGAGGTCCTGACCCCCAACATCCCGGAGGCGGAGATTTTGTCCGGCAGGAAGATCGCCTGCCCCGCCGACATGGAGTCCGCCGCCAGATACATCAGCGAGACCTACGGCTGCGCCGTCCTCTGCAAGGGCGGCCACGACCTGAACGACGCCAACGACCTGCTGTGGCGCGACGGGGCGGGCAAGTGGTTCAACGGCCGCCGCATCGACAACCCCAACACCCACGGCACCGGCTGCACCCTCTCCAGCGCCATCGCCGCCAACCTGGCCAAGGGCTTTGATCTGGACGATTCCGTGGAGCGGGCCAAGGCTTACATCTCCGGCGCGCTGGCCGCGCGGCTGGACCTGGGCCGCGGCAGCGGCCCCATGGACCACGCCTTTGACATCAAGGCGGCCTACAGAGAGGAGGCCCGGGGATGAAAAAGACCTCTACCTTCCAGAACGGCCTGATCTGGTTCGGCGCCGGCGTCTCCCTGGCGGAGATCCTGACGGGCACCGCCTTCGCCCCCCTGGGCATGGCGAAGGGCCTTGCCGCCATCGTGCTGGGGCACCTCATCGGCGGCGCGCTGTTCTTCCTGGCGGGCCTCATCGGCGGCCGCACCGGCCGCAGCGCCATGGAGACCGTGAAAATGAGCTTCGGCCAGCGGGGCGGACTGCTGTTCGCCTTTCTGAACGTCCTCCAGCTGGTGGGCTGGACCGCTATCATGATCTACGATGGCGCCCTGGCCATCGGCGGCATCTTCGACGTGGGCAACTGGATCTGGTGCCTGGTCATCGGCGGGCTGATCGTCGTGTGGATCGTGGTGGGCGTCACCAACCTGGGCTGGATCAACAAGATCTCCATGGCGGCGCTGTTCCTCCTGACGCTGATTTTGTGCAAGGTCATCTTCTTCAGCGGCAGCCCCGTGGGCGGAGACCTGGGGGAGGCCATGACCTTCGGCGCGGCGGTGGAGCTGGCGGTGGCCATGCCCCTGAGCTGGCTGCCCCTCATCAGCGACTACACCCGGGAGGCGGAAAAGCCCTTCCAGGCGACGCTGGCCAGCACGGTGGTCTACAGCCTGGTGTCCTGCTGGATGTACGTCATCGGCATGGGCGCGGCCATCTACACCGGGGAGTACGATATCGCCGTCATCATGGTAAAGGCGGGCCTCGGCATCGCGGCCCTGGTGATCCTGGTGCTCTCCACCGTGACCACCACCTTCCTGGACGCCTGGTCCGCGGGCATCTCGGCGGAGTCCCTCAGCAAAAAGGTCAACGGCAAGTGGACCGCCGTGGCGGTGACCGTGGTGGGCGTCGCGGGGGCGATCCTGTTCCCCATGGACGATATCACGGGCTTTCTGTACCTGATCGGCTCCGTCTTCGCCCCCATGATCGCCATCCAGATCGCCGACCACTTCCTGCTGAAGCGGGACCGCTTCGGCGTGGAGGCGGACGCGCGGAACCTGGTCCTCTGGCTGGTGGGCTTCATCGCCTACCGGGCGCTGATGGGCGTGGACACCCCAGTGGGCTACACCCTGCCGGACATGGTGCTGACCATCGTGCTGTGCGTGCTGGCGGAGAAGCTGGCGGGCAAGGGCGCGAAGAAATCCGCCTGACGCCGGCCCCGTTTCAAAGGAAAAGAGCCGCCCTGTGGGCGGCCCTTTTTCACAGCATTTTCAAAAGCTCGATCTGCTCCCCGGAGGGGCCGGTGAAAAACCAGTTCTCCAGCCCGCCGAAGAGGTCCGGCAGCACCTTTTTCTCCGGCGTCAGGAACGTGTCCACGCCGGCGGCCCGAATCGCGGCGGCCGTCCGGTCGATGTCGTCCACCAGGACGGCGAAGTGGGGGATGTTGCCCTCGGCCAGGGGCATGGGCGTGGGGGACTGGATCAGCTCCAGCGTGACGCCGCCGAAGTCCACCAGCGCCAGCAGCTTCTCGCCGTCCGGCGTCCGGATGGACGCCCGCTGGCGGAGGGCGCCGCCGATCTTCTCATAAAAGGCGATGCTGCCGTCCATGCTCTTTGTGTAAATGGCCACGTGGCCCAGGCCCTGATAGTGCTCTTTCATGTCGCTCTCTCCTTATTTATGTATGGAATATGACGGATTTGACAATGATGCTGACGCCGCCCAGGATGAAGAGGACGATGGCGCCCTTTTGCAGCCTCCCCTCGTCCAGCCGGGGGGCCAGCCAGCCGCCAAGCCCCATGGACAGCGCGGCGGCGGGGACGGACGCCAGCCCGAACAGCAGCACCTCCCGGGTCAGCAGGCCGCCGACGGCGTAGGTGCACAGGCGGAACAGGTTCTCCCCCAGGAACAGAAAGCACATGCTGCCCTTGAACTCGCTGTAATCCTTTGCGGTCCGCTGGAGATAGGCCACGATGAACATATTGATGCCGAACAGCCCGGCGCAGACGCCGGAGAAAAAGGCCACCACCAGCCGCAGCCACGGCAGGTCCCGCCCCTTCCGGACCGGGCGGAGGCTCCGGGTGGCCATCTCCGCCCCCAGAAAGACCACCACCACGCCCAGCACGGTCTTGATGACCCAGGGCATGGAGAAGCGCAGCAGCAGGGCGCCGGGGATGACGCCGCACAGGTTGGCCAGCAGCAGCGGCAGGATGCGCCGCCACTGGAAGCTGCGGCGGTTCTTCCAGGTGATGTAGGCGTTGACCGGGCAGTCCAGCAGCAGCGTGCCCGGGGTGATGACCACATTGTCCAGCCGCATGGACAGCAGGGGCGCGGAGATCAGCGGATTTCCAAAGCCGATCAGCCCCTTGACGGTATAGGCCAGGCACTGGACCAGGAAGATGAACAGCGCCGTTCCCACGGTAAAAGTCATAGTGAAGCTCCCTTTTCTGGTTTATTCAACAACTATGATATAACACAAGCGGGGCAAAAAAGAAACCGTTTTTTCAAAAACCGGCGGATTTTTGCCGGAAGAGCCAAAACTTGTCCTTGACATTTGCGCGAATCCATGTATAATAATAAGGCTCGCAGTCTGCGGGCATATCCTTGCTCTCATCGTTCGAATGAGGGCCATCTGTCCAAAAGGAGGTGCAAACATGGCAAAGGTTTCTGCCAATTATGAGGTCGTGTATATCATCGACCCTGCACAGGGTGAGGAGGGCGTCGCCGCTCTGGTGGCGAAGTTCAAGACCCTGGCTGAGCAGAATGGTTCCGCCGTCGAGGTGGAAGAGTGGGGCAGCCGCAAGCTGGCTTATCCCATCAACTTCAAGAACGAGGGCTACTACGTGCTGATGAGCTTCACCAGCGAGCCTTCCTTCCCCAAGGAGCTGGACCGTGTCCTCGGTATCACCGACGGCATTATGCGTTCCCTGATCGTCTGCAAGGGCGAGTAAAGGAGGCGGCATAGCATGCTCAACAAAGTCATTATCATGGGTCGTCTGGTCAGGGACCCGGAGCTGCGCCGCACCCAGTCCGGCGTCGCGGTCACGTCCATCCGCATCGCGGTGGACCGGGACTTCAAGGGCCAGGACGGGACCAAGCAGGCCGATTTTTTCGACGTCGTGGCCTGGCGCGGCACCGCCGAGTTTGTCAGCAAGTACTTTGCCAAGGGCCGCATGGCCGTGGTGGAGGGCCGGCTGCAGACCCGCGACTGGACGGACCGTGAGGGCGGCAAGCGTGTCGCCACCGAGATCGTCGCGGACAACGTCTATTTCGGAGACTCCAAACGGGACGGCGCCGGAGAATACGGCGGCGCACCCGCTTACAGCGCGCCCATGGGCGGCGGCCATTCCGCCGCGGCTCCCATGGACGGCCATTCCGACTTCGCCGAGATCGGCGAGGTGGACGGCGACCTGCCGTTCTGATTCTAATTGAAGGAGGAACCATTTCATGGCTTTCGATCGTGAAGCGAGACCCGCCCGTCCCATGCGCGGCAAGCGCCGTAAGGTTTGCCAGTTCTGCGCTGAGAAGTGCGAGAGCATCGATTATAAGGACGCCGCCAAGCTGCGTCGTTTCGTCTCTGAGCGTTCCAAGATCCTGCCCCGCAGGACCACCGGCACCTGCGCCATGCATCAGCGTCAGCTGACTGAGGCCATCAAGCGTGCCCGTCAGATCGCTCTGCTGCCCTACGTCACCGACTAAGGGGCGGCCCAACCGCAAAAAACCAGCCCGTTCAATGAACGGGCTGGTTTTTTGCATGTTCACGCCTTTGGCCCCGGGTCCCGGCGCGCGCCGTCTCCGGCGTAGAGGTTCACATATCCGGGTGGACAGAGGTGGGCCTCGCTCCAGGCCAGCATCTCCTGCAAAACGGGGAAGAAACTGGTCCCCAAATCCGTCAGGCTGTACTCCACCCTGGGCGGCACCTCGGCATAGACCTCCCGACGGAGAAAGCCGTCGGCCTCCAGCTCCCGCAGCTGCTTGGTCAGGGTGGACTGGGTGATGCCGTCCAGGCGGCGCAGCAGCTCGCCAAACCGCTGGACGCGGTAAAAGCCCACATACCACAAAATCAAGATCTTCCACTTTCCGCTCAGAACCGCCTGAAGCCTGCTCATGGGCACGCAGCGGGCCACGGCGTCCGGGGCGCGGAATTTGTTATCCGCCACTGTAAACGCCTCCTTTCCCCCAGTATAGCGGACCGCGGGGGCCTGTGTAAAGTCAATGGTACAAAAAAACATACTACCGCTATAAAAAGACAGTACTTGTCAAAAACAGAGCCTTTTGCTACGCTGGACGGGAAGACGGGGAGCCGGCCCCCGGTCTCAAAACGCGATCAAAGGAGAGATCATATGCACTACACAGGCACCATCTGGCGGCCGCCCTACGAGGCCGGCTCCCTGCTGCTGGAGGTCACGGCGGGCTGTACCCACCACAGGTGCAAATTCTGCACGCTGTATGAGGACCTGCCCTTCCGGTTCCGCATGTCCCCGCTGGAGCAGGTGGAATCGGACCTGCGGGAGGCCCAGATGCTTCTCAACAGCCCCATGGAAAAGCTGGCCGCCAGGCTCCAGAGCCTGCCGCCGCGCCCCGCCGTCCGCCGGGTCTTTCTGGTGGGCGCCAACCCCTTCGTCCTGCGCTTCGACCGGCTGAAGGCCATCGCGGAGCTGATCGGGACCTATCTGCCCTCCTGCGAGACCATTGGCTGCTTTGCCCGGGTGACGGACGTGGCGCTGAAGAGCGACGGCGAGCTGCGGGAGCTGCGCCATCTGGGCTATGACGGTCTCAGCATCGGCGTGGAAACAGGGGATGACCAGGCGCTGGCCTTCATGGACAAGGGCTATCAGGCCAAGGATATCGTGGAGCAGGCCCAACGCCTGGACCATGCCGGGATCGGCTACTGTTTCATGTATCTGGCGGGGCTGGCGGGGGAAGGGCGTCCAAAGCGCCACAGCCAGCGCGGAGGTCTTCAACCGGACCCACCCCAGGCTCATCGGCTCCTCCATGCTGACCGTCTACCCCGCCTCCCGGCTGTATCAGGAGGTCCGGGCGGGCAATTGGACGGAGGCGGGCGAGCTGGAAAAGCTGGAGGAGCTGCGGGCGCTGATCGTCAATCTCCAAATCCCGATTCACTTCGCGACGCTGGGGGCCTCCAACGCCGTCTGGGTGGAGGGAAGGCTTCCTGAAGACCGGGAGGCCATGCTGGCAAGGCTGGCGGAGGCGTGCGACCCCGCCAACGAGGCGCGGCTCCGGCGCTACCGGGAGCAGCTGGACCACCTGTGACGAAAAAACGGACGGCGCGCGCCGTCCGTTTTCCTATTTGCTCCGGGCCTCCAGGACCTCCACCATCCGCTCCGCGAACAGCCGCCCGGCCAGAAGGGCCTCCTCCGGGGCGTTCCCGGCGGCGCCCACCTCCACCAGCAGCGCCCCGGGCGCGGCGTGCTGGTTGTACCGGGAGTTCCGCAGCAGGATGGGGCGCATCAGCGTGGGATACGCCTGCAGCGCGTTCTCCTGAATGGCCACCGCCAGCCGCAGGTTCTCCATCCAGTCGGGGTGGGTCAGGCCGCTGCCGTCGCTGCCCACCACGATGGACAGCTGGGCGGCGGTGCCCACGCCGTCGATCTCGGAGACCACCTTGTACTCATTGCCCTGGGCGTCCTCGATGGCGTCCCGGTGAATATCCAGAATGAACCGGATGGAGGGGTACTGTGCCAGATAGCTCTGGATGGCCGCCAGAGAGCGGTCGTAGGCCCCGGTGTAGGAGGGGTAGTCGTACAGCGTCCGGTCGTGGAGGACGGAGACGCCCGCCGCCGCGAAGACCTCCGCCATGGCGTCCCCGACGCTGACAACGTTATAGCGGGAGTCGGTGGTGCGGTGGTCCCCGGACCAGACGATGTCCCCATCCTCCGCCGGCGTGTAGGCCTCGCTGCCGTGGGTGTGGAGAATCAGGAGCTGGGGCCCCTCTTCCGTCATCTCCGCCGCGAAGAGCTGCCGGAAAGACGAGGCGGACAGCGCATAGTCCGTGGAGTTGCTGATGTACGCCCGCCCCACCACCGTGTAGCCGCCGGGGTCCGTGGGAATCAGCGTTTTGGCGGGGACGCCGTTGTCGGTGGGGGCGGCGGTATCCAGGGGCGTCTCCTCCACGGGGACGGTGACGACCTCCTCCGGCTCGCTGTCCCGGGCGGGGGCCTCCGCCCGCTCCGAGGACCACAGCTCCGCCACGGCGGGCCGGGCCGCCAGCAGCAGGGGCGCCTCCCCCAGGGTCAGCGCCGCGGCGGGGGACAGGCTGTCCCGGGTCCACAGGTCCCCCAGCTCCCACTGTACCAGCCGCTGCGCCAGCGAGCTGTCCCGCACCGCCTGTGCCGCCGCCCGCAGGTCCTGGCTCCCCGCGCACACCGCCGCCAGCCACAGCACGAACGCCCCGCACACCGCCGCCGCGCCCCGCCGCCATTTCACAAGCCCCACCGCCTTTCAGACAAGCCTATGTCCGGACAAGCAAAAAAATACCCGCCATAATTTCCCCTAATGCCTCCCACACCGATTTGTTATGCCAACATCTGGATATTCCCGTTGCCTTTCGCGACACTTTCTGGTAAGATGGTCGTACAATAGAGCCTGCGCGCCAAAAAACTTTCCCAACAAGAAATTTTGCGGCACACAGGCCCGGGAGAGAAATATGTGAGCCATAGAAGGAGGAACCGCCATGAAGAGACGACTGCTCCCCATCCTGATGACCCTGGTATTGGTATGCGCGCTGCCCATATGGGCAGCTTTTGTTACATCGGGGGATGTAACAAATCCCCTGGTGTCCACCGCCGGCGCGGCGTCGCCGCCTGAGCCGGTTGAGGTGCGCACCGCTGACGAGTTGCAAAGCAACATAACCGCCGGAAATTCCGTCAAGCTGATGGCTGATATCAATATCACCTCAACACTGAAAATCTCGAGATCTCTGACCCTCGACCTGAACGGCTGTACATTGAGGATGACCGGTACCGGCAGCGTGCTCAAGGTGAGTGGCCGTGCGACCCTGACCATCACGGACAGCAGCGCGGCGAAGTCTGGCACCATCACCGGCGGTAATGCCGAGGATGGCGATGGCGGCGGTGTGTGCGTTGAAGCTTACGCGACACTGGAAATGACCGGGGGATGTATTACGGGTTGCCGTGCCGAGGATGGCGGCGGCGTGTACATTGATAATAACGCAACATTGAAAATGACCGGGGGATGTATTACGGATTGCCATGCGATCTATGGTGGCGGTATATATTCTTGCGAGAATCTGTACATGGGCGGAACGGCTAAGATCGAGAAGTGCACATCGAATGGGGGAAGTTACGATGCGATTTGGAACAAAGGGGGGGATATGTATGCCGATGGCGGCACAGTGGATGGCACGGTGAACAATCAGGGCACGATCAAGCACAGCAATGGTGTCACGGCTGTGACGGTTTTTAAGAAAGCTGTGTATAATCAGCAAGCAGGTACGATTGAAGCCGGAATGTATAATGAGACAGTGGAGAACAATGGAACGATTATCGGCGGCACTTTTTACGGTGCAGTGACGATTCAAAAGGGATATTGGGGTTGGGAGAGGACTGGAAGCATCAGCGGCGGCACATTCTACGGTCCGATCGTAAATGAGGCAGGGCCTGGACAGGTCACCGGCGGCACCTTCGCGGTGACATTTGACCGCGGTGACGGCACGAAGACCGGGCCGGAGCTGGTGCCATGGAACGACAAGGTGCCCCGGCCCACGAGCGATCCGGAAAAGAGTGGCCACACCTTTGTCGGCTGGTATCTGGGCGATGCGTTGTATGACTTCGATACCCCGGTCAATGCCCCGCTGACCCTCACGGCCAAGTGGGAGAAGGTTCCCTCCTCCGGC
>OIYT01000850.1_pt1 | contig 25274 bp, 25 predicted proteins | sample 1588201 | NCBI WGS metagenome assembly OIYT01 (sample SAMN03283260) | human gut metagenome | biome: human-associated habitat; material: feces | host: Homo sapiens | place: USA | collected 2013
TTTTTCGCAGAGCCGCACCTTCCTCAGAGTCGCTAAATCAGTTTGAGTTTTGCGGAATCAGGTTTGATTTAAGAACACTGTAATTATCTAAAACATAATTGATAATCTTAGTCCGTTCGGAGAGAAGTTCTATTAAATATTGCTCGTCAATCATTATTTCCTCCAGAACTCAGTATAAAGCATTTGTGGATTTTTCTTTAATAAATCTCCAACAAAATTCCAGATTTTCACAAAAACATTTACATTTCCTTTTGCTTTATTATCAGCTTCAATCATTTGATCTCAATTTCCGAACCTGTAATAATAGCAACTGAACCGTCAAGTGTGAGTATTTCGTCACCATTGACAAGGTCTCCTGCTACTATCCAACCTTTATCAATAACATAGAAATGATGATATGTAGTTGTATAGATTTAGTTTCATAATTAATATAGTAAAAATATAACTACTTATTTTCTTGATTTTTTCGAAGATATTTTGAAACAGCTTCAACTTCAGCAACTGTCATTTTATTAATTGCTACTGCAATTTCCCATCTTGACATTTTTGAGATTTTTTCAATAAAGTCATTTGGGATAGTATCTTCTGTTTCAGAAAAATTATCGTTATACCATTTTAAATAAGTGGTTTTTGTGTTAAGACGTGAGGCCCTTTCGATATTAGTTTTATCTGGTGGCATTATTTCTACGTTAATTATCATATTGTCTCTTTTTTTCCTTCACCAAATATATTTTTTTTATCAAGTGCTTCCATTACCTTTTCCATAAGAGACAGCCAATAATTTATCACCTCGTCGTATTCTGCATCTGATGTAGTATTATTTATTCTCTCAGAAAAAACTTTATCAAGCAATAAAAAATATTCTTCAAATCCATATCCGCAGTAAGGTGAATCAGCATATGACCATTTTAGTGTTTCAGGTGAGTACTTCTTAGCATTATTTTGTGTTGCTACTTTGAGAGATTCTTCTGAAAAAGCAGAAATAAAAGGAGTTCCCCCTTCTGACAATATCAAAGTGCAGTAATAGAATTTTTCATTATGTTCTTTAAATAATGCTTGAAATCCATTTTTTGCTGCATCAAACAGTAGTTCGAAATCAGTTAATTCACTCATATATTAAAATTCCCCCTAGAACCTGTTTTCCGATTCCTCTCAATGTAAGCCGTATTGCTGATCTTATATCATCAAAACTTGCACTTCCCATTGATTTTATAAGGTTATCTATAATCATTAGGTAAATCAGTTGCAAATGTATCATTGATCCATTTTATAAAACTTTTCATTACTCCTCCATAACTTCACTCAATGAATTATCAACTTATTCGATATAACTTATCAAGTTTGCTCATTTAGTAACTTTATCGCAGATTTATATGAAGGATTTCTTTGTATAATATCCTTCAATAATTCTATAGCGAGCTCCTTTTCATTAAGTTTTAACAATAAGTCAGCATATTCAAAAGCCACCTTATCATTTTTTGGATTAAGTTTATACGATTTTTCTATAAAAATTCGAGCCTCTTTCATTTTTGAAATAGACATATAACATTTAAATATAATATGACAAGTTTTAAAATGAGGCTCTAATTCATCAGAGATTAATAAAAGTTTAAGAGCTGTATTATAGTTCCCTTGATTAAATGCTTCAACTCCTTGATAGTAATAATCAATAGCTACCATCATAAAACACCTCAAAAATTATAAATGCTTTTGAACAAATTTAATTAATGCATTCAATTGATTCCTTACATCTTTTTTTATTTCAGACGGCTTAAGTAATGTTTTTCCTTTATGATTTTTTACCCATCCGCCTTTTCCATTAACCTTCGCTACTTCAATACCATTTCTGTATATATGTATATGAAATCCACCTTCCCCTGGTGCAACTTTATTTGTATCAATTCTGTAATTATAGCCTTCTCGTGTAAAGTCGCCCGTTACTCCGGCACCAGATTTCACATTATTTGGATATTCAAAGTCATTATTATCTTTATAGTTATGCACCAAGACAGGCACATCACCAACAAAGTAGGTATTGAAATCAGCAACTTCAAGGTTGTATACCTTTATAGGCTCATCAAGCTTTTCAAGTTCTGCACCTATTACATACGCTGTTGAACCGTCAATGAGATAAACCTCATCACCAATAGAAAGGTCTCCAGCAGCTACCCAGCCTTTATCAATAACATAGAATGGGTGATTGGTTGTTGTGTCAATTTCTCCACATGAAGTGTGCAAATGCAGAATTTAGTCTGTTTCATGAACATATACAACCATCACTTTTTACATTTTGATTAATTTTCAACTATTCACAAATAATATCTGGTTTCCATTGTGTTAATATCTCTATATTATAATTTTGAGTTATAATTATGTAATGTTTCATTGCCAATTCTTTAGACATACCATAGCTAATTTTATCAATAAAATTATTAAATTCTCCGTTTGTTATTTCATACATTATACCATCAAATGAAGTATTATCATTTTCATCAATAGTTATGCTATCATATAAAAAATTTTGAACTAATCTTTCATCTAAAAAACGAATTGCTTGTGCATTCCCAAACACTATTTTTAACTTTTTTTCTGAATTACTTAGTTCAATTTGTAGACCATCATTTTCACTAATAGTTAATAAAGTTTCACATCTTTTTCCTCCAAAGCAATCATTTATCACTTTTTTCCATTTTTCCATTATTTTTCCTTTCATAGAACATACTATCCGTCAATTGTTTATAATTGATGGGATAGAGATTAAATCTTGAAAATTAATACCTGATTTTTATATGTTTGCTTTTTGAAAAATCAAATTCTAAAGTTGAACCACCAGTTTTACTTCCTGGTCTTGCAATAACTTTAATGATACCATCCAAAATTCCCATTAGACCATCACCAAAATTAGTTTTTATTTCATGAACATCTGTTAATTCTAACGAATTAAAATCAGCCAATGTTTGTGAATATCCTCCGGAAGAATCAAAATTTCTTGCCCAGCCTTTGCTTGTTGTTGATTCCGGCAAATCTTCTATTAATTTATCTACATTTTCATTTCCAGTAGTTTTATAATTATGAACAAGAACAGCATTATCGCCAACAAAGTACGTATTGTAATCAGCAACTTCAAGGTTATAAACCGTTATCTGTCCGTCCTCAGTCGCTACAAGCGTTTCGCCTGTCAGTCTGTAAAGTTCATCATAGGTGTACTCTACCGTGCGGTCAAGCTCCTTGACTTTTGTGCGTTCTCCGGCTGCTCCAAGGGTATACTCATATTGTGCCACAAGTCCGCCCTGTTTGTCAAGTGCTTTTTCGCTGATAAGTCGGTTTACCTCGTCATATTTGTAAGATATGACAATTCCGTTTGCATATCTTACCGCTGACCTGTTGCCATTTTTGTCGTATTCGTAGACCGTAGCATAGCCGTTTCTGTCAACAACTCTGACAAGACGATCGAGCTTGTCCCATTCATATTTTGTAGTTCCGTAAGCTGTCTTGACATTTGTCAGTCTGCACGAATCGTCATAGCTGTACTCGACATATTCGCCGTTGGGATATACAACTTTTTTGAGTCCGTCCATGCTGTCATATGTGTACTTTGTTGTGCCTGTGGAATCCTTTACAGACGAGAGCTTTCCGTCAACAGTATAGGAATAAGTAATTGTTCCGTCAACTGTCGTTTTGCTTGAAATTCTGTCAAATTCATCATAAGTATAAGATGTGAGTTTTCCTGCAAAATCAGTCGATGTGAGTACGTTTCCGCTGATGTCGTAAGTTACTTCAGCAGTTTTTCCGAGAGCGTTTGTAGTTCTGATAACTCTGCCGAAATCATCGTATGTGTAATAAGTTGAATTACCCTTAGCGTCTGTTACCATGATGAGATTTCCGACTTCATCATATGTGTAGTTTGTAACATTGCCGAGAGCATCGGTAACGCTTGTAAGCCTGTCACCGCCGTCATAAGTATATGCGGTTGTATATCCGTGCTGATCTTTCTGACTTATCACACGTCCTCTTGCATCATATGCAGAGGATACACTCGAACCGTCAGGATATGTTGTTTTGATACGGTTTCCGTTGTCGTCATAAATGTAAATGTGAACATTTCCCTTTGCATCGGTCATGCTTTCAAGCTGAGAATGACTGTTGTAGGCAAATTCAGTGCGGTTTCCGAGAGCGTCGATAATTGCAGTATTTCTGCCGATTTTATCATACTCGTACTTAGTTGTTCCACCGCTTGTGCTTGTTTCTGAAACAAGATTGTAATTAGCATCGTAAGCGTATGAAACAACAGCTCCGTTTGGATATGTCTTAGCGAGAAGATTTCCAACCTTGTCATACTTCATAGTCACTGTTCTGCCGAGTCTGTCCGTTGCCGTACGGTTGTTGCCCTCACGGTCGTATGTGAAGGATTCGGAAGTTCCGTCAGCATAAGTTATTTTAACAAGGTTACCAAGATCGTCATAATCATAGCTTGTCTGTCTGCCCTTTTCGTCTGTAGCAACAGAAACTTTTCCCATGCTGTTATACTCGGTTGACGTGATATTTCCGTCGCTGTCAATAATTTTTACCAGATTTCCTGCTTCATCATAAGTGTAATTTTCCGTAACAGTCTTTGAAACTCCGTCCGACGTATAAGTGAGCGTTTTGGAGAGACAATTTCCGTCGCCGTCATAAGTAAATTCAGCAGTAGTTCCTGCACCGTTTGTCGCAGTAATAACATTTCCATGGCTATCATAGGTCATATTCATATATGTGCCTATTTCATCGGTAGCAGATTTCAGATTGCCCTTACTATCATAGCTGTAGTTAATTTCGTTGCCGAGAGCGTCAACAGTAGACGAAGTGTTGCCATTCTCATCGTAGGTTACGCTCATTATGTCAATTCCCATTGCATTGATAGATGTAACAAATCCCTTGGAGTTATATGCGTTTGTAACGGTGTTTCCCTCAGCGTCTGTCAGTTCAAGCATATTTCCACGCTTGTCATAGCTGTAATTTGTCACATTTCCAAGAGCATCAGTTTTTGACGAAAGATTGCCGTTTGCATCCATATAAGCCAAAATGCCATTTGTGCAGCTAAGCAGATATTTTGAACCGTCAGCTTTGTTTAACTGCCATATATCCGGATTGAAAGGAATATCATCCCAATCACCGGTTAGATAGAAAAAATATCCATTTTCATACATCCATGTTTTTATATTGGTTGAGGGGATGAGCGTAGAATTGCTTCCACCCATTGACATGAAAGTAAATGATGCAGTTTTCAGTGATGACAAACCGCCGCTTTCGGCTTTCATGGCAAATTTCTCAACTTTGCCATTACCCCAGTTTACTGATACAATATGAGGTCTTGTTGGTGAAAATACGTAATTATAACCGCTTGTTGTCATTCTCCAGTCTTTACTGAGGTCGCAGCTTTTCGTAATGGTAACTCCGCAAGTTGAAATGTTCCAACCATATCCGAAATCACCGCTTACGTGCCTGTCTCTGCTGTCGTAACCTCGTATTACTGTTATAGGAGCTCCGGCAACACTGAGATCCATATCCTGGAAATCCATAGAGAAATTGCCGATTTTTATCTGTCCCTCAACGGAAATAAGTACCTCATCAGAAATGCTTATACCACTTTTCCCCATACGGTAAGTCTGATATTATAGAGTCCGTTGCGGAGCATTGTGGGATCAAATTCGCCCAATGAAGCGTTATTCTTTTTACTTGTTCCCTCGGAAATAAGAACGTAATCTCCACCGGCTACTGACTGATATTCAAGTCTGTATTTTTCAAAATCAGTATCGTCTGCACGTCCGAAAATATCTGTAGGTGCTGTGATTACATCTTCATTAATGGGATTGTAAATATCTGCTATTAATTCCTTTTCAGCTTCATCTTCACCGCCAACAGAAACAGAACCATTTCCGCCGGAAACTTCGTACTGTACAACGTAGAATGAAACTTTATAACCTCTGCAATTGTTGAAATTATCCCACGCTCTGACAACAAGTGCATGAGGTCTCATCTGAAAATCTTTGATAACCGTCTGACCGTTTTCATCAAGAGTCATTTCAACACCGTCAAACAGGCACTGAATTTTCTTAATGCCCGAAATATCTTCGGCTTTAATTGTTACGGTAATATCTTCATGTTCCTGAATATCCTTATCCTTGCTTAATTTTATGTCAACCGTAGGCTTGTCGGTTTCATAAACAAGGACTTTATTTTTTACAGTCAATGTTTCACCATTCTTAGTTTTTGCGGTTAAAATAAACTCGTTATCAAAAAGCTTTTCAGCCTTGAATTCGTATTCGAGATCTTTGTCAAGAGTGATTTTTTCACCGTTTAACGTTACAGAAATTGTGGATTTATCAATTTCATCCGACGCCGTTACCTTGTATAAAGCCGATGTTTTGTACAAAACAAAACCGTCTATACTTGCAATTAAGCGTCTATCGGCTTCATCTTTTTTAAGAACAGTAATCTTCATTTCAATCGTGGACTTTAATTCCTTTGCATCTTCAGCGGTGAACGTAAATGTGTAATCTCCTGCCGAAAGATCGTTAAGCGAGAATACGCCGTCCTCGATTGCCAGAGGTTTTCCGTTCACTTTTCCCGTAAGTGTAATTATTTCACGCTGTCCCTGAGCAATAATAAGTCCCTCAAGGGAATCACCCTCGATATACATATCCTTATCGAAGGTCACATTGATTTCGGGAGCTTTCGCTTCGTTTACTTTAACAGTTGAAACCACAGTACCCTCATTATTTTCAGCATCATAAGCTTTTGCGATTATTTCGTAATCTTTAAGCTGTGCATTTTTAACAGTGTAATTTCCGTCATTATCAATCTCAACTTCGTTACCGTCAACGGGAAGAACAGTTTTTGTAACGCCGACATTATCTGTCGCAGAAACATTGATTACAATATCGTCATCTTCAAAATAAGTATCCTTATCAAAAGCAAGCGTAACAGTCGGAGCAATCGTATCCGGCTGAACAACAGTAATTGTAAGCTGCTTTGTAATTTTATTTCCTGACGGATCGGATGCAGTCGCTTTAACAACATATTTGCCCTCTTTATCAGGTTCAAATACAGCCGTATTATCTGCGAATAAATCAATTTTTTTATTGTTAACAGTCAATTCCGTGCTGACAACTCCGTTGTTGTCGGCAGCAATAACGCTGATATTGACTTTTTCACCGACTTTGACTTCTGTTTTGTCAGCTTTGAGTTCAAGAGTTGGCTTGGTAACGTCCTTTGCAGTCAGAGTTTTTGATGCAGTTCCCTTGTTTCCGGCTGCGTCAAAAGCGTTTGCAGTAATGATGTAATCGCCGTGTTTTAAGCCGGTTATCTTGAATTTTCCGTCCTTATCGAGCGTAACAGCCTCACCGTTTACAAACACTTCAAGCTTTGTAACGCCGACATTGTCAGTCGCATTAACAGTAATAACAGCCGTACCATTTTCGTTATAACTGCTCTTGTCGAAAGTAATTTTAACCTCCGGTTTTTCGGTATCTGCTTCGATCACATTGATTTTTGCAGATGCTGAAATCACTTTTCCCTTTATGGTTTCGCCCTTTGCTTCAAGGATATATTCTGTTTCCTTGTCGGTATTTATTGGTACGATTCCGTTTTCGGGAATATCAATTTTTTCACCGTTCAGCGTGTATTCAACTGATTTTATTTTATGTTCTCCGGTTACTTTAATCTTGAAAAATGCTTCACTTCCGATTATAGCTTCATCAGATGAGGGCATAATTTCAACCGCAGGCACAATGCTGTCAACGATTATTTTATACTCCTGAACGTCGGATTTTCCAGCCCAGTCAAAGGCTCTTACAACGACCTCATATGTTCCGTCTCTGTTCGGCATCGTAAGCGTGAAATTACCCTCGTCATCAACGTTCACCGCAGTATTTCCATTAAAAATAACTGAATACCAGGAAATTTCAGTATCGTTCAGCTTTTCAATTTTTGCATTGATTTTTTCGTTTCTGTCGGCATATTTCGGTAATGCGACCTTTATTTTCGGAGCCGCAGTTTCGTCCTGTTTATCGGGATCGATATCGGCATAGCTGTCGGCAGGCTCGCACACGATCGTGCGCATATTCTGAACAGTTTTTTCACCGTCGTTTACGGTACAAACAATATCATAGCTGCCCGTTTCTGCACAGATCACCGAAGTCATAAGTTCTGAATCATCTGCAAATTTTACATTCTCATCATCGCATGACCATTTTATAGAAATATCTGATTTAAGACAGTCGTCTGCAAGATCTGCACGGATATTCAGCGGAACATTAACCTTTGTTACGCTCTTTGAAGCGATTTCAAGGATAGGTTCTGCGTTTGAAAATTCCGGCATTACAGCGTCCTCCGACATTACCGTAATGTCGTAAAGTTCGGGAGTTTTGCCGTCCGAGGAAACCGTCATATTCACTTCAAGTTTTACATAACGACCTGTCAGACCGGAAATATCCTCATAGTTATTTATGGCAATTGGTTCGCTGAAATTTGTTCCGTCATCGCTTGCTGATGCACGAACTGTGATAGTTCCCTCCTGTTCATTGATTTCAAGACATCTTGCACTTCGCAGTATATCATTACCGGTTTAAAATTGCAATAAGTTTACGCCAAATGGTCGATTTTTTACGTCAAATGGTCAACAAAAAAAGAGAATCGACCTTTTGGCCGATTCCCCATGTTTACATTTTCTCTATTGGCAGGGTGACGGATACCTGAAATATTTTCCGTTTTGTTTTTACGGATACAACTCCTTCATATTTTTCTACGGTTTTCTGCACATTGGACAAACCAATTCCCATATGATTTTTTTGTTGAGCGACTTTTCCGCGGAAGTTCTATATCTGCATATGCACATGTATTTGTAATGCGCAGTGCAATCAACCCCATTTTCTGGCAAAGTACGATCTCTATAGTTCTCGGAGTATTTTCTATTTCCATACACGCATCTACTGCGTTATCAAGCAAATTTGAAAATATTGTTGTAATATCCATATCCGAAATAAATTTCATAAAAAAATCTTCAATATCCATGTCCAGCTTAATTTGTTCTCTTTCACAGGTGGAGGCAACTGTATTCAAAATGATTTCCAGTATTTCATTCTGATTTCTTATCTTTGGCTGCAATTGTTTGACTGTATCAGATAAGTCGGATAAATATTGTTCAGCTTTTTGACATGATTCACCGGAGATCCATGTTTTTAATGCAATGACGTGCCGGTTGATATCATGTGCCGCTTCGCAAGTAGTCTGATACATTTTTTGAAGTTCATGATACATCTGCAATTGCATCTGTTCCCGCTGATTCATCAGATCTGTCTGACGTTCTTTTTCTCTTAAATTCGATATCTTATTAAAAATATACATTATATACAGATCTAAAAATAAAAATCCTACCATGATCAAAAGCATCAAAAAACCTGATGAACTGCTATGTGTCACATGAGAAAAATAGGCGAAAATCCCTACTTCAAACGAAACCAAAATAATATAAAATATAATTTCATGCCAGATTATCTTGAAATGTTCCTTTTTCAGAATCAGTAATTTTGCCATTCTGGTCAATATAATTTGTATAATCCAATCCCACAAATGGTGATTCCATGTCAGAGATGATGTGCCCATTGTTACGGATATTGTATTTTTATGAAACATTGAAACAATTATTACGCTTAGTGCATCTGAACATAGTGTAATCATAGCAAACAATGCTGCATAGATAAAAAGTGAGGATTTATTGCAATTGAATAACAGATGTATTATCAAAACAATCATTAAAAAATTAGTTATAAAATCCAGCGGTGATATCTTGAAAAATATAACTATTGCTTTTACAATTATCACTGATATTCCCAGTACGGTTCTTCTTGCCGTATGCGTTTTTCTTAAAGGATATTTGCCATAGAGCAAGTAAATACAAAGTATCACGGTTAAAAATAATGTGATGCAATCTAAAAACATATGTCATATTCACAACTCTCCATTCGTCATATAGCGATTCAATGCATCAAATACTTCTTTGTACTTTCTGCGTGAAATTAGAATTTCATCATCATTTGCCAGAATCAGCTTTTTATTTTTACCGTCAATCTTGTGGATATGCTGTATATTTACTATAATGCTCGGAGTCGGCATGATAAAGCAGTGATGATTTACAATGTTATATATATCCGAATCACACAAATCACCCCGCTAATCCTATAATACCATACTCTTACAAATAAAGCAATGATATTTAGTGGATTTTGTGGTATAAAGGCATATTAAATTTGCAAATAAACCTGATATGCCTTTTTGTTTATATATTCAATTTTATGCGGCGGAGCCAATTAGATATACACATCTGATGGGAGGGATTTATTGTGCAGAATTATTGTAAAATCGTCAAAAACAGGCTTAATATGATTATCAGTGGAATGGAGAAAAATGCCGCTGCTATACATATCTGCATTAGTTTCTTTCGCTGTAATAACGTCAGTCCTTCTCACTTAGAAAAACTCGTTACCATTCTGCTATACCTTTGCAAACAACAACTCGTTCTTGCTAAAGTAAATACAGGACTATGCCGGTCACAGTTATTTCCTGACAACTTTTAATGTTTATAGCCACGCTGATAGCTCCGTAAAGAAAACGGAAATGGATTACATAACCGGATGTTTTACCGATACATTTTTTAATGACAAGAAAACAGGTTAATCCTAATATATTAGGAAACGTATGAGAAAAATCTTAGAAAAACAACGAAAAAGGCACTTCCGAATACTCGAAAGTGCCGTATAATATATTTTGCTGCGGTTTGGTGCAAATCTTCATACGCGGCGAAAAATCGCGGTCCAGTAAGACTGAACCGCGATTCGGCTGCGCGGACTCCACGCTGGGGTGGGGGATGGGATTCGAACCCACGGTCTTCGGGAACCAATGCCAACAACTTAAGAGTTATTGTCATTTGCCCCGTAAAAGAAATCAAATAGAATATTTTGGACAAAAAACTTTACGCTGATGAGAAAATTCAGGGCGAGGAGCAGACCTGCCTTTGATAATCGGAACAGGTTGTTTGAGGCATAGCGATATAAGCTGCCGACAAATATCAAGTGCTTTTTCCGCAAAGAGCAGCATAGCAGACAGTCGATATTTGAAGTAGCCAATCATCAGATTCACATTCGCTCTGTACTGATATTTGCAGTCAGCTTTACTCGAAACCAGTTTTCTGTTTACAGTGGCAGACATCGCAGCAATGCAGTTTAATACAAACATCATGGCATAGTATTCCTGCAAAACTGCAACGGGAGATCGTCCTGCAAACTTCTCTATCAGCAATTTGTTTTTCAGGGTATCGTAAGTTGTTTCGATGCCCCAGCGCAGAAAATATAGATCAAGAAAATCGTCAGCACTGAATTCATCTTCTGAAAGATTTGTTATCAGAGTTTCGACTTCACCTGACTTGAGGATCACTCGAACAACACGGACGGAGTATGTATCTGTATTGGTCGATACTGTGATCCTGAAATCATTTGACGGATCTTCTTTTACGCCCTTGAAACATGAAGCCTGAAGCCGCATCAGATATTTACAGCCCATTCCTGTAAGGGCAGCAATCATATCTCTCGACGGATATCCACGGTCAAAAATGACAATATCTTTTTCATTGCAGATGTTTGAAAAACAGGCAAAATTCTTGATAGCATAATCTCTTTCACTGATACCGATAGAGCCAATCTGAGCATCAATAACATAGTTTGAGATAACGTCATAAAACAAAGAAATTCTTGCGTTTGTTTTATTTTCCGCACAACGGCTTTGAGAAACAAAAATATCCTTATTCTCTTTTGTTTTGTCCAGTCGGAGTTCTGAACCGTCTATGGCAAAAATTCGATAACCCTTATAACGCTTGATCTTATTTTTGCTCAGAACCATATCTCGTGTCATTAGAAATAATTCCTTAAACGCATCAGGCAGAATATTCTTACGAGCTTTGAAAAACGCCTGTTTTGTTACAGAATCCATATCCGCATCAAGAACATTTGCAAAGAATTCGTCAAGCTCTATCTGCATTGTTCTTGTAAGAAGATTCAGCAGCAGAACGATCATAACAGGAAAGGTAAGTTTTCTGTTTCGGATAAACGCTGTTTGCTTAGTAATATTTCTCTTACGATATTCATCAGAATTGATTAGCTCAGATGCTTTGCGAGTGATATGATAAAAGAACTGGTTCATGTTTCCGACCTCCGAAATAGCAAAATCTACTATTTCGATTTTGTCGGCTTCCCAATTTTGTCAATTCGCTTTTTGCACAAACTTACAGCTTGTTTTTGTGCATCTTTTTCTTTGGTGTTTTTATTAATTTTATATGACAGGTAAATGACAATAACTCTTAAGTTGTTGGCATTGGTCCCCTACATCCCTGAAAACTGGGGTGAATTTGTAACAGCGGTCGGAACATCCGGAGCATACGTATCGCTGCCGGAGGGCGGAGGAGTTTTCAATATGAACGAGATCGCTCCGGAGGGAGGAATCAAGGTAACGTTCAGCTGTATAAAAATCGACGGCAACGGCTGGATAATTCATGCGCCGCACAACATAGCGTTTGAAGCGTATAATTCGGACCAGTCGCACATAATCAACGATCTGAATTTTCTTAATTTTGAATTCACAGGAGCGCCCAAAAAGATGATGTTTGACGGCGGAAACAGGTGGATGTATATGAGATTCAACGGCTGCACTTTCACCGGAAAAATATCGGGCGGAAGCGATGTATATTTATTTGACGAGGTTCTGTCAATGGATCAGTGCAGTATAACCGTTGCTTTCACAGGTAACACATACAAGCTGTTCAATGACAACGCATCGAACAATCTGACTATGACAAATGTTAAGACAAAGCTCGATTATTCGGGCTGCACTTACACATCGACTGATAAAATTACGATAAGCAGCAGCAAGAAAATAAATGATTCGCTTTTTGAAATAACAAACTGCGGTCTTGATTTTGAGTATTCAGGGCTAAGATCGGTATTTCATGTCAACGGAAACGGCGGATATGTCAGAAATGCCGACGGCGTGAAAAATAATGTCACCGAAGAACAGCTCAGGAGCACCGCATATCTTAATTCGATCGGCTATCCTATCGAGGTGAAAGCATGAGCACGCAAGTTATTACGCCCACGCTCGAACAGGGAAACATTGGCAGCAGCGGCAATTCGTCAAGCTCGTCACGATTAAGGAGCAAGGACTACATCGCCGTAAGCGGTGTCGCTCTGACGGCGGTAATTACGGTTCAATCGGTCAGTGGCAAGGCAGTACAGGTCAATTTGCTGGGGTACGAAAAAAGCGACACAACGTCTGCGAAATTCGATTTGTACTGGTACGAAAGCGGACATGAATTTGAGATCGGAAGTTATACGGGAACAAATTACATTCGAATAGTTCTGAGATATCAGGACAATTCAGACATTTTACCGGATGATATTGCATCATGTGAAATCAGTGCGACGGTAAAATCCGCATGGTTTCTTACTCCCGGAGGACTGCCGGATAATGACGCATTTATCCCGCTTCCGGTTGATCCGCTTGCAGATGAGATTCCGAAAATGAGGTGGCGCATCACACCGGGAGTAAACAACGGTCTGCCCTATCACGAACTGCTGCCGCTTGAAAAGTTATCGTCAGCAGGAGCGTTTATGAATGCTGTGAATCTGGAGTATGTCTATATTCCTCGAAGCTGTAAAAAGATTGGAGAATGGGCATTTACTAACACTAAGCTGCGCCGGGTGAAGATCTCCGCAGACTGCGAGTATTATCCGACTTCCTTTCCGGAGGGATGCGAAATTGAATTTTACGGCGGAGGCGGAGAATTCGGGCAGCTTCTGGACAGTGATAATTTTGCTCTCATTGATTCAGAGGGCGCAAAAATTTATGTAAAGGAGTAATTTTATGGCGGATGAAATAAGAAAGTTAAAGCACACCGCTGCGGAGCTTGACGAGGCAATTGAAAAGCTTCTGGAGGTCTATACACGGGATGAGATAAACGGATTCCTTGCAGGCAAAATCGACAAAGAAACCGGCAAGGGCTTGTCCGCAAACGATTTCACAACAGAAGAGAAAGAAAAGCTTTTCGGACTTGAAAATTATGACGATGCCGTGATAAAATCAGAAGCAGCATTAAACCGCAGCACACTGGGATATCAGAGGAAGAATCTGTTGAAAAATACGGCGGTATCACAAACAATAAACGGAGTCGCATATACAGTTAACGAGGACGGCTCTGTTACAGCAAACGGAACGGCGACTGCGAATGCTCAGATCGTTATCTTCGATGGAAAACCCGATCCGGAAATGCTTAACCAAAAACTGCATTTATCAGGATGTCCGGACGGTGGTTCGGCATCGACCTACAGAATGATCATACAAAATGCAACATCCGGTTTTAGCACACTTTGTGTTGATTCAGGAAGCGGAGCTGATGTAATAATTGCAAGTAATACAACCCGTATTCGGTGCTTATTTACGGTTTATTCCGAACAAACTGTTGAAAACATTACACTATACCCCATGCTCCGCTATGCAGAAATCACCGACGATACCTACGAACCGTACAAGCCGTCGGTGGAAGAACGTCTTGCGGCTCTGGAAGCGGCTATAACGGGAGGAGGTGAAGCGTAATGCAGTACATAATCATGCTGATGATTATAGTAGGTCTTGCGGCTGCTGATTATCTTACAGGGATAATCAGGGCTTACTGCAAAAACGAAATTTGCAGCCGGAAGATGCGCAAAGGCGGTCTTAACAAGCTTGGTGAGATCATCGTAATGACCGCTGCCTGCGGTCTGGATATCGGAATCAACGCTCTCGGAAAATACTATGAAGCCGCTGAATTATCGGCGATTGCAGGAAAGATAACAGCGGTCGCTGTGTTTATTTACATAACGGTCATGGAAGTTGTCAGCCTGTTCGAGAACTATGCGGAGATCAATCCGGATGCGCAGTGGGCTTTAAAAATAATCAGACGACTTAAAAATTTTGAGGAGGATAAGTAAAAATGAACAGTCCATACATGGGAAAATTCAGGGTAACACAGGCATACAAGGGCGATTCCGTTCACGACGGTCTTGATCTCGTGGGAATCGACAGCAAAGAAATTCATGCCACGATCGGCGGAACAGTACATTATGCCGGCTGGGAAAACTCAGCCGATCACTCGCAGGGATTCGGGCAGTATGTCTGCATCAAGGGCACGGACGGCAGATATTATTACTACGGTCATCTCAGCGAGATAAGGGTAAAATCAGGTCAGAGTGTGAAGATCACCGATGTTATCGGCATCGAGGGCAGCACAGGACGTTCAACAGGCTCGCACTGTCATTATTGCATACGCCGGAATTTCTGCAAGGGAAACAGTTTCAACGTTTCGCAGATCTCCGGGATTCCGAACTGCGAGGGCGGTACTTATGATGACGGCTACAGAACCGAAACGGCTTCTCAGGTTAAAAAATCTGTGAACGTTACTATTGTTATCGAGGGAGTTACATACCAGGGGACGTTGGTGGAGAAATAAAAATTACCGCCGGGATTATTTCTCGGCGGTATTTGCATTTTTCGCAAAACGATCTTTTCTATAGTTCCAAAAGAATTCAAACATAATGTTCAAACCCCTTTGGAATTATTACCTTTCTGCATAAAATAATTTTTCTACGCTCTAATATATCGGAAATTAGAAACAGTCGATAACTCCTGCATCATACATTTGAATCAGTTCTGCATCCTTTGAATCAACGATGCCATCAAAATTCACGTCTGCTGCACGAAGATTGATGATTTTATACGTGGATGGATTGCCTACATATTTGTGGCATGAAACGCACATTATTATTTTAACGTAAAGTGAACTTTTATCAGTCCCGAAATTTCACAAAAAGTTATGCAGTCCAACAAAATTACATTTTATTCTATTTGAAAGGATCGACAAGTTTTCTTACTTAAATACGATCTTAGAAGATTAATTTTGACAATATAAACAAAAATAAAAAGGAATCATATAGGTAACAGTCTCTAATAAAAATAGCGTAATATTGGCAGTTTATATTTATATAATGTTGCTGTTGAGGAAGCTATGAAGGGCTAAAATACGTTATTTTCTGGGTTTCAGAAAATTTAGCTTCATTAGTTTTTAACCGGAAAATATCGATTTGTCACCCGTTTGTCACCGCAATATGACAGTAGGTGACAAAATCAGATAATAAGAAAATCAACCGCCGTTCAGGTTCGTCCTGAGCGGCGGTGTTGCCTATACTATTTTTTGAACTTTTTAGCAATTGTAGGGTGACGAATTTTGCAGATTCAGGTGTAACCTATGCACATTTCCTAAAAATTGTTGAATATGCTTGAAATGTGTGGAAAATTGTGGTATACTATTTATAAAACAATGTGCATATATCACACTGGATAGCCTTGCCTGGCATATGTCTGCATATTTTTACCACATTTGCTTCTGTTTCACTTATATCCTTTAGGTACTATCTCTGTGTGATGTAGACGTAACATAAATGAGAAAGGATACCCAAAATGGATTTGTATGATGTAATTCCGGAAAATCTATTCTCACCCCTTGCCTCCAAAAACAAATCCTTGTATGTGAAAGGGTTATTTGTACTTCTGGATGCGTTCAAGCAGCAGCTTAAAATTCCGAAGGATGAGCTGATTTCCATGATGGCTGCAAAGCTGGAAAACGAATTGTTGTATGCGGATTTTTCTGAGGAAGAATTGCTTGAAAATGAACAAACGTTATCTGGAAAAGCACATTTCCTTGTGCGAAAGCTTAGGCAAACTGGATGGATCCTGCTTGAGACGGGGACAGATTTTAAGGAATATGTCTCCGTTCCGAGCTACAGCTATCAAATAATCCAGTTATTACATGGGATGACACAACCTGCTGAAAAAGAAAATTTTGCATTTGTCTACTCCACTTATTCCTCCCTAAAAAATGCGGATGAAACCAGAGAGCCTTTTGAAATGATAACAGCACTATATGACGGGGCGGATCGGACAGAAAATCTGGTAGAAAGCCTGAAATCTGTATATCACAGCATCACCTTTTATAATCAACAGTTGATTGATATGCTCAGTGTCAACCATGTACTCCATTCCCATTATGATGCCTATCACGAGGAGATTATTAAGCGAATACTGAGCCCGTTGAAAATCCGGGATTCTGTTCCAAAATACAAGATCCCCCTGTCATCCATACTCAAAAAATGGCTGATTGACGAGGATGCTCTGGAAAGCATGGCTGCATACCTGCAAACATCTGCAGCTTCCTTGCCAATAGAACATTATCGTCAGGAGATTCAACGAAAAATTTTCTACATTTTGGATACTTATGATAATCTGGAGCGTGACTATATCCGAATTATAGATGCTAAGAATGTTCATTATACAAGAGCAACCACGCAAAAAATCGACTTTTTGGTCAATTCTGATCAGACAATCAAGGGAAATTTGATTCAGATTCTAAAAGCAATTTCTGACCCGGAAACATCCTCTATAGTATTGCAGTATACTTCCGATGCTTTTGAATTGTATGAGCTGTCATGTCTTTTTGAGGAAAGCTTGTATGAACGAAAAAATGCAGTGCACCGTACACGGAGTGCGGAGCTTGTGATGGAGGACAATTCCGTTGAGCTTGCCCTCAAAGCAAAAGCGCAAGCGATGCAGATCATGCGTAACAAATACAGCAAGCAGAAGGTCACAGCGTTTGTTGAAAATCTTTTGAACGGGCGGGAGGAGATCTCCACAAAAGAATGCCCGATTCATGACGATGATACATATATCATGACATTGCTTTCTGTTGTGCAGGCAAATGACCGGAATTCTGTCTATCGGGTCATCTGCTATGAGGAATATGTTCAATCAGAGCCCTATCAAGTGCCATTGGTCGTATACAAAAGGAGAAAGTGAACATGAACCTACAGAAATTTGAGGAATTGACCGCAAAGGAACAGGCAGAATTTTCCAGAATCTGCAATTTGCTGCTTTCTTGTACATACATTCTTCGTGAAAATGCAGAGCAGCGTATTTCCAGAGAGTATACGTTTATTGAGCGTAACTTCCAATTGTTTGAGGACTATCTGTCACTCAGTGGATGGGACATCAAGAAAGATACCCAGTATGGCGTAATCTACATTCGGAATATAAATGGCTGCAATAAGCTGGTACTCAGTAAGCTGGCAACTGTCATCCTGATCACACTGCGGATATTTTATGAAGAACAGCGTATGCAGGCAGGTCTGACAAATAATGTGTCCATAGCTATTGGTGAGTTGTTCGGGAAAATTGTCAATGAGTATTCTATCTACCCTAAAAAGCCGCCGCAGAAGGATATCAGGGATGTGTTCCGAATGCTGGAATCACACAATCTGATCCGGAAGATCGGAGAAAGCTACGATGATCTGTCGTGTCGGATCCAGATATTACCCTCTATTTTGATCGTTGTTCCGAATGAGCGCTGTAAGACGATTTGTGATATCCTAAAGACAGAAAAGGAGGTGGAACAGCATGAAGAAGCTGACACGATTGCTGCTCATTAACTGGCACTATTTTCAACATCAGATGATTGATTTTGGTACTATCAATTTTTTGACAGGAAAGAATACAGTTGGCAAATCTACGATTATTGATGCACTGCAAATTGTGTTGCTCGGTGAAATTCGCAGCTCTGCATTCAATCGGGCTGCAAGTAAAAAATCTGAACGGACATTGAAAGGATATCTGGTTGGAGCATTAGGTGAGGACATTGATACCGGTGTCAGAAGTCTGCGGGAGGGAAAGGATTTCAGCAGCTATATCGTTGCAGAGTTCTTTGATGATATGAAAGAGTCATATTTCTGCACTGGAGCTATCTTTGATACATATGCAAACGGAAGTGATATTAAAAAGCGTTTCTTTTGGATTCGTTCCCACATTCCGGAGCATCATTTCATTATTTCCGGAAAGACCATGGACAGCCGCAGCGCAACCAAATGGTTTAAGGAAAAGCTGCCGAATCGCTATGAAACCAAAGATACAGCAGAGGGATATAAGAAGCTGTTGCTTTCAAAGTTTAATGTTCATGAAGAAAAATTCTTTGCGATGATGAAAAAAGCAATTTCTTTTACACCGATCAATGATATCGAAAAGTTTATCACTGAAAATATTTGTGATGTCGAGGATTCCATTGATATTCGTGCCATGCAGGAGAATATTTTATACTATCGTCAGCAGGAGAAGATCGCACAGAATTTTGAAGTGAAGATGAAAGCACTCGATGAGATTCATCGCCAATATGGAGAAGTAGAAAGGCTCCGTGAAAGGAGCGTCATGCAGAAATTTCTGATTGACTACGGAACATTTCAGGATTTTGATGTACAGATTCAGAACGCCCATGCAGAGGCGAAAAAATATGATGAAGATATTGCAGAATTTGAAAAGAAGTGTGAAAAGCTAAGCGAGAAGAAAGAAGAACTGGAGACACAGCGTGATCATCTGATATCCGAAATAAGCGCCTACCGTGCGGATAGCGGTATTGATGTACTGCAGGAGAAAAAGAATGTGCTCGCCAAGCAAATCGAGGAAACAAATCAAAAAATCCGCAGCTTTGTTGAAAATATCAGAGTGCAGTCAGTCAGATGGTGTGCTCGTCTGGAAAAATGTATTGCTGTTCTGAAACACAAGGAAGCGGAAGAACAATTGCAGGGATTTCTTCGGACATTTAAACGATTGATCAACTTCAAAACAGAAGATCTTGATGCAGTATCGGCAGGATGGTTTACCGATATACGGGAGAGGTATCACTCTGTTTGTGAGCGGATTCGACCCATTCTGGAGGCATTACAGCGAGAGCTTCATGATAAGAAAAAGCTTGCTGATACGCTTCACAACGAAATCGACGGGCTGAAGCGAGGCTTAAAAGCATATCCGTTTAAAGCTGTCCGATTAAAAAACGCAATAGCAGAGGGACTTAGCAGAAAATATCACCGTGATATCAAGGTGTCCTTCCTTGCGGATGTGATCGATGTGACAGACGAAACATGGCACAATGCCGTTGAGGGATATCTAAATACGCAGCGCATGAACATCATTGTGCCGCCGCAATATTTTATGGATGCATATGAGATCTACAAAGCGATTCAGTTAAGCGAGAGGATTCATGGCTACGCAGTTGTGGATCTGGAACGGGTTCATGCTCATCAGCCAAAAATCCAACAGGGCAGTCTTGCAGAGGTCGTGAAAACAGAAGATCCTTATGTGCGATCGTATATGGATTATCTGCTCGGCAGGGTAGTTCGCTGCGAACGGGATGAGGAGCTTTGGGAACATCGGGTTTCCGTAACGAAAGACTGTATGCTGTACAGCGGTTTTGCTGTCAAGGCGATGGATCAGAATGCTTATCTGACCCCTTATATTGGTCAGGACGCCATTCAAAGGCAGATTATATCCAAGACGGCTGAATTACAAGATGCAGAAATGGCTGTAAACTCTGCAGATGCAAAAATCTCCGAACTCAGACCAATCATTGAGCATGAATGGTTTTTGACAGAAGATTACATTGCTTCAACAGTGACAGATGTATTTTACCAGCATGAAAAACTGCCAGACATACAGCAGCAATTAGAGGATATTATCAAAAAAATTGATCAGATTGATCTGTTCTGGCTGCAGACAATGGAAAAAAATATTGAAGATGTCAAATGTCAGATTAAAATAATCGGGGAAGATATTCAGGAAACACGTGACTTTATTGGTGACTGGAAACGAGAAAAACAGGAAACTGTAGAAAAAAGGCTCCCTGCGCTCAATGCAAAAAAAGAACAGAGCGATGCTCTTTTGTCGGAGCAATACACAGAACAATTTACCACAGCACAGGGCATTCCACGCTATAAACAGGAATTGGCACGATATGGATCGCCGGTTGCTGTATTGAAAGCTTTTGCATCTCCTTTAAAGCAAACGGAAACCCTGCTCAGGCAGGCAGAGGGGAAATTGATCGAACTGCGTGGGGATTATAATGCCGTGCAGCATACGTCATTTGCGCTTACTGATACTGCGACCAATGCAGAATTTGAAATGGAATACCAGAAGATTTCGGACTATGAGCTGCCAAAATATCGGGAAAGAATCGAAAAAGCCAAACAGGATGCAATGGAACAGTTCAAAAACGATTTTCTCTACCGGCTGCGCAGCAACATTCAGCACGCTTATGAAAAAATTGAGGAGCTGAATGCAGCACTCAGGCGGGTACAATTCGGAAATGATTCTTACAGATTTAAGATCGAGCCAAATCCTGCTTATCGTGAATATTATGATATGATAATGTCCGATCTGTTGGAATATGGAACAGTTGGTCTATTCGGCGCAGAATTTACACAACGCTATCAGACTACAATTGATAATCTGTTTATGCAGATTTTGAGCCTCTCGGAGGACGACACAGGAAAAACTGCGCAGAATGTGGAGATGTTCAGCCAGTATAAAACCTATCTGAGCTTCACGCTGCTTTCTACTGACAGCAGTGGAAGAACCGATAATCTTTCCAAATCTATTTTTATAAAGTCAGGTGGTGAGACACAGACACCATTTTACATTGCTGTGCTTGCGTCCTTTGCACAGCTTTATCGCATCTCGGATGCATCGGATTACGGAAATACAGTGCGTATCGTGATTTTTGACGAGGCTTTCAATAAAATGGATGATGATCGGATTATTGAGAGTGTTAGGCTTCTGAGAAAATTTGAGCTACAGGCAATTGTCTGCACACCGCCAGACAAAGCTGCCGATTTGCAGCCCGTGTCTGACAAAACATTGCTGGTACACAAGGAACAGGCCGGAAAAGGTTACCAATCAACTGTAATCGAATGGTCAAAGGAAATCGGAGAGAAATATGAATCATGAAAAGAGAATCCTGGAAAAGCTGCTGGACAAGTATGAAGAACGCAAGGAAGGTTCCAATCGGCGTGTACTGCTGCAATGCAGTAAAAGAGAAGCGAGTGTTCCGGATATAGAAAGTGAGGAATATGCCGTATTCCTTGAACAGATGAAATCGCTCCGTACAGCACATTTAATCGATTTTGACTGGATCCGAAAGAATCATATTATTGACCATATCTGGCTGAATTTAAATCATGTACAGGATGCTTATGCCTATGTAAACCGTGAAACAATGACGCAGCAGGTGCAGAATGCTGTACAGCAGATCGAGAACGTATTTTCCGGAATACAGATGAATTGGATCGTTCAGGGATTGGAGGAAGAGAAAAAGCAGCTTTTGGAAAGAAATAAGCTGTTTGGCATATGGAAGCAACCACCTGAATGGCGTGGAAAATGGCTGGATGCACTCTGCTATATTGATCGTTTATCAGGAAATGTTGTCACAATGCGTGCTTGCAGTGTCAAATTGTATTCTGATTCTAAGTATTTTGAACGTGAAATCAAAAAAACACTTGCTTTATGGATTCGAGAACACGAACCGATTTTGCGTGAAACAGAGGATCTGGAGGAACGGGAAATTCTATCACATGTTGGAATCCTGATGATGCCGGAGATATTTGAATTCTGTGGAAATATACAAATGGAATTTTCGGAGGGATTGGTGGATTTTTCTCCTATGAAAGTTGGGAGCTGTATTTTAGCAAACTGTGTGCAGGATATTCAGCAAATCAGTTTGCATGGTATACACCGCATTCTTTTCATTGAGAATCGAACAAATTACTCTGAATATTGCATCCGTGAAAAAACAGAGGATGAGCTTGTGGTGTATCATGGTGGATTTTATAGTCCTCAGCACGGTGAATTCTTTAGGAAACTCCATGAAACAGCCAAACAGATTCCTGTATATTTCTGGGCTGATATTGATTATGGTGGATTTCAGATGTTCCATAGGCTGAAAAGTAACCTAATCCCCGATTTACAGCCATACCATATGGATGTAAAGTCATTTAATGCACATAAAGCCTATGGATTGAAGCGCTCAGAGGCATATTTTCAAAAACTTTCCTGCTTACTGGAATTAACGGAGTTCAGTATGTTCCATCAGGTGATAACGCAGATGTTAAAAGAAAAGATCACAATTGAACAGGAGGTTTTTTTGCTGTAATAGATAGGCACTTAAGAATGCGGGTTCAACTGGTATTGATCCAACATCTTGTAAGCCCACTATTGCTTTGCTTGCAGTTGCTTACGCCGCTGTTGTCACTAAATCTGATAGTTCTTACCGTTGCCTCAAATCTGTCAAGCGCATTGCGTAATTATTCTGACCATATATTTTTCAACAGATTTTTGCCGTTTGCGGCGAAGGTCTGCTTTGCTATGCCATTTTTTCAGCTTGAGCTTTTAATCAGCCTTTTTATTTTCAGTTTTCCATTTCAGACGATGTGTTTTGCTCATCTCTAAGCAACTAAAGCTCCTAAAAAAGACGGTAAAGGTTATGAACCTATCAGAAATATACTCATTCTCCTCTATTTTTTATGTCAGATCTATTGGTACAGGATCTGTAATTTTCAGACAATCAGGCGTTACCGCACACTCGTAAGCAAGAATATGCACTCCTTTTTCAGCCGCATACCTCAAAGCATCGCCAAAGACTTTATGGGTTGCATCATTGGGAGTAAATAACTTCATTCCTGACATCTGTATCACAAACAGCACATAACTGTAATAACCATTTCCCATCGCCCTGACAAGTTCATTGAGATGCTTTACGCCCCTTTCGGTTGGTGCATCCGGAAATAAAGCTATACCGTCATTTTCAAGTGTTACACCCTTGACCTCAACAAAACCTTTTTCACTGTTTTCGTCCTCGATATAGAAATCAAAACGAGAATCCCCATATATTTTTTCCGGACGAATTATCGTCAGTTCTGACATACCGGGCAATTTTATACTGCCGTTTTCTAATGCCTCTCTTACGACTTTATTAGGAGCTTGAGAGTCCATATTTATCAATAGATCACCTTTTCTGACTGCGATAAGATCGTATAACAGCTTGCGTTTTCCCTGCCGATAAGTAAAATCTTCCAGATAAACAACGGAATCGGGAACAAGCAGTTCACGGCATCGTCCTGTATTTTTCACATGAACGGAAACTCCCTCTCCATTCAAAAGAACCTGCGCAACAAAACGGTTTGGACGTGAAATAAATCGGGCGGAAGTTATCTTCTCATACTTCACGTTTCAAATACTCCGACAATGCTTTTTTCAGGAACTCATAACGCATACGCTTCTCCTCTTTTTCAAAATGAACCTCTCGGAACTGCTCCGGATTATTTTCATATACCAGCTTTTCATCTCCGAACTGCTCACTTGTCAGATCAAAAATACAGTTTCCGATCACATTATAGCAGTGATAATTTCCGTCATTACGCAGTATACCGTAAACTTTTCCGCCGAAAATATCCTGCGCAAGAAATGCTGTTATTGAACATTGCCCTAACGTTTTATTTTGGGTATTCCATTTATCCCTCATTCTCGGTGCGCAGGTTTCCGCACACCATATTTCTGACAATGCATCGTATAAATCTAACGGAGAATGAATCCCCGGATATACGTTGTTTATTGGCTTAACTATTGCTGTTTCCCAGCCGTAAAAATTGTATTTCATATAGTTCTCCTTAAATCAAAATTCCGTTGAAATGATCAATCTCATGCTGAATGATCTGAGACTCAAAGTCCCTAAAGGTTTGTGTTTTCTTTTTGAAATTTCTGTCCGGAAATTCAACAGTGACAGACTTGTAACGTTTAGTTTTTCGCTGTCCGTTCAAAGAAAGACAGCCTTCTTCTGTTTCATAAGTCTGCGATGATTTACTGACAATTTTCGGATTTACCATGATAAGATAGCGATTGCCAATCAAAGCAACAAGAATCGTTTTACGAACGCCTATCATATTGGCAGCCATTCCAACACAGTGGTCGGCATTGGCTTTTATTGTATCCAGCAGATCTTTTATTACCTGCATATCTTCCTTGTCAGCAGGCTCTGATTTTTGCGTAAGAAAAAATGTATCTCTGATGATCTCTTTTACCATAATTCCTCCAAAAGATTTTTGCAGCCTTCCAAAATATCATTGTAGGCAACGTCAAATCTGTCCGTGTACCAAGGGTCTGAAACATCCCGATCATGTAATAGTTTTCGAACTTTATGTTCAGGATCACTGCCGAAAATCCGCATTGAATTTGTGACATTTCTGCTGTCCATGCAGAGAAACAAATTGTATTTATCATAATCTGATTTTTTC
>OIYT01000857.1_pt1 | contig 25088 bp, 19 predicted proteins | sample 1588201 | NCBI WGS metagenome assembly OIYT01 (sample SAMN03283260) | human gut metagenome | biome: human-associated habitat; material: feces | host: Homo sapiens | place: USA | collected 2013
CTAGATCATAAATCGTGCGAACCGTATCTTCCACCTGAGTATGAACATTACAGAAACTCTTAAAGTCATGCTCCCCGACAATATATTCCGCCGCTTCTTTCATCTTCTCAAAATCAAGCGGCATGTATACAAAATGGGAATACAAACGTTCTGTCGGCATGGCAAACCGCCTGTTTAAAATCTTATATTCATAGGTTTTCCGGCTGTTGCAGAAACGCGGATGGAAATCTCCGGCTACCTCCTTTGATTCCTGTATGCGGATATCCTCCGGCAGTCTCTGGTTTAACGCAAAAGATATTTTATCTGCCGGAATCCTTGTGTCCGTATCAAATACCGCAACATTCCCCAGTGCATGCACTCCGGAATCGAACGGATGGTAAACCTGAGCAATATCTCATATTGTGTCATGAAAATTCTGCCATATCAGGACAAACAATTTTCAAAGTATAACGGTTGCAGTATACAGGTCATCTATAAAGTTGTAAAGTGGTGTTTTATATATAATAATATATAGCAAATTATAGATGAGTAAATAAAGAAAAGTTGCAAAATGATAAGGATATATCCGAATTTACAGATACAGTGCCGATTTTCTGCCAGTTGGATGCAACGGCAAAAGCAAAATCAGCCAGTGTGAAATATACGCCTCCCATAACGCCTCCGGCAGCGTTTTTGTGATGTTCGCTGATAGTAAGACTTACCTTTGCGTAATGTTCTCCGACCTCGTCAATGACAGCTCCGGATTCCGTTGCAAAGCGGTCGTTTTTGAATAATTCACGGATTCGTTCAAGTTCCTCCGGTGATACCATTGTTTTTTCCTCCTCAGCCTAAAACAGCGGACATATCATAAAGTCCGGGGCCCTGATCTTTCAGAAAAACAGCGGCGTTTATTGATCCCTCGGCAAAAACCGTCTTTGAAGCGGCAGAGTGGGACAGTGTGATTACTTCGTCGTGACCTGCAAAGATAATATCGTGTTCACCTACGATAGTGCCCCCACGGATAGCGTGCATACCGATCTCTGATTTTTCACGTTTCTGGCGGCGTGAATGACGGTCGTAAACAAAATGTTTGGTGTTGTTAAGAGTCTCGTTGACGGCGTTGGCAAGCATGATAGCCGTACCGCTTGGAGCGTCGATCTTCTGATTGTGGTGCTTTTCGACGATTTCTATATCAAACTGATTACCCAGAACAGAAGCGGCTTTTTTTGCAAGCTGTACAAGCAGATTTATGCCGAGAGACATATTGAAAGTAAAGAAAACGGGAATCTGTTCTGAAGCATTTTTGATCTTTGCGATCTGCTCGTCGCTGTAACCGGTCGAAGCAACAACAAGCGGAACTCCCGTGGACAGGCAGTAGTCAAGAAGTCCGTCCAGTGAGGCGGGATTGGAAAAGTCGATGATAACATCAGGCTTTACCGGAAGTTTTGCAGGAGAATCCACAATGGGGAAGTCGGCGTACTGCTGCGTGTACAGATCAATTCCGGCAGCGACGGTACAGTCATCACGATCCTGAATGCAGTTGTAAATGGTTTTGCCCATTTTTCCGTTAGCGCCGCATATAGCAATATTTGTCATGTTTTACACTCCTATTTTTTATTCCGAACCTGTCAAAAACAGGTCTTCACGTTGGATGATTACTTGATAAGACCGTGCTTTTTCATTGAAGCATAAAGTACAGCCTTGTGTTCCTCGGACATTTCACAGAGAGGGAGACGGCAGGGACCGGCACTCATGCCCATCATATTTACGGCTTCCTTTACCGGAATAGGATTTACCTCTATGAACAGATTGTTTATAAGATCAAGATATTCTATCTGGAGCTTTGTTGCCTCGGCAAAGTTATTGTCGAGACAGAGCTGTACCATATCGTGGGTCTCTTTCGGAAGAACGTGGGAAAGTACGGAAATAACGCCTTTTCCGCCAAGTGACATGATAGGCACGATCATATCATCGTTGCCGCTGTAAACGTCGATCATATCGCCGCATTCTGCAATAAGCTTGGCGGCATAGCTTATATTTCCGCTTGCCTCCTTGACTGCCACGATATTAGGATGCTTTGCAAGCACCTTAACGGTGGCGACATCCATATTCATTCCTGTTCTGCCGGGGATATTGTAAAGGATTATCGGGATATTGACAGCATTTGCAACAGCAGTGAAGTGAGCTATAAGACCGCTCTGAGTGGTCTTATTGTAGTAGGGAGTGACGAGGAGAAGTCCGTCCGCACCGGCAGATTCGGCTTCTCTGGAGAGATCAGCGGCATATTTTGTATCATTGCTGCCCGTACCTGCGATAACCGGAACACGGTGCGCCGTTTTTTCAACGGCAAAGCGGATGCATTCAAGATGTTCTTCGTCTGTCATTGTAGAAGCTTCGCCTGTAGTACCGCAGATAACGATAGCGTCGGTGTGATTTTCTATCTGGAAGTCGATAAGTTCTCCCAGCTTTTTATAATTTATAGAACCGTCGGCGTTCATAGGGGTAATAATTGCTATGGCTGCGCCGGTAAAAATGGTATTCTTCATAAATAAGTTCCTTTCATATATGCGGACGTTTGTCGAAAATCAGTCGAAGTATCCCTTAGCTGCAAGAAGCTCGGCAAGAAGCACGCCGCCGCCTGCCGCACCTCTTAATGTGTTGTGCGAGAGACAAACGAATTTGTAGTCGTACTGTGTATCTTCACGGAGACGACCTGTAGAAACAGCCATACCTCCCTCAAGATTTCTGTCAAGTTTAGCCTGCGGACGGTTGTCATCCTCGAAATAGTGGATAAACTGCTTCGGAGCGCTGGGCAGTTCAAGTTCCTGCGGAACACCCTTGAAATCAGCCCAGAGCTGAAGTATTTCTTCCTTGGAGGGCTTGTTTTCAAAGCTTACGAAAACGGCGGCTGTGTGACCGTCTGAAACGGGAACACGGAGACACTGAGTTGTAATAGAAGGAGTTTCAGCCTTGACAATCTCATTGCCCTTGATCTCTCCCCATACTTTGAGGGGTTCCTGCTCGGATTTTTCTTCTTCGCCGCCGATAAACGGGATAAGGTTATCTACCATTTCAGGCCATGTCTCAAAGTTCTTTCCGGCACCGGAAATAGCCTGATATGTACAGGCAAGAACGTTTTTGAGACCAAATTTTCTCAGGGGATGGAGTGCCGGAACGTAGCTCTGGATCGAGCAGTTGGACTTAACTGCGATAAAGCCTTTCTTAGTGCCGAGACGCTCTCTCTGAGCCTTGATGATCTCAATGTGATCCGGATTGATCTCCGGAACTACCATTGGAACATCCGGAGTGAATCTGTGGGCGGAGTTGTTGGAAACAATAGGACATTCAGCCTTTGCGTATGCTTCTTCAAGAGCCTTTATTTCGTCTTTTTTCATATCAACGGCACAGAAACAGAAGTCTACCATTCCGGCGATCTTGTCAATATCCGATGTAGCGTCCATAAGAATCATATTCTTCATGGATTCAGGCATTGGAACTGTCATTTTCCAGCGGCTGCCTGCTGCTTCCTGATATGTCTGTCCGGCGCTTCTGGGTGAAGCGGCAAGAACCTTGACGCTGAACCAGGGATGATTTTCAAGCAGAGTTGCAAATCTTTGACCCACCATGCCCGTTGCGCCGATAATACCAACATTGTACTGTTTCATAAATGATCTCCTTTTATAAAAATTTACTGAAAATAACAAAAACCGGTTGCAAACCGGTTCATCATACGTTATAATAGAAATATTGACATCGGTATAAACAATGCCGATAGCTCTCCACCATAAAGCATGATGACAGTCGCAGACCTGTTGAACCTGTGACCAGAACTGAATTTACCGGAGACAGTCCTTCGGCGGAATTGCCTTTCACGTGACTTCAAAGGAATGGTCATCCTCCGTCAGGTTACTGATCGCATCCGCACCTCTACCTTGTTACTATAATAGCACTTAATTATTGATATGTCAAGAGTTTTTTAAACGAAAAGGAGAATTCCATGCAAATTTTAAAATCTGATTTTTATTATGATCTCCCACAGGAGCTTATAGCCCAGACACCGGTCGAACCAAGGAGCGCTTCCCGTATGATGTGTGTTGACCGCTTTACCGGTGAGATCAGCCACGACCACTTCTATAATTTATGCGAACACCTGAACGAGGGTGACTTACTGGTAATGAACGATTCACGTGTTATCCCGGCAAGGCTGTACGGTGAGAAGATCGGAAACGGAACGTTTATCGAATTTCTTCTTCTTGAACAGAAAGGCGACAAGCTCTGGGAGATAATCTGCCGCCCCGGAAAAAAGGCAAAAGCCGGTACGAAATTCAGTTTTGGCAGCGGACGTCTTATCGCCGAGGTCGTTGAGGTAAAGGACGACGGCAACAGGATAGTCCGGTTTGAGTGCGAGGGGAATTTTTTTGCCGCTCTTGACGACGTGGGACAGATGCCGCTGCCGCCCTATATTACTGCAAAACTGGAGAACAAGGAGCGTTATCAGACTGTTTATTCCAGAGAACTTGGTTCGGCGGCTGCTCCTACGGCAGGACTTCATTTCACTCCGGAGCTGCTTGACAAGCTTCATGAAAAGGGCGTAAATACGGCGTTTGTGACACTCCATGTGGGACTTGGAACTTTCCGTCCTGTCAAAGAGGATAATGTTCTCGATCATAAAATGCACAGCGAGCATTATTATCTTCCGAAAGAAACAGCCGATCTTATCAACCGCACAAAAGCTGAGGGAGGACGTGTTATCGCTGTGGGAACTACATCCTGCCGGACTCTTGAAAGCGTTGCAAGCTTTTACAATGAGATCGCCGAGCATGAGGGATACACGGATATTTTCATATATCCCGGCTACAAATTCAAGTGTATAGACGGTCTTATCACCAATTTCCACCTGCCGGAAAGTACCCTTATCATGCTTGTTTCGGCGTTTATGGGCTATGACAACACTATGAATGCTTACAAAAAAGCCGTTGAAGAAAAATACAGATTTTTCAGTTTCGGCGATTCTATGTGTATTCTTTAAGGAGCGAAAAAATGGATATTTCAGTATTTTTCAGAAGTATAGTTGAAAACGATCCGGCACGGGTGATCGTCTGCGACCTTGGGCATAAGATAATCTATATGAATCCGGCGGCATCTTCGTTTTATGAAAAAAAGGGGATTCATCTTCTCGGAAGCTCGCTTCTTGACTGCCACAACAGTGAATCCAATGATAAAATCAGGGCTGTAGTGAAGTGGTTCGGAGAAAGCCGTGACAACAACCGGATATTTACATTCCATAACGAAAAGGAAAACAAGGACGTTTATATGACAGCTCTGCGTGATGAGGACGGAAGACTTATCGGCTACTACGAGAAGAACGAATACCGAACACCGGAGACTGATGAGCCGTATAAGGATATAAAATAAGGAGACATTATGTTTAAATTATTAAAACAGGAAAACAAGGCAAGACGTGGACAGGTGACGACTGTTCACGGCACATTTCAGACACCATGCTTCATGAACGTGGGAACATCTGCCGCTATCAAGGGGGGGATCTCTTCTGTTGATTTAAAGGGACTGAAAACACAGGTGGAACTGTGTAATACCTATCATCTGCATCTGCGTCCCGGCGACCATATAATCAGAGAAATGGGCGGACTTCACAAGTTCATGAACTGGGACAAGCCTATTCTCACGGACAGCGGAGGATTTCAGGTCTTTTCCCTTGCAAAGCTCCGTAAGATCAAGGAGGAGGGAGTGTATTTTGCTTCGCATATCGACGGCAGACGCATATTTATGGGACCGGAGGAAAGTATGCGGATACAGTCCAATCTTGCGTCTACTATCGCCATGGCGTTTGACGAATGTATTGAAAATCCCTCGCCGAGAAAGTACGTTGAAGCATCCGTTGACCGCACCACTCGCTGGCTGATACGCTGCAAGGAAGAAATGGCACGTCTTAACAGCCTGCCGGATACGATAAATAAAAATCAGCTGCTTTTCGGCATAAATCAGGGTTCGACATACGACGATATACGCATAAGGCACATGGAGCAGATAGCTGCCCTCGATCTTGACGGCTATGCTATAGGCGGTCTTGCAGTCGGTGAAGAAACAGAGGATATGTACAGAATAATCGAGACGGTTGAGCCTTATATGCCGGCAGATAAGCCCCGTTATCTCATGGGAGTGGGAACTCCGTCTAATATAATTGAGGCAGTCGCCCGTGGCGTGGATATGTTCGACTGCGTAATGCCCAGCCGCAATGCACGTCATGCAACAGTATTTACATGGAGCGGAATCATGCATCTCGGCAATAAATGCTACGAGACCGATCCACGTCCCGTTGACGAGCACTGTGACTGCCCGACCTGTAGGAATTTCAGCCGTGCATATATCCGTCATCTTTTCAAGGCGAACGAGCAGCTTGCCGGACGTCTTGCGGTTCAGCACAATCTTTATTTTTACAACACTCTTGCAGAGAAGATACGTGATGCGATCGAACAGGGAAGATTTGAAGCGTTCCGCAGGCAGTATTCTGAACTCCTTGCATCAAGAATATGAGGTGATTTTTGTGATAACAGCAATTTTTGATCTTGACGGCACTCTTGCCGATACATTGCAGGATCTTGCCGATGCCGTTAATTACGGTCTGAAAGAACTCGGATATCCTGTGCATTCCGTAGAGAGCTATAAGCAGATGGTCGGAAACGGTGCTCAGAAGCTATGTTACCGTGCGCTTCCCGACGGCAGCAAGGACAGGGCAGGAGAACTTTATGATATATTCTGTATCCGCTACGGAAGTCATTATCTGGACAATACCCGGCTGTATGACGGAATTGCGGAAACGATAAGAATTCTTTCACAGTCCGGAGTGAAGCTTGCAGTAGCTACAAATAAGCCGCAGGATGCCGCCAGAAAGATAATTGCAGCATTTCTTCCGGAAGCAGGATTCTTCAAGGTACTGGGCGGCTGTGATGAACGTCCGAAAAAGCCGGATCCTGCCGTGATAAGAGAGATACTTGACGGGCTTCCGGATGACAACTTAGTATACATGATAGGTGACAGTAATGTGGATATACGGACGGCAAAAAATTCCGGGCTTATTTCCATAGGATGCGCATGGGGATTCCGTGGACGGCAGGAACTTGAATCGGCAGGTGCGGATCATATCGCTGAAAAGCCGCAGGATATCGCAAAAATAATACTTGGACGGGATGTGTGACAATGGCACGTGGAAGAAAGAAAAAAGCGGAACGGGAGATCTATACCGATGAGCAGAAAAGAATCGTTGAAGAGCACATAACGGATAAATTCGGCACATCCGAGAACTTTTTTCAGAGAAAAGAAGAGGGACGTTTATCGCTTGACATAAATGTTATCCCGGCAAGCCGCAAAAATCCGTATGTCACGCTTGTGACGGTCGGAATGGGTGCTCACGTAATGAGAGCAGTGGGAAAAAGCGGAGAAGAGCATTCCGGCAGGGGAGAGCTTGTGCTCTGTCTGCCGCCCGGCTGGAAGTTTGACGGAAGCGAGCCGAATGATTTCTGGCCGGTGCATCTTCTCGATCTGATAGCGGAATTCTCCGCCGCAGACAATACATGGCTAAGCTGGGGGCACACTATCGACTACGGAAAGAGTTTTCAGAGGCAGTCCGGATTCCGTGGGGTAATACTGCTGATGTCCATGTTCGGCAGGGATTCATGGGAATGCAGGCTTTCTGAGGATGATGAAGTCACGTTTTATCAGGTGATACCGCTTACCGAGAGCGAGCTCATGTTTGCGGAAAAAAACGGCTCGGCAGCTCTCACTGACCGTATGGGAAGCAATTTCTCAAAGGTGGCAGATTCGGAAAGAAGTTCCTGTGTTCCTGACAACTTCAGCGATATTCTTGATACTGTGGAGGATCACGCCTGCAAGATCGAGGAAAAGGAACTTGACATACCGGATATAAACGGTGCCGATCATATAGCCGCATTTCTGCGCTGGATGATAGAACACAATATGATAAACGATGAATTTCTTGATTATTTTGACGAGGAGTTCGGGCAGATACGCTCAGGTGAGCTGGATATACGGAAATTTCTCATTAATTCTCTGGACGGCGAACTGAACAAGGAACTTTTCACGGAAGAGGGAAAGGCGTTTTCCGGATATTATTACGATTTTTACGGCGATGACGATGCTCCGTGCTATCCCTCAGACGTGGACAGCATGGCGCTTGACTATTTCGGCGAAGAGCGTTACGAGAGTGACGAATTCTGCGATGAGGCTTACCTTTTTGTACCGTTCGGCGAGGCTTATTTTGAGCATATGTCAGGATATATCGACAAAGCTTACAATAAGTTTCTGCAAGATTTGAAGTAGGTATTGACAAATGTGCTGATTTGCTGTAAAATATATTATATGTATTTATATCCTAAAATCAACAATACATGAAAAGGCGGTATACAAATGGGTTTATTCAAAGGAATTTTCGGCGCTAACGGCTACAGCAACAGAGAGCTGAAGCGTATCGAACCTATTAAAAATAAAGTCCTTGCACTTGACGAAGAGTATCAGCAGCTTTCTGATGCCGAACTCAAGGCAAAAACTCAGGAATTCAAGGACAGGCTTGAAGACGGCGAAACACTTGATGATATTCTCCCTGAGGCTCTTGCAACGGTAAGAGAGGCAGCATGGCGAGTTCTGGAAAAAAAGCCGTATCCTGTGCAGATAATCGGTGCTATCGTTCTTCATCAGGGACGTATAGCCGAAATGAAAACAGGTGAAGGTAAAACCCTTGTTGCCTGTGTCGCTTCTTACCTCAATGCCCTTTCAGGTCTGGGCGTTCACGTTGTAACGGTAAACGATTACCTTGCCAAGACGCAGGCAGAGGAAATGGGAAAAGTTCACCGCTGGCTGGGACTTACCGTAGGATGCATCCTTCACGGTCTCACTAACGATGAAAGACGTGCAGCATATAACTGCGATGTAACTTATGCAACAAACAACGAACTCGGATTCGACTACCTCCGTGACAATATGGTAACACATAAGGAAGAGCGTGTTCAGCGTGCTCCTAACTTTGCTATCGTTGATGAGGTCGATTCCATACTTATTGACGAAGCACGTACTCCTCTTATTATTTCAGGAAGAGGGGACAAGTCTACCGATCTTTACTCGATAGTTGACCGATTTGCCAAGACGCTTACGCCTACTACCGTTGTTGAAATGGATGACAAGGCAGATCAGGACGCTCTTAACGAGACCGCAGACTATATTATCGACGAAAAGGCAAAGACAGCAACCATCACTCAGCGAGGCGTTAAAAAGGCAGAGGCTGCTTTCAATGTAGAAAACCTTATGGACCCCGATAATATGACACTTCTTCATCATATCAATCAGGCTATCAAGGCAAACGGCGTTATGAAGAACGATATCGACTATGTTGTCAAGGACGGAGAAATTATTATCGTTGACGAATTTACGGGACGTCTTATGATGGGACGCCGTTTCAATGACGGACTTCATCAGGCAATTGAGGCAAAGGAAGGTGTAAAGATCAAGAGCGAATCAAAGACTCTTGCAACTATTACTTTCCAGAATTTCTTCCGTCTTTATACAAAGCTCTCCGGAATGACCGGTACTGCTATGACCGAAGAAGCAGAATTCAAGGAGATCTATAAACTTGACGTTATCTCTATCCCGACGAACAAGCCCGTTATCAGAATTGACCATAACGATCAGGTATTCAGTTCGGAAAAGGGCAAATATGCCGCTATCATAGATAAGATAATTGAATGTCATGACAAAGGACAGCCTATCCTTGTAGGTACTGTTTCCATTGAAAAATCCGAACTTCTTTCTGCCATGCTGAAAAGAAAGGGCGTCAAGCATGAAGTGCTCAATGCCAAGCAGCACGCCAAGGAAGCTGAAATCGTAGCACAGGCAGGCAAATACGGTGCCGTTACTATTGCCACGAATATGGCAGGACGTGGTACCGATATCATGCTGGGCGGAAACGCAGAATTTCTTGCAAGAGCAGAAATGAGAAAGCGTCAGATACCTGAGGAAATAATTACTGAGGCTATAGGCTTTGCTGATACTGATAATCAGGAAATCTTACAGGCAAGAGAACTGTATCGTCAGCTTTACAATAAGTTCAACGAGGAAGTAAAGGAAAAGGCTGTAAAGGTAAAGGAAGCCGGAGGTCTTTACATTCTGGGTACTGAACGTCATGAATCAAGACGTATTGACAATCAGCTCCGTGGACGTTCGGGACGTCAGGGCGATGAGGGTGAAAGCTGTTTCTTCCTTTCGGTAGAGGACGATCTTATGCGTATTTTTGCCGGCGAACGTCTTGAAAACATGATGAAAACACTCAATGTTGATGAAAATATGCCTATTGAAAGCAAACTTCTTACAAAGATCATTGAGTCCTCACAGAAAAAGGTCGAGGGAAACAATTTCAGCATCAGAAAGAACGTACTTAATTACGACGATGTTATGAATACTCAGCGTGAGATAATCTACAAGCAGAGAGCACAGGTTCTTGACGGCGAGGATCTCCACGAAAGTATCCTCAAGATGATGGAAGATCTCATCACAACAACCGTTAATACATATCTCGTTGATGATACGGTCAAGGAAGAATGGAACATCGTAGGTCTTAAAGATCATTTCCAGGGATGGCTTCTCGGACCGGAGGATCTTGAATTTACCGAAGAAGAACTTGAGGATGTCACTAAGGAGGATATAATCCAGGCTCTCAGTGAAAAGGCAGGAGAGATCTATCAGGCTAAGGAAGAAGAATACGGCGAGGAGATAATGCGTGAACTGGAACGTGTTATCCTGCTTAAAGTTGTTGATACAAAGTGGATGGCTCACATCGACGATATGGAAGAGCTGAAAAAGGGTATCGGACTGCGCTCCTACGGTCAGAAGAATCCTGTTATTGAGTATCGTTTCGAGGGATTTGAAATGTTCGATGCAATGGTAGAAGCGATCCGTGAGGATACTATACATATGCTGCTTACCGTAAGAGTGAGAAAGGACAGTATGCCGGAGCGTGAACAGGTCGCAAAACCGGATGCCCCCAATGCCGGAGCAGGCGACGGAAGTTTTTCCAATCAGGCTAAGGCAAAGAAAATAAAGGACAACGATCCTTGTCCGTGCGGCAGCGGCAAGAAGTATAAGAAGTGCTGCAAGGTAAAGGATATGGAAAATAAGTAATACTAAAGTTCACAAAGGCGGATACATAGTCCGCCTTTTGTTGCAGAAAGGTCAGGTAAGGATAGGATGAGAAAGTACTTAGGCAACACCGCACAAAGATTGTACGTCATCTGCTTGCATATTTTCCGTCATTTCACACAAAAATCCCTTGACAGGCGCAAGCCTGCCTGCATGATTTTTATGCAATCTGACGAAAAATCTGACTGTGCATCTGACGCACAATCTTTGTGCAGTATTGCCTTTATTCTTCTGATAGCCGCAGGAATCTTATCCGGATGTTCTGACAGAGAAAAAAGTTCTGCTTCAAGTGAAAAAGAGAAAGTTCCTGTTTCGGATATCAAAGGGGAAACAACAATTCCGGAGACATCTGAATCCGCAGCTTTGAAAGATTCAGAGTATAAATTCAAAGTTGAAGATGACGGTATCATGTATTATGATGGAAGTTCTGTTTTACAGAAAATAGAGCTTGACTGTACGGATCTTATAAAGCGTGCCGAGAGCTATGACCGTGATCCGGAAGAATTTCTCATAATTTCCGACTTCAATTTTGACGGTTATGATGATCTTTTTGTACCGGATATAATCGGAACTCCGAACATTCCGGGCACATATTTTTATATGAATCCTACAAGAAATTTCAATTCTTTTGAAAAATGGGATGTACTGAATGAGATAGGGCAGCTTATGGACGTCGATGCAGATAATCAGGTTCTGGATCTTGCGGTAAAGATAAGTGCCGCCGATCATGAAACCACCGTCTATAGGTGGGAATCAGGCACGCTTGTTCCCGTTTCACGAAAACATGACTATGTCAGCAACGAGGACGGTCAGCATTATATATATCGTTTTGAATATGATGAAAATGGTGAGGAAATTCTTGTAATAAAGGAGTGTGTCACCGTTGACGAGGACGGAAACGAAATGGTTTCCGAAGTTTCCGGGAGGTGAAACAGATGTCAGGCTACAGTGCTTTTGCACGATTTTATGATAAACTTACGGCGAATATTGACTACCGGAAACGGGGAGAATATTTTCATGAGATAATAAGAAAGTTCAAGACAACCGAAGGAAATATTCTCCTTGATCTTGCCTGCGGAACGGGCAGCATTTCAGAGGTCATGGACAGTCTGGGGTATGATGTTGTTGGAGTGGATAATTCCGATGAGATGCTGGGAATCGCTATAGAAAAGAAATTTGACAGCGGCAGCAGTGTACAGTATCTCTGTCAGGATATGCAGCAGCTTGATATGTACGGTACGGTCGATGTGACTATCTGCGCACTGGACAGTATAAATCATCTGCCATCCATTGAGGATGTACGGAAAGTTTTTGAGGGTGTGGCATTCTTTTCCGAGCTTGATGGCTTGTTTATCTTTGATGTGAACACTCTGTACAAGCATCGGCATATCCTTGCTGACAATACTTTCACTTATGAGGCAGAGGGCATCTACTGCGTATGGGAAAATACCCTGAATAAGGAAACCAACGAGGTAAGGATGAATCTCGAATTTTTTGAGGAAGTTGACGACGGTCTGTACGAACGGAGTTCCGATAGCTTTTCGGAGAAAGCCTACAGTGAAGAAGTACTTGAAAATCTGCTTGCAGAGTCGGGGTTCGAGCTTCTTGCCAAATACGGGGATGATACATTTGCACCGCCTGCTGATGATACGCAGCGTATAGTATATGTTGCACGATGCATACGCAATGGTCAGAATATATGAAAGGATAATACAATGGGTAAATTATATAGAGCAATATCGGCAGATGGTTCTGCCTTTGCAGAAGTTCTTGACGCTAAGGACATCGTATCTGAAATAGAACGGATAAATAAGTCATCTGCGGTAATAACGGCAGGTCTCGGACGGCTGACCATAGCCGCTTCCCTTATGGGATATATGCTTAAAGGCGAAAATGACAGCATTACTCTCCGTATAAATGGCGGCGGCCCTGCCGGACAGCTTACCACCGTTGCCGACAGCCGGGGAAATGTAAAAAGCTGTGTTGCAAATCCGGTTGTGGAAATTCCGCTTAACGCTCAGGGAAAGCTTGATGTCGGCGGAGCTGTCGGACGTGACGGTAATCTTTCCGTTGTGCGTGATATGGGACTCAAAGAGCCGTATGTGGGAGTAATTCCGCTTGTTTCCGGCGAAATAGCCGAGGATATTGCAAATTATTATGCAGTCAGCGAGCAGATACCTACGGTATGCAGTCTGGGGGTTCTGGTAAATCCCGATCTGACGGTAAGGTCGGCAGGAGGATTTTTAGTGCAGCTGCTGCCGTTTGCAGATGAAAAGTGTATAGATATCATTGAGGAAAATGTTGGTAAGATACCTCCGGTTTCTAAGCTTCTGGATGAGGGAGTATCGCCGGAGGAAATTGCCGGTATGGTTCTTAAAGGTCTTGACCCCAACGAGCTTGATACGGCTTCACCGGTATATCATTGCGATTGCAGCCGTGAGAGAACGGAGAAAGTCTTAATAAGCATCGGTGAGGAAGAACTGAATGATATAGCCGAAGAGGGGAAAGATACGGAAGTATGCTGCCATTTCTGCGGTAAGAAATATGTTTTTACTCCGGATGAGATAAGAAAGCTGATCGGCAGTATGAGAAAGGAATCCTGATGTACGAAAATAAAACTGAAAATATTCCGGTCAAAGCGGTTCTTGCCTGCGTGGATACCGGAGAATTTGATGCGGAAATATCTATTCGTGAGCTGGAGGAGCTTGCCGTTACCGCTGAAGCAGAAGTGGTGGGGACAGTTATCCAGAAACGCCCCTCATACGATCCTGCGACCTGCATGGGCAGTGGACGTCTTGAAGAACTGAAAGAACAGCTTGAAATATTCAAAGCCGAGCTGGTTATATTCGACCACGAACTGACAGGTGTTCAGGTGAGGAATATCGAGGATATCCTTGATGTACGGGTAATCGACCGAACAACGCTGATACTGGACATCTTTGCTCAGCGTGCCCGTACCAAAGAGGGAAAGCTGCAGGTTGAACTGGCACAGCAGAAATATCGTCTGCCACGTCTTATAGGAATGGGAAATGCTCTTTCAAGGCTTGGCGGAGGCATTGGCACAAGAGGTCCGGGTGAAACAAAGCTGGAAACGGATAAGCGGCATATCAGAAAAAGGATCTCCTATCTTGAAGCCGAACTGGAGGAACTGAAAAAACACCGTTCCTTTTCACGCTCACGCCGGAAGAAAGACGGAGTTCTCTGCGCTGCTATCGTCGGATATACCAATGTGGGAAAATCGACTTTGCTCAATGCTCTGACGGATGCCGGAGTTCTGGCGGAAAACAAGCTTTTTGCGACTCTTGATACTACTTCACGCTCCATAGAACTGCCCGACGGACGCAGCGTTATGCTGATTGATACGGTCGGACTGATACGGAGACTGCCGCATAATCTTGTAGAAGCGTTCAAATCCACTCTGGAAGAAGCAGCTTCGGCGGATGTGATACTGAATGTACAGGATCTCTCCTCTCCTGAAAGGCAGGAACAGGCTGAGGTAACGGAACATCTGCTTGCCGAGCTTGGCTGCGGTGATATACCGAAAATAAACGTAATGAATAAACTTGATGCTGCTCTGGATGCCGATACCGTTTTTGAGGATGATTCAACTGTTCTGATAAGTGCCAGAGAACGGCAGGGATTTGACAGACTGCTTGAATGTATTGTAAGAAAGCTTCCTGTGACAGCAAGGAGAATGAAATTGCTTATTCCCTATTCAAAAGCAGGTCTTGCAGGAAGAATACGGGAGGAAGGAAAGATTTTTTCCGAGGAATTTGTCGAAAACGGTACAGTGACCGACGCTCTTGTTGATGTAAAACTTATCAGGGAAGCGGAACAGTATCAGATAGAAGCATAATCCGCACACATTGAGATACTAAACAGGCTCTAAGAAAACAGCCATATGCCGCCTTATGGGGCATATGGCTGTTTCGTGCTATTTGTTATCTTTGCCTTTGGTATTCTTTTTCTTTTTGACCGGTTCGGGAACAGCAGGGATATAGTCGGCGGTAACGGCAGACATATTTTTTGATTCGAGACGATAGCTGATATATTCGCTTATCAGAGAATATACAACGGCAAATACGGGGACGCCGAGTATCATTCCTACAAATCCGAACAGACCCCCGCCGACCAGAATTGAGAACAGCACCCAGAATGAGGATACACCTGTTGACTGACCAAGAATCTTTGGACCGATAACGTTTCCGTCAAGCTGTTGTATAATGAGTATAAGAATTGCAAAAGGAATCACTTGTTTCGGCGATGAAACAAGAAGCAGGAGTCCGCTTGGAATAGCTCCGATAAAAGGTCCGAAAAAAGGAATTATGTTAGTGATTCCTACGATAACGGAAATAAGAACAGCAAAATTAAGTTTCATAACGGTCATGCAGATGAAACAGAGAAAGCCGATAATTATGGAATCAATAATTTTTCCGGAAATAAAACCGCTTATAGACCCATTTGTCTGCGTACATACCCGGAAGAAAGCGGAAGCACCTTTTTCCGGAAGAATCGCATAGGTGAACTTTTTGATCTGCGCCTGAAAATGTTCCTTATCATATAGAAAATAAACGGCTACTATCATTCCGATAAGGAAATCTTTTATAGCAATTACGAAAGCAAAAGTGCGGTCGGTTATCTTGACCATAAGATCGCCGACTTTAGGTACTAAATCTTCCACGAATTTATTTACATCTATTTCAAGACTGTTTATTTGTTCATCGGCATTTTTTACGAGATCGGGATATTTGTCGGAGAGAGAATTTACCCAGTCGTGACAGTTGTCGATATATGTGCTGACATTTTCAAAAATTCCGGTTATGCTGTTGAGTACCTGCGGCAGTATGATTGCAAGAAGAGATGAAATTATGGCAATAAAAACTGTCATTGCAATGGCAGCAGCTATAATACGATTTAATCTGGGATGTGTTTTTTTGCGTTCAGTCAGTTTTTTTATTCGCTTTTCCGCAAACATCATTATAGGATTTACCAGATAGGCGATGACAAGTCCCCATGTTATCGGTGCTGCTACGGACAGAAATGTTTTTATCACTCTTCCTACTATAGTGAAATTAAAGAGAACAGCGTAGACAATCAGGCAGGCTGTGAAAGTCAGTATAGTGTAAATGGAAATGGTATTGTATTTTGAATTCCAGTTTATTTTCATATCCCGATTCCTCTTTTCGCTTGTGATGTTCTAATTATAACATATTTTTCTTTAATTTGCAAGTACTGACATAAATTAAACAGATTTCAAGATAGTTATTTTAATCAACGTGAGCAGTATAATGTTAAATGATAAAATATTTTTTCTGCTTTATGGATAAAAATACTTCGTCTTGTGTGAAATGTAGGGGGATACGCCTGTGATTCGGAAAAATACGGGAAATAATGATATAGCGTACAGTTCTTTGAAGTTAGCAAAAAATGACTGATTTGTTGATAAACAGCAACAAACGACTTGAATTGTTAATGAAAATGGAATAAAATATTAATATAAGATGACCTCCTGAAATTCATTTATCAGAAATATTTTTCAGAGGCGGCAATTTGCTGACAGGGATCTGCACACTGTTCAGCATATGATTCCGGATACGCTTCCGGATGAACTTTACCATTATATTATAACAGAGTGCTTAGTGCGGTTTTACCGTAAAGTACTCCACGAAATCCGGACGGATTTCATCTACCGATTATTTCTAAAAGGAGGATTTTTATGAAACTGAAAAGTAAATTAAGCAAATTGGCAAGTGTATTTACGGTTGCAGTTATGTGCTTCACGATGCTTCCGAAAATGCCTACTTCTTCAGCAGCAAATGTCGGTGACAAACTCAGCGTCGGCAACGGTACAAATCAGCATAAGGGCAATTGTGACGGCTACAGTTATGAGGTCTGGATTGACAATACCGGCGGAAGCGGTTCTATGACACTTGGTGACGGTGCTGCTTTCAAGGCAGAGTGGAATGCAAGCGTCAGCAGCGGTAACTTCCTTGCCCGCCGTGGTCTGGACTTCGGTTCTCAGAAAAAGGCTACCGATTATCCATACATCGGTATGGACTATGAAGCAGATTATCGTCAGACAGGCAGTGCCAACGGCAACTCACGTCTTTGCGTATACGGCTGGTTCCAGAACAAGAATGCCGGCAATGTTCCGCTCGTTGAGTATTACATCATCGAAGACTGGGTAGACTGGTGTCCGGATGCTAACGGCAAAATGGTTACCATTGACGGCGCACAGTACAAGATTTTCCAGATGGATCATACAGGTCCGACTATCAACGGAGGCAGTGAGACATTCAAGCAGTATTTCAGTGTTCGTCAGCAAAAGAGAACTTCCGGTCACATTACTGTTTCCGATCACTTCAAAGCATGGGCAGACCAGGGCTGGGGCATCGGTAATCTTTATGAAGTTGCTCTGAATGCCGAAGGCTGGCAGAGCAGCGGCGTCGCAGATATTAAAAAGCTCGACGTTTATACAGATCCCAGCGGAAATCCAGATCCCGGCACACCCGATCCCACTCCCTCAGTAGAACCTGATGCAGACGGTAATTATTTCAAGAGCACGTTTGAATCAGGTACTGACAGTTGGTCGGCAAGAGGTGATGCATCTGTTAAAACAGATTCGGATAATTATTATTCCGGTAAGAAGTCACTTTATGTTACAGGACGTACAGATAACTGGCACGGTGCTTCCATCACTCTCGATTCTGATGCCTTTGTTGCCGGAAATACTTATAGTTTCAGCACAGGCGTTCTTCAAAAGAGCGGCTCGTCAGTTGATATGCAGCTTACACTTCAGTATAAACTGAACGGTGAGGACAACTACGATCAGATAGCTGTTGCTACAGCTAAAAGCGGTGAGTGGACAAAGCTTGAAAATACTTCGTTCACTATACCCTCAGGTGCATCAGATCTTCTGCTTTATGTAGAAGCTCCTGACAGCCTTACAGATTTCTATATCGACGAAGCACAGGGATCAAAGTCAGGCGTAAAGTCATCCGTAACAACAGGCAAAGGCACTGTTGCAGGCGGAACAAGTTCAAATCCTTCAAATCCCTCAACACCTTCAAGCGATTCTCTCAAGGATGCATTCAAGACTTGCTTCAGAATCGGTACATCAGTAAGCCCTAACGAACTCAACAGCGCTGAAGGAAAAGCTTTCATCCTGAAGCATTTCAACAGCATTACTCCCGAAAATGAACTCAAGCCCGATGCACTTCTTCAGCAGCAGGCTTCCATTCAGGGCGGAGATAACAATCACGCTGTAATTTCCCTTAACAGGGCAGCACAGACACTTAAATTCTGCGAGGATAACGGTTTAGGCCTCCGTGGACATACATTTGTATGGTACAGCCAGACACCTGACTGGTTCTTCAAAGAAGGATTCCAGAGCAGCGGCGCTTATGTTTCAAAGGAAACAATGAACAAGCGTCTCGAAAACTTCATTAAGGATACATTTGAAGCTATCGCAACACAGTATCCTAATCTTGACCTTTATTCATATGACGTCTGCAACGAGCTTTTCGTAAATGACGGCGGCGGACTTCGTCCCGGCAGCAATTCCGGCTGGACTGCTGTTTACGGCGATACAAATGATGAATTCATCATCAACGCATTCAAATATGCAAGAAAGTATGCTCCCGAGGGATGCAAGCTTTACATCAACGATTATAACGAGTACATTCCCGCAAAGACAAACGATATCTACAATATTGCAATGAAGCTCAAAGAGCAGGGACTTATTGACGGTATCGGTATGCAGTCTCATCTTGATGTAGGATATCCGAGTGCTTCTACTTATAAGACAGCTCTTGAAAAGTTCCTCAGCACCGGTCTTGAAGTTCAGATCACAGAGCTTGATATCACAACAAGCGGTGACTATTCGGCTCAGGCAGCTCTCTTTAAGTCAATTTTCCAGATGGCAGTTGACAATGCAGATAAGATTCCTGCATTCACAGTATGGGGAACAAACGACAGCATAAGCTGGAGAAGCAGCCAGAATCCTCTGCTCTTCTCTCAGGGATATAAACCCAAGGAAGCTTACACAGCAGTTATGGAAGTTGCTGCAAATATCAAGCAGGATCCTATAACAACTACTACAACCACATCGAAGCCCAATAAAACAACTACAACAACCACAACAACTAAGCCTATAAGCTCCGGTTCAGATGTAACTCTCTGGGGCGATGCAGACTGTGACGGCAAGGTCTTTATCAATGATGCAGTACTTGTTATGCAGGCAATCGGTAATCCCGATTCATACGGTGTGAACGGAAGTGATCCGGCACACATTACCGAACAGGGCAAGAACAATGCAGACGTAAACGAGGCAGGAAATGGCCTTACAAACCTTGATGCTCTTGCTATTCAGAAATATCTTCTTGGCATTCTAAGCAAGCTTCCTGAGAGTGTTCAGGAGGGCAGCACAGCTCCTATAGTAACAACTACAGTTTTAGAATATTCGGATGCCGATTTTTTTGATAACAGCTTCTCTTCAGGAACAGACGGCTGGGAGCAGAGAGGAGCAGCATCACTTTCACTTGATAATTCTACCTATTATTCAAGTGGATCATCTCTGAAGGTAACTGGAAGAGAGGACACATGGCAGGGCGCTGCAAAGGCTCTTGACAGTTCGTATAAGGCAGGAGGAACATACAGCTTCAGTGCTGCAGTTCTTCAGGCATCAGGCACTTCCCAGTCCGCAAAAATTACTCTCCAGTATAACCTTGACGGAGAGGAAATGTATGATGAAGTAGCAGTTGCGACAGCGGCTGACAAGACATGGACAAAGCTTGAAAATACAGCTTACACTATTCCGGCAGGAGCAACTGATCTTCTGCTCTATGTTGAACTTCCCGATTCAACGGCTGACTACTATCTTGATGATGTTCAGGCAGCTTCAAAGGGAACAGCATCAAAGGTAGTAACCGGAAAGGGAACAGTAGGAGAGATCTCAACTCCTGATGTTACACCTTCGGGAAAAGTTGATCCTTCAAAGCCTATGGTTGCTATCAGCTTTGACGACGGAGCATCTCCGGCAACGGGTACAAGAATTATAGATGCTCTTGCAAAGCAGGATTTCCGTGCAACATTCTTCTATGTCGGTGACTGGATCAAAGGAACCGACGGCGAACAGGAAGTTAAATATGCCTATTCAAAGGGCATGGAGATTGCTAATCATACAAAATCACATCCAAATCTTACACAGAAATCTGCATCCGAGATAAGAAGCGAGTATGACCAGTGTGCATCAAGGCTTAAAGGCATTATCGGAACAGAGCCTTCAAAGCTGCTGAGACTTCCTTATCTTGCTTCCAACCAGACTGTACAGTCAACTCTCAATGATGTTCCGCTTATTACTTGTGCTATTGATACACAGGACTGGAACGGCGCAACAAAGGAACAGATGGTAAATAAAATCAAGACAGCAATGAATGACGGTTCTCTTAACGGATCTATCGTTCTTTGTCACGAGACATATGAGTCAACAGCAGCCGCAATCGAAGAGCTTGCACCTTACCTCAAGGCACAGGGATGGCAGATAGTAACTGTTTCTGAGATGTTCGAGGCAAAAGGCAAGCAGCTTAACGGCGGACAGATCTATACAAAGTGCAATTGATTTTTCTAAAAGTGTGTTTTTAAAATAAGATTTCTTCAATTCATATCCCCTTTCAGCAGTCGGCTAAAACAGCCGGCTGCTGTTTTATTTTCAGCTAAAAAACGTGGTTTGCAACTGCCTGTTGACAAATTGTAAAGTACGGCTGCTTGACTTCAACTGAAATATATCATATAATTAGACCGTAATCAATTGAGGCTTTTAGAGACCGCATTGAATACAAAATACAGTAAGGGAGAAAAAATTTATGATTTTTGCGGATAAGCTTATTGATCTGAGAAAGAAAAGCGGTATGTCACAGGAAGAACTTGCCGAAAAAATGAACGTAAGCCGTCAGGCGGTTTCAAAATGGGAGGGGGCGCAGTCTGTACCAGATCTGAACAGAATACTTGCGCTCTCTCGTATTTTCAGTGTAACTACTGATTATCTTTTAAACGACGAGATTGAAGTTCCCGATAATGAACCGGTTATCGGAGATGATGATGAGAAATCTCTCAGAAAAGTGACAATGGAAGAAGCAGCTGCTTTTCTTAAAATAAATGAAAAAAATGCACGGCGTACAGCTTTTGCTGTTTTTCTCTGTATTTTTTCGGTGATTCCGCTTATATTGCTTGGTGTGGCAGGTGAAGGCGGCAGGATTCCGTTATCTGAGGATAGTGCAGGGATAGTCGGTCTTATAATACTTTTGCTTATAGTTGCTGTGGCAGTTGGAATTTTTATGGTATCAGACAGTGAGATGAATCAGTATAAATATCTTGAAGAAGAAAGCATAGATACCGAATATGGAGTTTCGGGAATGGTAAAGGAAAAAAAGAAGAATTCTGACAGTTTATATACACGTCATAAAGTTCTGGGTGTGATTATTTGTATAATTTCTGTTATCCCTATGATCGGCTCGGTACTTATTTCAGAATCCGATTTTGTTTGTGCTGTGGGATTATGCATTATGCTGTTGATATGTGCTTATGGTGTATATTTAATTGTCAGGGCTGAGAATATCAATGAGGGATTTGTAAAGTTGCTTGAGGAGGAAAAATATTCTAAAGAAAGCAAAGCGGTCAAAAAAGAAAACAGCAGCATACCAAGTATCGGGAAAATATATTGGCTCTTATTGGCGTCGCTGTTTCTTGCAGTGGGATTCATTGCAGATGACTGGGGACATAACTGGATAATTCTTGCTGTTGGGTCTGTTCTTTACGGTGTTGTAGCTGAATTCTCAAAATTTTTCGGTGGGAAATCCGGCAGATTATAATAATATTGAATGAAAATTTGTCACAAATCAACAAAGTTTCACCATATCTCTTTACAAATTATATATTATGTTATATAATAAATATGAAAGTATAAATTTAAAGCGTGGTGAATAATGTGATAAAGTATCTTTCGGGAGATTATGAAACAGTTGATTATGACGAAAAAAAGTACGTACTGCTTCATGATAATTACGATAATGAAGCATATCCTGTACATTGGCATAGTGCCGTTGAACTTCTTATGCCTTTGAAGAATTACTATATCGTCAATGTAGGAGGTATTGATTATCGTATAAAAGAGAACGAAGTACTTATCATTCCACCCGGCGAACTTCACAGTATGCCTGCTGTTCCGGGGCACAGACTGATATTCCAGTGTGATAATGTTAATATAGGAGAAGTTCCGGTGCTGGAAGCTGTTATGAGATCTTTAAAATCCCCGGTGCTTATTACACCTGAGTACAGTAAAGAACTGCACATTTTAGCCAGAAAAACCATGATGGATATATATAAAATGTATAATTCAAAATCGGAGCTTGCCGTAGTCAGAACTTATCTGATGATGATAGAACTTTTTATGGCACTGCGGGAATTTCAGCTTGAGCAGAGCAAGATACTTATGGACTGCGATGACGAGAAGATCAGCGAATACAGCGAAAAATTCGGTACAGTTTTTAAATACATCGACAATAATTATATGTATGATATTTCACTGGATCAGCTTGCAAATGTTGCAGGCTACAGCAAATATCATTTTTCAAGAATATTCAAGCAGTATAATTCCATGTCATATTTGCAGTACATAAATGCACGCCGCACAAGAGCGGCAGAGATTTTGCTTCTTGATCCGACTATTCCTATAACCGAGGTCGCAATGAGATCGGGATTCAAGAGCCTTACCACTTTCAATCGTATTTTCAAAGAGATAAAGCACTGTACGCCTACGGATTTTAAGAAATTATATGCTAACCATTAAGCCGCACTGTTTTAAAGTGCGGCTTTTTACATATAGATTATTCAGAGAATCTTGATGAAAGAGAATCCGGAACATTGGTGTCGGTAAGCTGATACCAGTGTTCTTCTATTGTTTTTTCTGTATGTGCATTCTGATGAACCCAATGAACCTGACCGTCAATAGAAACGGAGACGATGTTTGTATCGGAGTCATTGTAATCATAGCTGAAAGTAAATTCTGCCGGTTTGATAACAATATCTTCGGTAATTTCACATTCAGTCCAGTCGTAGCCGTAGAAAATCTGGTGGAGAAAATCTCCTTCAAGTTCTGCGGCAGCGCTGTCACTTCGGATCACTTTATATGTTCCGCTGTTCTTTGCCAGATTTCCGAAAGGCGGATAAAGCGTATTGCTGTCAGTATTGCTGCCGTTTCTGAATGCTGTCTCGATCTCTGCGTGCATCCGGCTGCCGGAATATTTATACCATCCGGAATTTTGGTCAATACTGCTTTTTATATAGAGATAGTCATCGCTGTAAATTTGAACGGAAAACGTTGTATCGGGCATTACTGTAACCTCAAATTTTATTATGGGTTCTGAAACAGGAACGTGATCTTCGACAGATTCAAGCTTATCAAAGGCTTTATTAAAGTAATTGTCCAGAAGTATGCACTGCTCCTCAGTAAGATCGGGCATGGGCTTGTCGGAGAGGGTGTATTTTATTTCAGCTCCGTTGTTAATTTCGGATTCAAAGCTGATAAAAGGATTTGTTCCGGTGCCGGACTTTTCGTTATCATCTGCACCGATTATCTGCTTAATAGTTTTACTGAACAGATCATAGTCTATCTTGTATTTTTTCATTGTATAATTACCGGAATCAGGAGGAAAGTCACCGTATGTTGCTGTAAGACATCCTGTAATATCAAAAGAGATATCGCAGAAGAAATAGTCGTTTTTTCCATGCAGATTATATTCGCCTTTTGCAGGATAACTTGAAAGAGCTGCTTCGGCTTCATCCTCGTCAGTCCATTCAGTGTAATCCACATTGTTAAGGAACTGGACAAGGTTCAGTTTTTGTTCTTCGCTGACGGGGATGGCATGGCTGCTTTCATTATATTCGCCGAAGATAATGTCAAAGTCGTATTCACTCATATCACCAAAAGGAGCTGTTTTTTCATCCTTGTCAGTTTCCATGATAAGATTGACGGCATTCACGAACGCTTCAAAGTTTACCTTGTATTGTTCAATGACGGCAGGCTCGTCAGATGGGGATTCACCGGAGCTATGTTCTATTGTAAGGCAGTTATTGCAGTCAATAGTGATAGTGTCAGATCCCGTTTCGCTTTTTTCAATAAAAGTATATGCTGCGTAGTATGATCTTGTTATAGCAAACAGCTGATCTTCATCGGTCCATTCGCCGTATTCGCACTCGTTAAAAAAATCAGCAAAAAGCAATTTTTGCTTCTCGGTGAGATTTGTTGTCTGGACAGAACCTATTGTATTCGTTAAAGCGTAATTATGATCGCAGAAATCGGACAGAGGATTATTTTTAACTTCTACACCCTCAATTCCTCCCATTTGATTTCCTGTTCCGGGGGCGGGGCGTTTCAGGAAATGAGCCGCTGCTACAACGCTTCCTGTTATAACAGCACAAGCTGCTGCTGCGCTTATCATTTTGGTGATACGATGTGTCTTTGCCTTTTCAACGCCGCTGACCTGCTGAACATATCCGGATTCATCATCGGACAGTTCTTCGAGATTCTTTTCCAGTTGGTGACATCTTGTGATTATCCGTTCTTTGGCATCTTCCGGCATGGTGATTTTTTCGGCGGATCTTTTAAGTTTGTTGTAATTCATACCATAAACTCCTTTTTGTAAATATCTCTTAACAGTGTTCTTCCTTTTTGCAGACGCATTTTGACAGCAGATGATGATTTGCCGATAATTTTCGCTATTTCCTCAACCTTGTATCCCTCTACATAGTGGAGTGTCATAACGATTCTGAATTTTTCCGGCAGTTCAAACAGAGCTTCGAGAATACCGGAGCAGTCCTCATCTGAGCCG
>OIYT01000862.1_pt1 | contig 24963 bp, 16 predicted proteins | sample 1588201 | NCBI WGS metagenome assembly OIYT01 (sample SAMN03283260) | human gut metagenome | biome: human-associated habitat; material: feces | host: Homo sapiens | place: USA | collected 2013
TGTGACCGGGGGAACGGCGGCAGGAGCCGTTGCCGGCATCAATAATGGTACCGTGACAGAATGCCGCAGTGAAAATGCGATCGTGATGAGTGACGGATGTGTGGGAGGTGTGATAGGCACCAATACCGGTCTGATATCGCAGGTGACCGCAGAAAATGTTACCGTAGAAGGAAAAAGCAGTACCATGACAACAGAGCGGGAGGACATGGAGCGTGTCAACGGAGCCGGCGGAATTGCCGGATTTCATCTATCCGGTACTATTAAGGACTGTACACTGAAGGGAATCTCCTGCATTGTAAACGGCGGCGGTGGAATATTCGGCTATATGGCCGGAGGCAGCGTAGAAGCCTGCAGCAATTACAGCAGACTGGACAGCCTTGGTGCCAATATGGGCGGGATTGGCGGATTTATATTCTGTGGAACAATCGTGTCCTGTACCAATTATGGGGACATCAATTATACCTATCAGTATGATGAGCATGTGAATCTGGGAGGTATCGTTGCAGGAAGCTTTTCCGGATCCTACAGGGATATTACGATCAACGGCTGTATCAATCAGGGAGATGTCCTGCAGCAGGAACGGGAAGGCAGCAAAGAAGGGGTCACCATGGACTCGGTAGGTGGCATTATTGGCCGTATGGGTGGAGGCGTTCTTGGAAACTGTGGAAATGAAGGGAAAGTAGGAATTATTACTGATAAGGATGACAGTGAAGGGGCGAAGCTTGGCGGTGCCCGCGGTTTTCTGCAGGTCGGAGGTATCGCTGCCGGATGTGACGGACCGAGCATGCTTCGAAACTGTTATAACACAGGAGATATCATAGGGGATATTGCATATACCGGTGGCATTGCCGGCCGTAAAAATTTCTTAGAGCTCAAAGCCTGTTATACATCAGGAAATATTTCCCAGAAGCTGGGAACAGGGCAGATCACCGGATTTGTGGACAGTGGGGATATGATCGACTGTTATTATCTGGAAGGAAGCAATATGACGGTATATTCCCAGGCGTCGGATCTATCTTTTGAGGTATCCAACTGCAGTGCTGTTTCTGCAGAAAATGTGGAGAGCGATCTGGCCGACCGGCTGAATCAATGTATTACCGCCTATAAAATGGATTATTTTCAGAAGATATGTCCACTGCGTCAGTGGTGTCAGGGAGAGAAGAAGCATCCGGTATTTTCTGCGGAATATATCACTTTGCCGACCGCAAGCCCGGCACCGGAGGTGAGTGAAACACCATTGGCCGGCGGGACACAGGGGGAGACAGGTGGAATGCCTGTGGTCAGTGAAACGCCATCGGCAGCAGACACTCCGGTTCCGGAGGCAAAGGCAGAGGCCGGTGCATCTGGTGATCAGCAAAGCAGTGCAGATCATAAAGCATCCGGAAACAGCACAAATAAACAGAAGAATGCTGTTTTAATCAAGAAAACTTCCCTGTCACTGGTAGAATCCAGCCGGATTGCAAAGGTTAAAAAGATAACGGTCAGTACCGTGAAGGACGGAAGCCTCCAGATTACATGGAAGGCTTCTGCACAAAATACCTGTTACGGAATTTACCGTCAGGAGGGCACGAAGGGGAACTATAAAAAGCTTGCAGTCGTAACTGGTAAAACAACATGGCTGGATAAGAAAACACAAAAGGGAAAGAAATACCGGTATCAGATTTTTGCATGCCGGGAGCAAAATAACTCATTGATCCGGAGTGGTGTCACAGAGAGCCGGTGGATCGAGACAGCGTATTTTGCAGCACCAAGAGTATCCTACAAAACAGAGAATATGGATGGAAAAAGATACTTAAAACTTACCCTGCAGAAATACCGGGGAGATCATATTGACATTGTATTGCACAAAAACGGAAAGGAGCAGATTATCCGGCTGCATCCTATTTCAAAATATCAGGGAGTTTTCCGTTTTAGTTATACAAAAACCGGAAAAAATATGTACTGCAAGGTAAGAACCTGGGAAAAACATTCCGGGAGAAAACGCTTCAGTGCATATACGGATATGAAAAAAATAACACTATAAAGAAGGGTGGAACGGCTATTGATCGCAGGAAAAATCAAACGGTGTATCCGATGTATGCGTCCGCTGGGCGAAGGGGAAATATGTCCTTTTTGTGGCTGGGATAATCAGAAGAACCAGACACCTCCTTACTGCCTGGCAGCGGGAACCTGCTTAAACAGGAGGTATTACACCGGAATGATACTGGGAGAAGGCGGGTTTGGCATTACATATATAGGCTGGGATCAGACGTTATCCATACCGGTAGCGATCAAGGAGTACTATCCGAAGGAACTCGTACGGAGAACTGCTGTGGGTCATTCAGGTGACGGAGCATACTGTTATGATGATTCTTATGTGCAGGGAGCGTATCAGAAAGGTCTGCGTGCCTTTTTGCAGGAAGCAAAGAATCTGGCACGCTTTAACCAGCTGGACGGTGTTGCCGTAGTCCGGGATTATTTCACGGAAAACGATACAGCTTATATCGTTATGGATTATATTGACGGAAACAGCATCGAAAAATACGTGAAAGAAAATGGAAGGATTTCGGCAGACCGTACGATCAAAATGCTTCGTCCGGTGATGGATACCCTTCAGATCATGCATGAAAATCATATGATCCACCGGGATGTCAGCGGTGATAATCTTCTGGTGACCAGACAGAAAACAGCAAAACTGGTTGATTTTGGTTCTGCAAGGAGGATCGCAGATCAGGAGCATACAGTTACCGTGATGTATAAAAGAGGGTATGCACCGGAAGAACAGTACCGGATGAAAGGGGAAATCGGTCCGTGGACAGATATCTATAGCATATGTGTGGTTATGTACTATATGATATCCGGTATTATGCCTGAGGAAGCACCGCAGAGGATACTGGCAGACCGAACGGTACCTTTGGCAGAACTGGGCGGCGTTGCGATCACACAGGAACAAAGTGATGCGATTGCAAAGGGAATGGCAGTGCTGGCACAGGACCGGTTTGCGGATATGGGACAGCTTCTGCTGGCTCTGGGAGAGGAGCCGATGACGGAAACGGAGCTGCAGGACTACATGATGCCCGAGGAGCCGGAAGGGGAGGAAGAACGGGCGAGTGCAGGCAGAGAGAGCCAGCCGGCGGATGCAACGGTGACGACAGAGATGGTGTACCGGGAGCTTGCCTCTACTGATCACAGTCACAGAAAAAAGCAGACAAAGAAAAAACTCGCTATATTGCTCGCGGCAGTCGTGAGTGTGGGGATTTTGATTTTGGTATGGACCGGTTTTTCGGAGGGGATTTCAAGACGGCAGGACGGCAGGGAAAGTCTGGCGGTACAACCGGAAACTCCCGTCCCGTCAGAAACGGCAGCAGCTCTGACCGCTGCACCGCCCACGCCGGAGAAGGTAACCGGAAAAATGCCGGGTCTCACAGGTCTATCGTTATCAAAGGCACAAAAGAAATTAAAAAAAGCCGGTTTTGCAAAGATAAAGCTTAAGTATCGGAAAGTTGATACGGGGAAAAACAAAATCGTTTTAAAACAAAATATCCCTGCAGATCAACAGATCCAATACCGGAAATGTATTGTTTTAACGATCAGCCAAAAAGTCTGGCCGGCGGTGACGACACCCCGGCCACGGGAACAGGTGAGCCGTCAGGAGGAACAGGAACAGCGAAAGAATTCGGAAGATAAGTTATCCCGCCGGAAACCGAAAGCGAAAAAGAATGTGGTAGGTTCGTTAGATGCACTGTTGGACGAATGAGGAGAATATAATGGAGGAAAATTACGGGTTTGACCGCTTTCTGCTGGAAAAATGGGGAACAGCGGATGCATGGCAGAGCGAAAAGGAAAGAAGAGCAGCCTGCCGGAAATTTCACAAAGCATTCAGGAAAAACGATGTGGCAGCGGCCGGAACGATCCGGGCATGGTTTGGACTGGGGAAAAAGTCAGAACCAAACCGCGAAAAAATGATACAGCTTGCTTTTGCACTGGGATTAGATAACAAAGAGCTGGATGAATATTTGCAAAAGGGCTTAAGAATGCCCGGCGTTCAGGTGAATGATTACCGGGAAATGATATATTATTACGGGCTGGAGCATCATCTGTCCATGCAGGAATGCGATCAGATGATCCTGGTTTTTGAGAAGCATATGTGTCAGACGCATGTGCCGGTGCAGGAAGCACATACCGCTAAATTGTGGGAATATTATGAAACATGGCATCAAAAGGATCCGGTTCATTTTTTAAAAGAAATGTGTGCCCATGCCGAAATGTTTAAAGGGTACTCCAAAACAACGCTGGATTATTTCAAACGGTTAAAATCACAGCTTCTTCAGGATATCCGCAGAAGCATCCGCAAAAATCTGTACAGTGATCTGAAACAGCTGGGGTATAGGGGAAACATTGCTCCATATACGATAAATGCATCGGAGGAAAGAGAACAGATCTACCGGTTTCTGAAAAACATAAGCAGGCATGTGGAGATCAGAAATAATCTGGAAAAGCAGGCGTTGATCCAATCGGTACGCCGGGACTGCAGCATGGTTTATTCGGAGCATGAGCGGAATCGTGACATTTTACGGGAATTGTATTCACCGGTTATGAATAAGCAGTCGGGGAAAACTTTCCGCTACAAAAAAAGAACGGACATACAGAAAATATACGGGCTGGCCTACATGACAGAACGTCATATTTCAGACCTGGTGAGAATATCCATACAGAAGGAGAGAGAAATACGGCTGGCACAGGCAATCGCATGTCTTGAGGGGGAAAATGAGGACGGCGTATGTCCCGGATGGATCCGGAAATTGCTGGAGCAGGAATCAAAGGAAAGAGCTGCGAAGCATGAGACCGGGGAGCTGACAATAGGAAAGGCAAGGAAACTTCTGGTCAAAATGCATCAGAAGCAGAAAAACAGATGTCTGCTGATCCAGAGAGATGACCTGCTGCCTCTGCTCATGGAGGTGGCAAGGCGGCAGTATCACCGGCAAAAGGAGCAAACAGGGGAAAAGGAAAATCCGCAGGAAGCCAAAAAATATTTCTGTACCATGGCAGATACTATTCTCAGTGCATGCAGTATGGCAGCCATGGATGGCAGGTATGCTCTGGACAAAAGACTGCTGGACAGCTTTCAGGAAGAGGAGCTGGACAGCTTTGCGGATCTTTTAGAAAAAGATCAGGCATGATAAAATAAAAAGGGCAAAACAGGCGTTAGAGAACAATATTATTTCTCTAACGCCTGTTTTTTGTCCGGTTTTGTCAAAATTTAAAAGAAAATGGGACAACTGTATGGGAAAATAGAATCAGGATGACACATAGTGTCGTATTGAAAGCGTATGATATAGGTATGTAATACGAAATTTGTACAGGAGAACAAGAACAGACCATGAACAACAAGCATTCCAAAAATTCCCGCACCCTGAGTATTTATACCCGGTTGTGTGCCGGAAAACTTATTAACAAAGCAGAGGAGGCCAACCGTTTCGGCGTGGATGAGCGGTCGATCCAAAGGGACATTGATGACATCAGGGCATTTCTGGAGGATCAAAAGACAGAGCGGAGCACGGAAAGCCGGGAAATTGTGTATGACCGGGTGCACAAGGGCTTTGTGATGACCGGTGCGGATGGCTCAGCCATGACAAACAGCGAGATTCTGGCGGTCAGCAAGATTCTGTTAGAAAGCCGTGCATTCCGCAAAAAGGAAATGGACTCGCTGCTTAGCAAGCTGGTAGAGGGATGTGTTCCGCTTCGTAATATGAAGCTGGTATCGGATCTCATCGCAAATGAAAAGTATCATTATGTGGAGCTTACCAACCCGTCATATGACAGGGACAGTCTTTGGAGCTTAGGGGTTGCCGTACGGAATCATAATGTACTGGAGATCAGTTATCATAAAGCGGAGGCAGAGACAGCGGATGGATGCGTTAAGCGGATGATCGAGCCGGTCGGAATTGTATTTTCTGAGTATTATTTCTATCTCAATGCGTTTCTGGTGGAGAAAGATGCCACCGGTCAATACGTACACAAGTATAGTTATCCTGCTGTATTCCGGGTGGATCGGATCAGTAGCATCCGGGAGACCGGCGAGAAATTCAAAGTACCGTATAATGGGAGATTTGAGGAGGGAGAGTTTCGCAAAAGAGTTCAGTTCATGTACAGCGGTGAACTGATGCGGGTGAAGTTTCGTTTTTATGGCGGGAGTGCGGAGGCAGTGCTGGACAGGCTGCCTACCGCAAAGATTTTATTAAAGCAGCCGGACTGGTATGAAATCGAGGCAGAAGTCTTTGGGAAAGGAATTATCATGTGGCTATTGAGCCAGGGGGAGAGGGTAGAGGTTTTGAGTCCGGAGTGGCTCCGGCAGGAGATGAAAGGGACGCTGGAGAGAATGGTGGAAAGGTATGAATAGTAACGGTGTAGAGTGACATATTTTGTCATTCTGCATTTGTATACTGGAACTTATAATGACGAAATAGATTTCGTAATGGATCGGAAAAGGAAGGGAGATGTTTGTATGATGATGGCAAATGTGACCCAGTGTCACAAATGTGCATTTTGTAAGCACTGGTATGACCCGGCGAACAGTCATATCCAGCCAAAATCACCGAGGATCAATCTGTGGCTGTATGACCATCAGGCGAAAAGCTACTGTGATGTGAAGCGGATCGAGATGAAGGGCGGGCAGTTTTGTTCGGAGTATGAGTGCAAGATGTGAGAAATGGAGGAAATACGATGGAGAGAATCAGAAATGCAGTACAGACATTTGGAAACCTGGAAGCAAAATACGAGCTTCCGATGGAAAATATTCAAAGTCTCAGTGATCAGATGGATCATTTCAAAGTTTTTGTGCCGTTGATCGGACGGTTTTCTGCAGGAAAGAGTGCATTGATCAATATGGTTCTTAATCTGGGACAGGAAATCTGTAAGGAGGATATCAGCCCACAGACTGCTCTGCCGGCAGAGATTTCCTATGCAGAGGAGGAACGATATATCGTCGTGAAGGGCTCTGAAAAACGGGAGATTTCTGACGAGGAATTCTTTCAGTACAAGGATGAGATTACCGGAGAAAATGCGGATTTGGTGAAGCTGTATCTGCATAATAAGAATCTGTCCCGATTTCCGGACATTGCTTTGGTGGATATGCCGGGACTGGATTCCGGATACGAAGTTCATGACAAGGCGATTCACGATTATATCCAGAATAGCATGGCATATGTGCTGGTATTTCCGGGGGATGATCTGACGATACCAAAGAGCATGGAGCCGATCTTATACGAGTTAAATACACACAATATGCCTATGTGTGTTGTGATCACAAAGGGAAATCGTATTGCCTCGAATGAGGAGGAGCAAAAGGAAAATCTGATCCATTCTCTGAGAAAATATTATCCGGAGCAGGAAATCCCTGTGTTTGTCACAGAGACAGAGGAAGGCAGAGTGGAGGAATTTATCGAATATCTGGAATCTCTGCAGTCCAAAGCGATGGAGCTTGGGGCTGATTTTTATCAAAAGAAGTTAGAACCGGAATTTACAAAGATCAGCAATTATCTGTGTGGACAGCTTAAAAGCATGGACATGACAATGTCTCAGTTGGAGGAGCAGAAGGATGCTTTGGAAGGAGAGATTACAGAGCTTGCTCAAACGGTGGATAGTGAGATGACCCGGTTTGAAAAACAGATTCCACAGTTGGTTCAGGAGATTGCGGGAGATGTTCAGGCAGCTTTAAGTGAGCATCTGGAGGAGTATGTATTTAATCTGATCCATGAGATCGACATCTCCTCTTCCATACAGGAAACGGTGAGAAATGCAATGGAAAGCTCCTATGAGGAACACGTTGTGGGAGAGATGAAGAAGCATTTGGAAAAAATCTCAAATTCTATGTCTATGGGAAGTGCCAATGCAGCGGCAACTCTGGCAATTGACGTGGACAAGGTATGTGGCAAGGAAATTTCCGGTGTGAGCCGTGCGGTGATCGATGTGGCAGCAGTGCTTCTGACCGGTGGCGGGATTCTTGGGGGGATTATTGCGGATGCGGTCATCAAATTCCTGAATCGAAAAAATCAGGAGAAACGGGAGGAAGCAGAGCGGAAAGTGCGTCAGGGACTGACGGAAAATGTATTTCCTTCCATCGACAGAGAAATTACCAATCAATTGGAAATCAATCTGCATCAGGTACTGGAGGAGGTTCGTGCATCTGTGAAAAAGGATGTCGATGAGCAGATCGGGGTACGAAAGAAAGCATTGGAGGATGTGATCCGTCAAAAGGAATTACAGGATACACAGCGTGAGGAGAAGCGGCAGGAGATCACACAGGATCAGGAGATCATCGAGGGTGAATGGAGAATGATCTGTGAATAAGCATGGGAGGTAAACATTATGGGATACAGCGAAGCAGATATAGAGCATATTGGATGGAATTATGAACAGCTCCGGAATATTGTACGTCCGGAGTCGGAGGAAGGACTGGATGAAAAACAGAAGCTGCAAAGCGTAGAGAAGATCATCCATACGGAGATTCCGGAATTGTTAAAGAAGGTGGCACCACCGGATATTTATAATCTGAGAGAGGACTTCGAGGCAGAGTACGAAAAGTTTAAGGACTTTATCATATATAAAGCTCTGATCGGCAAAAAGATCATCGGTCTCGGAGGGGGCTTCTCCAGTGGAAAATCTACTTTTTTAAATTGTCTGATGGGACAGGGAAACATTCTGCCGGAAAATATAGACGCATCCACGGCAGTACCTACCTACATTGTACGGGGAAGCAGCAATCAGGTTAAGGCGGTCAATATCTTTGACGCATCGATCAGCTTAGAGCTTTTTGCAATCAATCAGATTGCTCATGGCTTTGGCAAAGTCGGGGAGGATCCGGCGCAGCAGACAGATGCCGTGAAGCTGGGTCACTTGCTCAAAAATATGTTCTTTGAGACGGAGCTTTTGAAATACGATAATCTGACATTTCTGGACACGCCAGGATACTCAAAGCCGGATTCGGAATTCTATTCGGCAAAGACCGATGAACATATCGCAAGACAGCAGCTTAATACGGTAGATTATATTTTATGGTTTCTGCCGGTGGAGGATGGCGGTGCTCTTACAGAATCGGATATTAAATTTATAAAATCACTGGACGGATCCATTCCGATCACGGTTATCTGCAGTAAGGCACAGCGAAGAACGGAAAAGCAGAGAGAGGCTATCCGGAAAAAAATTGAGGAACAGATTGCTCTACATAAGCTTCCAATTAAAAATGTTTATTTCTTTGACCGGGAGATACCGGGGGAGTTAGATAGTGCAAAAATATATGAACTGTTTGACCGGCTGGATCAGCAGCCCTATGAAGAACGTGTTTTTGCAAAGCATTTTAAGCGCATGTTCTGGAACTGCCGGGAATATTACCGGAGCAAAAAAGAGGAAAATGACAGAGAGATTCGAAATCTGAATAATGCCCTGCTGCATGTTGATGAGGATGAAGTCGTAAAGTATATCACACGGGTCAAGGAGAATAGCGAAACAGAGCAAAAGCTTATGGCACAGGCAGAGAAGGAAATGGAAAATCTGCAGACAAAGTTTTTTACAGAAATTAAGATCATAGCGGATCAGGTTGGGATTACGATGCCGGAGCCAAAGGATATTGATGTACTGGAGGATAAGATTACAGATCCGTTGTCGGTACTGCAGGAATATAACCGTGCCCACAATAAATCCGTACCAAAGAATCTGAAAGAGGAGCTCATGGATGCATTCCGTGATGTGACACCGGTCTTTGAGTGCGAGCCGGGAGGCAGTAAGTATAAAGATGTTGTGACGGATATTTTGTCAGAAATTGATTTTCCAAAGACCGATGAGATCTTGTTTGGAACAGATGTAAATTATAACGAGATGATGAAAAAGGCTCTCCAGGGAGCAACAAACAAAAATGATAAGCTGAAATAGAGGAGAAGATACGATGGCAGATTTAAGAGAACTTACTACAGATGCGAAGCGGTTATATGAAGCAATGGACGTTCTACTGGCGAAACAGGAGGAACAGGGAAAGGGAACCGAGGACTTTCTGGAAATCTGGTTTGCTGCAAAATCACGGGCATTTACAAAGCATATATTGACAGGGGAAGAAGAGCACACCCGGAAGCTGTATTTAAAGATTCTGGCAGGACTGACTGCACTGGCAGAGCAGAAGGAAAACAGGACGGCACAGATCCGTTATATCGCAAGAGTGCTGGCAGCCTGTCCCGAAATTAGGATAGAACTGGAATCCGTGGTATCGGAAGGACTTTTGCTGACACCACAGGATATGGATGAAATGCGGGGAATGGAGCAGGAGGATGTGAAGGATGCCCTGGTCATTGATCTGCTTCTGATGTGTTATCTCTGTGGACAGCCGGAGGAGAAGCAGATTGACTTTGTTACCGGATTTCTTGCCATGCTGGGATATAGCCGGGAAAAGACAGCGGCCCTTGGAAATATCGTGAAGGGACTGCTGGAGCAGAAGGATGAGGAGGTCATGCATCAGAGTCAGCAGATTAATGTGGGAATCGTGTATGGACTGATGAAGAATCCGCCGGATGGAATTCTTGTTGCGGATCTGGAAAAAGCAAAGTCCGTAAAAGCGGACAAGATCATTTTCTCCGGACTGACCTGGAAAGCGATTCCTGTGATTCAGTGTGATGAGTATGCTGCCGAAGAGATTGAATTTGTGGACTGCACTTTTGAGGGGGTGCAGGGGATGCGTAATATTACCAAAAAGGTAGTATTGCGGCGGTGTAAGTTCCAGAACTGTGAAGTAAAGGAAAATTTATTGACTTTAGTCAATGCGACCATTGAGGACTGCCAGTTTAGTGGGATAAGAAGTTATGATTGTGATTATGCATATTTGATTCAGTTGAAGGATTCGGAGATGAAAAGGGTTGAGATGAGAAAGTGTATTTCGAAGTCGAATATGAAAGACGTTGGCTATCGCGATTATTATGGGGGGATGATCAAGAGTTTTAATAGTACATTGTTGCAGATCAAAACAGAGGAAATTGGACAAAAAGACGGTGATGAAGATGAAAGAATGTCATGTAGTTGTATTATAAAAATGTTTGGGGGACGTGTGGATGATTGGATTATTAATAAAGTTATACTGGAGCATGGATATTATTGCTTTTTACACGATGGGGCAGTAAAGAGCCATATAGATATTTCGGATAGTTCATATCATTATCCCTGGAACTTGGAGTTTGATCTTTCATTTAGCGATGGCGAACCAACTCAGGATGAAATCTTCGACCTATAATCCCCCAACATACAGAGAGAAGGTGTATCGATGAACCAAAACGCACAGTTAGAAAAAATCGAAGCGGAACTGGCAAGGATTATCCATATGGTGGATGAACTGAAAACAGAGGAAAATGTTGGAAATGATATTGATCTGGAGGAGATTTACCGGCAGGCAGGAGCAAAGGTGTGGACGGGGCATGTGATCACATCGGGAGATGAGATGACGAAACGGTCTTACTTGTCTGTGCTGATGGGGTGTGCCGGACTGGCAGAGCAGATGGAGCGAAAGACCGGACAGTATTATTTCGTGGCACGGATTCTGCGGAGTGTATCGGACAAGCTTACCATGGAGAAATTATTACAGGAGTCTCGTCTGTTAAATGGCAAAGTATATGAACATCTGCGGGAAGCATTGTCCGAGAAACAGATACAGGCATTACTGCTGGATCTTTGCGTCATGGTTTCCATGACTGGAGAAATCGAGGAGAGACAGCAGATATTTTTGGGAGAATGCTTTGCCATGTTTGGGGTATCTAAAGAGCAGATTCGAAATTTGCTGGTGGTTGCAAAAGGGGTACTGCGGCAGGAGTATTCACAGATATATGATTATTGGAACAAATTGCCGGCGGTATGCTCACTGCACTATTTTAAAGATTTATTTCCGGGAATTGTCGTTCAAAGTCTGGAGGATATCCCGAAGAATCCTGCACAGAATATTGTGGTGATTGATATTGATTTTGATCAGGGAACATTGGAAATTGACAAATTATTTCAGGCATCAAGAGTAAGCTTTTTAGGATGTACTTTTTCTAAAGTTTCTCAAATTGCTGCCATCAATACAGAATGTTGTTTTTATGGATGCAATTTCTTGGAATGTAAAAATCAAGATGAGAAAAATGGCAGTCGGGCATTGATATATCTTAAAAAAGAAGCTCAAGTGGAAAATTGTAAATTTTATAAATGTGAGAATAAGAATCACTCTGATGCATCGGTTGTTTTATGGATGAATGCTGGAGAGATAGAAAATTGTGTATTTGAAAATTGTGTGGCAATGGCGGATTGGAAACAAAATTCAAAGTATGCAGCTATTTTATTTGCGGAAAATGCAGAGATAAAAAATTGTAGATTTCGAGATTGTGTATCAGTAGAACTATATGAAAATGATTTTGCCGTGGAGTTATTAAGCACAAATGAGTATAGAGAATTATGGAATAATTTGAAATTAGATAAAAGTGTTGTCATGGAACTTGAGGAAGTAGGAATGCCTATGGACATGTTTAAGAAAAACATAGTATACATGAAAAAAAGTATAATGAAATTTTGCGTATTTGAACATTGTAGGGGTTCTATACTTCTTATTAACACAGAAAACGGATGTGTGAGCAATACCACTTATATCGGATGCGATGTTATAGAAAACATAGGAAATATGAGGTGGAAGATTTAAAACAGTACAATGAGGAGGTTTTGCATGAACGAAGTGGAAAAGCTGGTCCATACACTGGATGTGCAGATGACGGAAATGAAAAAAAATCTGGATATGCTCCAGTCTATGGTGGCAGAGAAAAAGGAAAGAAGTATTAATTTAAAATCACTGGAGGAGTATGCCCATAATAAAAAATTCACCGGTCATATTCTGCACCAATACAGTCAGGAGGAAGCTTATCACTATTGTTGCATGCTTGCTTCTGCTGTTTTATTATCAAATGATGAAAAGAAAAAAAGCCGACAGTATTTCTTTTTGTTTCGTCTGTATCATACCTTTTTTGATCAGGAGATTCATGAGGAACTGCTACGGGATTCCCAGATGATCTCTATGAAGGAATGGGAAAGAATTGCAAAGAATTATGACAGTGATCTGATCGATCATCTTTTGACGGATATGCTGCTTATGATCTCTTTGGATGGCAGTCCGGAGCAGAAACAGTTGGAGTATTTTTCAGAGACTGCAGCGTATCTGCTGCCGGATGTGAAACGGACAAAGGCTTATTTTGGTGTTGTAAGGGCAATTTTGAGTATGGACGAAGAGGCACTTTTGGAGATGGCAAAGGTCATCGATATCAATGAATTTTATCCGTATTTGGGAAAGAAAAGCAGTTATTATATTGTGGCCGATGTGGCTGAGATTAAGAATATCAAGGCGAAAAAGATTCGAATATATCAAGTAAAATTCAGTAATTACGATGGCGTTTGGGATCTTGATCAGTATAAAGGAAAAGAATTATTTTTTGATCAATGTCAGTTTATTAAGATAGAAGGAATCAAAGCGTATGAGGTGAAAACAAAATTTGAACATTGTGAGTTTAAGGAATGCGGTATTTCAAGAAAAGCAGTAGGACAGGAGTATAAGAAAGGGAGAGGCTTCTCAGTAGGCTCATCAATAGAATATTATCAATATGCGGAGGGAAAGCAGAACGTATATTTTATGGAGCTTCATAATGCCAGCATTCGGAATTGCAGTTTTGAAAAATGCAAAGTGGAAGGAGGGGGAAGGGCCAGTGGCTTGATAAAAGCAAAAGATTCTGAAATATTATCAAGCAGATTTTTGAAATGTAAGATAGGAATTCATGCGAATGGCCCGCAGGGCACATTAGTGATTTCTAATCACTCAGATATTGAAAAATGCATATTTCAGGGATGTTTGATTGATGGCGAAGATTCTGACAAGTATCATGAGTGCTACTGGCTTTGTATGATCAGAGCATTTGGTGGAAAATTGCGGGAGAATGTATTAGAAAAATGTATCTGTAATCCTCGGGATGATCAAAGGGTATCTCGCTACAATTGCATGGTATCCTGTGACAGTACCTGCAATATTGCGGAAAATAAATACAAAGAGTGTGCCGCAACAAGTTGTGCTGACCAATGTTTAGAAGAACAAGAAGAATCAGACTTTTGGTATAGCCTCTATGGTGATATTGTTGATAATGAAGAAATACACGAAAAATTTTGCGAGGAACATGGGTTCTAGAACATGATGAAAGGAGAGACGCTAATATGTATACATATGAACAAGTGGAAAAAAACATGGACAAGGCATTACAGACATTAAAGCCCTATGCGGAGGAGGAGACTTTTTTTGAACTGACACAGTTACAGAAGAATTTCAGGAAAAAGGTTGAGGATATCCAGCAGGAGGGAAGAAAACTGAATATCGGCGTGATCGGCAGGGTGAAGGCCGGAAAATCTTCCTTTTTAAACACACTGCTTTTTGATGGGCAGGAGGTACTTCCAAAGGCTGCTACACCAAAGACGGCAACACTGACGAAAATGGAATATGCTCCGGAAAACCGTATTGTCATTACGTTTTATACACAGGAGGAATGGCATAATATTCTAGAGGATTCGAAGTATGGAGACAGCAATGAAATTTCCAAATCTGCGAAAGAGTTAGTCGATATGGCAGAGCGAAATCATCTGGATGTGGAGGAGCTGTTAAAGCAGAAAACTTACGACAGGACATTTGAATCCTATGAGGAGCTGGTGGATTTCCTGAATGAGTATGTTGGAGAGAATGGAACATATACACCGGTGGTTCGTTCTGTGGTGATTTATATGAACCGGGAGGAATTTCGGGAGATTTCTATTGTGGATACACCGGGACTGAATGACCCGGTACCGTCCCGTACTCAGAAGACTAAGGAATTCATCGAAGTCTGTGATGTTGTGTTTTTCCTGAGCCGGGCGGGTTCATTTTTGGATGTCAATGACTGGGAGCTTCTCTGCAAGCAGCTTCCGCAGAAGGGCGTAAAGGAGATGATCTTAGTCGCAAGCCAGTATGACAGCGGCATCCGTGATGTACTGAAGAAGCCGGAAAAGCTGGATTTCTTTGCGCAAAATAACAGTCAGGCATCCTGGAGAAAAACAGAGGATTCGGATTCCAAGGCAACCAATATCGAAGATGCGGAGCGGATCGTTAAGAGCAAATTGCAGAAGAGGATCCGGGAAAAGATTGAGACCTATAAGAAGGAGCAGGGAGCATATCATAAAGAGGTGATCCGTGTACTGGAGACCAGTAAGGAGCCGATCATGCTTTCGGCAAGGGCACAGGACATGTCCAGAAAATCCTATGAGGAATATAACGAGGAGGAGCGGCAGGATCTTACTTATTGGAAGGATTTTATTCCGGAGGATCAGAGGAAAGAGGTCTTTGCACGGATTGGCAATTTTGAGGTTGTACAGGAGAAGTATCGTTCTTTGAAAGAAAAGAAACAGGAGGTTCTGGAGAGTAAGAAACAAAATATGATCCCGACCTTCTGTGGGGAGGTTTCTGATTATCTGGCGGGGTTGGAAAAGGATGTGACACTGCGGCAGGACTGCATCCGGAAGAATGACAAAGAAAGTCTTAATGAGCAGAAGCGGGTCTTCGAACAGAAGCAGAACGGAATCCATGCCGATGTCCTGGAAGTGTTTGGAGACACCATGGATCAGGTTAAGGCAGAGAAGTTGGAGATCAATAAACAGCTTCGTGACATGAGTACAGAAGCTGCAACTTTAAAGACAAGGACCGGAACAGAGGTGCATCACGGAAGCCATACGTCATATAGATTTAATTTGGGACCAATTCATCTGGGAGGGCATACAGAGAGCTATAGTTATACAACTACATATAAATATCTTGCAGCATCCGATGCTCTGGAGCAGATCAATGCTTACGGGAAAAATGCTGCCAGTGCCATCGAGGGTGAATTTGGAAAAATTGTAAATAAAAAGGAATACCGACGGAGACTGTTAAATGCCGTGATCAATAATTTTGATACTTCGGATGAGAATTTCGATGTGAATTATTTCCGGGTAATTGTACAGAAAGCAATCAATCAGATTGAATTTCCGGAGGTACATATTGATGTCAGCAGAGAGTTACAGCTTGTGGGAGACCGTTTCTCCGGAGAGGTTCGTCACAGCAGCGAGCAGGATGAATTCCGTAGGCTTCTTTCGAATACGGTGGAGGAGATGTATCAGGGAATTCAGAACAAGGTGGATACGACGATCAGCGAATTCCAGAAGGCAGCCCGGCAGATTCAGGATCATTTATGCGACGACATATTAAAGAGTATCGCCAAAGAGTTTGAGGAGGTTCGGAAGGCACTGGAATCCAAAGAACAGGAACTGAAAAAATGTGAGGATTATCTTGCATGCATCGCTAAGATACGCAAGGATTTTCGAAAAGCGTAAAACAGGAAGGGTGATAAGGTGAAGGAGCAGTCAGGAGAAAAAAGCAGTGAGGAAAAGCTGGAAGATGTAATTGCACTGGCAGACAGTGTGATCAGTCAGAAATATCTTTCTTTTTTAACAAACCATCAGGTATATCAGCTAAAATCAATTGGCTCGAACGGGAGAAGTCTGCAGCCGGAAAAGCATCTGAGGATGTTTCATCTGCGTAAATTTATTTATGATCCGGAGGAAGGCTTTTTAAGTAAGCTGGTGACAGTGATCAATGTGGCATATTCTCTTGGAGGGTCGATCATTACGTCGATACAGGGAAAGGGAGACTATGTGGATGTTTATATTGGCGTAGCGGCGAAGGAAAACAAAGGAGTTCAGGGAGATAGTGACCGAGAAGCTCTTTTGAATGCATTTGAGGGGACGATGCAGGGAAATTTTAACGGTTCCGGGCTGGAGCTATGCTCCGGAAAAGGTCTGGAGGAATTTTGTGATGGAATTGACGGCAAAGCCGTTTGCTCTGTGTCCGTGGTACCTTCTCCGCGAAACAGTAATATGGATCATGTTGCAAATTATGTGCAGGGAATTGAGAATCTTGTGGACTCGTTGAGAGGCCGCAAATATACGATATTAACCATTGCGGATCCGGTTCCGCCTGCTGAAATTTCACAGATCCGCCGGGGGTATGAGGATATTTACACGTATTTAAAGCCTTTTCATGAAGTGACGCGGTCACAAGGGGAGGCAAAAGGGATTTCCCTTAGCGATACGGAGACGGAAAATTATGTCCGCGGAATGACGGAAAGTATTGCAAGAACACAGAGCCGGTCAATCGGCGAAGGAACTGCCAGAACAAAAAATGCGGGAATATCCTTTGTCCTGTCTGTGGGAGTTAGCAGTACCAAAAATCGGACAGATACCCGCTCTGACGGAGTGACAAATTCAAACGCATGGTCCAGACAGTATTCCAATGGACAAAGCACAACCAATTCTGTCAGCTCCACCAGATCGACAGGAACACAGCAGACGCTGGAAAACAGGACGGTCCGCTCTATGCTGGATAAGATTGAACAGAATCTGAGCCGTCTGGACGAGTGTGAAGGATACGGAGCATTTCGGTCTGCAACGTATGTGATCGCGGACGATGAAAGAACGGCATTAAATGTGGCGGGAAATTTCATGTCATTAATGAAAGGAAACAGCAGTGGGGCTCAGTCCTCCAAGATTAATAGCTGGAAAATATCCGAGAAAACACCGGATACCATTTTGGAGTATTTAAAATATTTTCAGCATCCGTCATTTCAGGTACAGGATGGAATTTCTGTGAGCTGTGCCATGATGGTCAGCGGTCCGGAGCTGGCAGTGCAGCTTGGCATGCCGAAGAAATCGGTCAATGGATTAACCGTTTTGCCGATGTATCCTTTTGGCAGAAATATAGAGGAAAACGGAGAGGATGACATAGAACTGGGAAACCTGTGCTTTATGGGCAGCACGGAGCCGCAAAAGGTGAAGCTTTCCATGAACAGTCTCTGCTCTCATACGTTTATTACAGGTTCTACCGGTACCGGAAAATCGAATGTAGTGTACGGTTTATTGGACAGACTCACCAAAAGGAATATTCCGTTTATGGTGATCGAACCGGCGAAGGGAGAATATAAAAACGTATTCGGAGCCGGAGAGGATGTACGGGTTCTTGGCACCAATCCAAAGCTGACAGAGCTTTTGAGGATCAATCCGTTTGCTTTTCATGGAGATGTCCATGTTTTGGAACACATCGACCGTCTGATCGAGATTTTTGGAGTATGCTGGCCGATGTATGCAGCTATGCCGGCGGTACTGAAAGAGGCAGTGGAAGATGCTTATGTTATGAACGGATGGGATCTGGAGAATTCAGAAAATCGTTACGATATGGATATTTTCCCGAATTTCTCGGATCTGGAAAGTGCTCTGTGCCGGGTCATCGATCAGTCCGCCTATGATGAGGAAGTCAAAAGTAATTACAAAGGTTCCCTGCTGACAAGGGTGCGTTCTCTGACAAATGGACTGAACGGCAGAGTGTTTTGTTCCAATGAGCTGGAGGATCAGGAATTATTTGACCGGAATGTTATCGTGGATCTGAGCCGGATCGGTTCCGAGGAAACAAAGGCACTTGTGATGGGAATTCTTGTCATGCGGCTGCAGGAGTACCGGATGAGCCAGGATAAAGTCAATGCACCACTGCAGCATATTACGGTATTGGAGGAAGCTCATCATTTGCTGCGGAAGGCGGGAACGATTTCTTCTGCAGAGGGAGATCAGGTGGCAGGCAAATCAGTGGAAATGTTATCCAATGCGATTGCAGAAATGAGAACTTATGGAGAGGGCTTTGTAATTGCTGACCAGTCACCGGGACTACTGGATATATCGGTGATCCGCAATACCAATACAAAGATCCTTTTGAGAACGCCGGAATATTCCGACCGGATGTTGGCAGGAAAGGCAGCAGGCTTAAACGACGGCCAGATGGAGGAGCTTTCCAGACTTCCAAGGGGAGTGGCGGCGGTATATCAAAATGACTGGCTGGAACCGGTACTGTGCCGTTTTGAACATTATTCTTATGATGAAGACTATCGTTATTGCAGAGAAAAGACTGCTGGATCAAAGGAAAAAACAGATGTGGCTGCTGTTTTGACAGGGTGGATCCTGCGGGATCGTTTTGCTTCAAAATGGAAGGTGGATTACAATCTGCTGGAACGATCGCTGGATACTTTGAAACTGTCTTCTTATGACCGCATGCAGATTCTGGAGAAACTGCATAAGCCGCAAGAGGAGCGGGAACATGCGTGGGAGGAATGCGATTTTGCCGGGAAGGCTTCGCTGGTAGCAGACCTATTAGATTGCCGCAAGAAGCTTTCCATGGTGATGCAGGGACAGGAATCAACAGAGAAAATGACAGAAAAAATGGAGCAGATATTAGAGGCTTCCATAAAAATGATGCTTCCGGACGATCTTCGGAGAGAAGTGATGCATTGCATGATGCGGTGTTATTCAGAGGATGGATCGGAGGCATTGGAAAAATATTACCGCTGGGACTATGAAATGCGAAGAAAAATTGTGTAGGGGGTGGTATAATGAACTTGATGGATGTAGGACGAATGAAAGAAGTTTCCATATCTGAGACTGGTTACGCCAGAGAGATCAACGTGAAGGATATGGATCGTCCTTATGGTAATATGGAACTGCCACAGGAAAGAAAATTATCGCCGGAGCAGAAAGCAGAGGTGCGGGAGGAAACAGGGTGGTCCAATGAAATTGTTGATTCCATTGGTTCCATGGAAGAATTCCGGATCTATCAGGATGCCGGGGTGATCGAGGCACAGATTGGAGAAAAAAAGTGCCTGATCCGTCCGGATATTGATATGTCCCAGAAGGATGGTTTTGGCAGAACCAATAAGGAAAGAATGGAGCAGGGACTGGCACCGCTGACACCGGAAGGACGTCCCTACGAGCTCCATCATATTGGGCAGCATCAGGATTCTCCTCTGGCAGAGCTGACGATGCAGGAACACCGTGGAAAGGGAAACGATACCATCCTGCATATTAAGACAAAGGTCAGTGAGATTGACCGGGAGGAATTTGGTTTTGAGCGTGCACAACATTGGCAGGATCGAGCAGACGAGGTGAATGAACATGAGTGATTTATTTAAAAATGTGAAACAAAAGGTTTATCATTTAAATGGCGTGGAGGCTTCTGATATTGTAAATGCGGAAAAGAGACTGGGAATCCGCTTTGACGAGGAATACCGTAATTATCTGATGCAGTATGGCGTAGTTTCTTTTGGAAGTCATGAACTGCTGGGGCTGGGCGGTGACAGTTATCTGGATGTGGTTGAGGAAACACTTCGGGAAAGGACTGCTGCGGGTTTTCCAAAAAACTGTTATCTGATTGAAAATCTGGGGATTGATGGAATTCTGATTCTGCAGGATACACAGGGCAGTGTATATGAACTGAGCGATGCCGGGAACAGGAAGATTGCAGGAAGTTTTGGGGAGTATATTGAGCAGATTGGGTGAAAGAATTGCTAAACCAGACAGATATTCATTATGCCATGCCGGTAAGGAATATGGTGTATGATGCATTGCAGTATGCGGATCAGGTGTCAAAGGTGACGGCAGTACATCGGAGAGATTGTGGGACAGAAACCAAAGCCATGAGCAGTGCCGAGTTTCTGTCGGGTTTTACTAGGGCGGACAGACTGCAGCCGGTGATCACGCTGGTGGTACATTTTGGAGCAGATCCATGGGACGGTCCTATGTCTTTGCATGAAATGTTTTCTGTGCAGAACGATACAATACGGAGATATGCCCAGGATTATCGTCTGCATTTGCTAGATCCCGGCAGGATCCCTCAGAAAGAATTCAAAAAATTTGCATCAAGCCTGCGGGAAGTGTTAAACTATATAAAGTATTCGAAGGACGAGAAGGGGCTGGCAAGGCTGCTTGCGGAGGATGAACGTCTGAAAGCGTTGGAAGCCGGAGCCGCCCGCGTTATAGAGACAATAACCCATACAGATTTTGCAATTGATGAGAAAACGGAGGTGGTTGATGTGTGCCAGGCAGTAGAGGACATGATGAAGACGAGGGAACAGAAAGGAAGGGAACTGGGAGAAGAAATTGGACGAAAATACGGTGAGGAAATTGGACGAAAGCAGGGTCAGCAGCAGGGAAGTTTAAATACCTTGATACAATTAGTTCGCAAGGGACTTCTCAGTGTAGCGGATGCTGCATCAGAGGCGGGATTATCCCGTGAGGCATTTGAACAGCAAATGAAGACACAAAAGTTTTAATGCAGTGAGTTATTTTACATCAGGAGGAACCGGTCAATGGTTACATTTATTCCCCCATATATGGGTGAGGAGATCAAAAGCAATGCAGAACGCAAAATGTACGATGTATTGCAGGAACTGAACTTAAAGAATGCCTATGTGCTCCATTCTTTGGGACTTCCCAGACACCGCTCAAAGATTTACGGAGAGATTGATTTTGTGGTGGTTTGTGAACGGGGCGTTGCATGTCTGGAGATTAAAGGGGGACGTGTCGAATGCCGTAACGGACAATGGACTTTTATTGACCGATATGGCACGGAACGGGTGAAACCGGAAGGACCATTTGCTCAGGTGACAGGAAATATGTTTAGCCTGCGTGATATCCTCAAGAGACATTTTGAAGGCAATCCCCACATGAGAAATATTTTGATGGCCAGTGGAGTGGTATTTCCTGATATTACATTTCATTCAGACTCGCAGGAGATCATTCCGGAGATTATTTATGACCGCACCACAGAGGATATTTCCGGGTATCTGAACCGGGTGTTTGACTACTGGCAGCAGAGACAGCACCGGGAGCCGAGTAAATTGTCACCATCAGATATCCGTGAGATCGTGCAGTTTCTGCGGGCGGATTTTTGTTTTATTCCGTCATTGAATGACCGTCTGGAGCAGGTGGAACAGAAGCTGGTGCGTCTGACAAAGGAGCAGGCACAGCTTATGCAGGCACTGGGCATGAATGATCATCTGATCGTGGAAGGGGGAGCCGGTACAGGCAAGACGCTTCTGGCGGCAGAGTATGCGAGAAGACAGCTGGAGCAGGGAGACAGGGTGCTGTATCTTACCTACAATAAAAATCTTGCCCATCATGTGATGCGTTCTTTGCCTGAGTCCGGGCAGTTAAAGGTAGTAAATATTCACGCTCTTTTTGGAGAATATATTCCAGTGGATGTGGAGGAATTGAAAAAGGATCCACAGAATTATTTTGCCCAGGTTCTGCCGGAGAGATTTTATGATTATATCAGTGATAAGATGGCCACAGATCCGGAGGCGGAGAAAATACAGTATGATGTGCTGATCATGGATGAAGGTCAGGATATTTTAAAACCATTATATCTGTATTCTCTGGACTGTCTGCTAAAGGGAGGTCTGAACCTTGGAAGATGGGCTGTGTTTTATGATGAGAAACAGAATATTTATAATCCGGAATATCAGGAAGGAATGGATATACTCCGTTCTTATCCTCATACGAAATTCCGGCTGTTTGTAAACTGCAGAAACACGGTGCAGATCGGTACGTACAGCGCGAAGGCGAGTGGTGTGACCTTTGCGGAGTTTATGAGGGAAAATGGTGAAGAGGTAGGAAAGATTTCTTATGAGGATGAAAAGGACTTTGGCAGAAAAATCAAAGAGATATTAAAGGTTTTGAGAGAGGGAAAGGTCTCTGCCGGAGATATAACATTTTTGTCACCGAAAAAGTACAAAAATTCTAAATTGGCAGCAATGAAAGTGAAGGTCAATGAGTTGAATGATGATTTCCAGCCGGATCCGGCAGTGCCTGTATATGCGACGATACAGGGATTTAAGGGATTGGATGCGAAAGTTGTGATACTCTGTGATGTAGAGGCTTTGCGGAACGAGACATTTTCGCAGTACATTTATCTTGCCGGAACAAGAGCCCGGACGTTATTGTATATTGTAGGTTCAACAGAGTTCTGGGAGAAACATCAGGTGGAGTAAGTTGTAGATTATGTGCATAATTTTGCCCTGGTCTTATTATTTGTGAATAAAGACCGGGGCAAAGTGATTTTATGTGAATGAAGCAATTGGAACCAGTGTTATCGGATCTCTTCGCTGCACAAGCGCTGCAGATAATCCGATACGGATTCGTTTTCCTTTTGTTCACTGAAATCACTGCCGATTTCCTGAATAAGTTCTTCAATATCCTGACAGTAATATTGATATTCCGATTGTGCCGTATTAAAAAAGGTATTTGCATGGTCGTTGATATCCTCTTCCATTTCTGAGATGGCAGAATGGATGTCGGTGATCGTGTATTGGATACTGCCGCCTGCCAGAGTTTCCAGGGCACGCAAAAATCCGCCTTCGGAAATTCGATAATCGTGTTCTTCGATTTCTACCTGATCCATAAAGTAATCAAATTGATACATAGCATAGAAATCCGCATTTTCGTGAAGCTCAGTTTCCAATAAAGAGGAAAGCGTTTTTTTGCTTTGTTTTATCTGTTCCTGCAGCTTTTGAAAGAGCGGAGTTTTTTGGCGGATTTCACAAAGCTTTTGCAGATTTACCAATACTTCCGGAGTAAATACATCGTGAATCTGCCTGGTGTAATGTTCGGCTGCAGCTTTTGTGATACATTTGGAGTCTCCGGGAGAAACATAGCGACGGGCTTCGTTGTACGCTTTTTCCAGAGCGGTTTTTTTGGCAGACGCACATTCCGTGCGGCTGTTAAAAAAGGTTCCCATAACGGACGCATCAAAGGAAAGATGATAATGCTCATATATCCGGTATGTTTTTAAATGATTATGAAACAGGGTTGCCAGAGCAGAATGGGATTCGTGAAAACTATCGTATCCATTTGCTGCGGCAGCAACACGGGCGGCATCAGCCGTCTCCGGATTTTCCGTGACCGGAAGGGAAATATTAGTCATGGTGATTCCTGCCTTGCGGTACTGCTCCGGTGTGAAGGGATTTTCGATGGAAACATCACCGATACCGATATATTCTATGCCTGGCTTGGAAATAGGAATAGAAAAGCTTTCGTGACAAAGATAGATTTTTTGCTCTTCGCTGTCGATGAGGCCGGCAAGCTCTTCCTGATTGGTGGCAATGAAGGGCAGCTTCTCTAAGAGTTTTTCATCTGCCTTGGTGTCTGCGATTACTTTTTTTACAATTTCTTTTTTCTGATCCAGCTGTTTCCTTTCTTCCTCTGTCAGAGAAATGTGATCCATATAATTCACCCGGAAAACACGGCAGATTTTACGGAAACAGTTTTTGTCACCGGAGTCGATCGTGCGGAGCTGCTCTGCTTCAGCTTCATAATAGTGTTGAAGCAGCCAGAGCAGCAGTGTGTCATTCATAAAAGTTTCCAGAATTTCGTCGTGGTTAAAATGTTCCCGGAGCTCTTTCAGGGAATGGATCGTTGTGCCCTCGAGTGTCAGTGTTACATTTTCCGGATTTTTGATATTTGTTTTTGAAACAGAACTTAATAATTGATTCATCATATGCGTTTTCTCCTTTCAACGTGGGTTGTTTTTTGCAATTACCTATGGGTTGTTGGTTGTTTGATAGGGGTATCATAGGACGCAGGAATGACAAAAGATGTCAATATAAAACAATTCCAAAAATATTTGGCAGAAATCTTACCAACGGTTCATTGATTTTGTGATTTATTTTTGATACAATCAATATAAGAAACATCCATTCAGAAAGGCGGGTGATCCTATGGATATGATCGGAAGCATTGCGGATTATTCTATGATGATGTCGCAGAATCAATTAATGACAAATGTCAGCACAGAGGTACTCAGTATGACGCTGGATTCCTTTCAGAGCCAGGCGGATGAGGTTGTGAAGATGATGGAGGCTTCGGTGCAGCCGTATCTTGGACAGAACATTAATACATATGTATAAACCGGACGGTACCGATTTGATCGGTGCCGTTTTTGATGACGGGATAATTTTATAACTCAAACTTCCCACACCAGAAAATAAATTGTGCCCAGACTGTTTCGGATGTGGC
>OIYT01000868.1_pt1 | contig 24828 bp, 19 predicted proteins | sample 1588201 | NCBI WGS metagenome assembly OIYT01 (sample SAMN03283260) | human gut metagenome | biome: human-associated habitat; material: feces | host: Homo sapiens | place: USA | collected 2013
GATTTAGTGGCTCTATTTTCATGGATTGGGTGGCTCCGCCACCATGGAATATTCAATTTGGCATCTTCGGATGCCATTTTTAATGAAAAACAAAAAAAGTAGAAGCACATGACTTCTACTTCACACTCATATATATTACCAGTCTGTCGCAATATCTAATTGAGTATCTGAATTTTGCGTAAAACTTCCAGTATCACAGACGATTCCTTTTCCTAATGAAGTTTCTACAATTGTACCTCTAGGATATTTGTTTAAATCGGCTGCAACAATAATATAATCCCCCAACATTTTCACACCATCTTCACGAACCCAATATGCATCATTGTTTCCCATACCACGCATAATGTCGATTACTCCTGACATATTTAAGTTGTAGTATGTTTCTTTACCACTTGGTCCATAATAAACACCGCCAGAAGCAGTTAGTGCATTCACATTACTAATGTATTGTGAAAGCGATGGTTGCGAGTAAACAATTTGTGTAACAGCATTATAGTTATTTTGAATGAACTGCATATCATTCAATAAATCTGGCTGTTCCATAATCATTTCTTCAACGCTCTTCGACTCTTCATGTTTCTTGCTAGATTCTTCCTCGATATCTTGAATCTGTTTTTCGAATTTCTCTTTTAATTCTTCCGTTCCATTTTTTGTGTCTACACGCATTAAGATATTTTCATCTGTGCTATTTGACTTAGCATAGACCTTACTTTCTTCCCCAATTACTGATGATGTTGTTAGTAATGTTAATACAAATGTCGACATCAATAAACCTGAAACTAACCCTTTTCTTAATAAACTACATTCTAAATTTTCTTCTTTTATAAAGTTCAAAACACCCTCCAATCTTCCCCTTAAACCCCATAAAATACGAGGCAATTGTTGTCAAATAAATTAAAACAACAATTAATACTATACACAATTCTAAAAAAAATGCAAATTTTGGCCTAAAAAAAGGGACGTTTTCGACCAAAAGTGGCGAGAACGACCCATTTGAAAGCGATGTTTTCAAAGAATGAAAATTAAAATCCAACTACGTTTAAGATGGCTGCAATTGCCCAAATAGCTGCCATAATCAAATTCAAAATCTTACTAAATTTCTTATCACTTAAGTAAGCTAGAGTGATACTGTATAAACAACAGATTGCCTCTAAAACAACAATTACCATCAATGTGTTAAATGTACTAAACATAAATCTCTTCCCTTCTAAACATTTTTATAATCTTGCACATTTTGTGTCATTGCCACATTACGCTGTCTTTCTAGATTTATATCTAGATGGGATGCATCAAGAATAACACGAATCATATCTTGATAATTGTTCGCATCAAAGACAAAATCTGGCAATACATACTTACGATTATGAATCGTTTGATTAAATCCAAGAATCAATAGGTTATGTAAGAATGCTTCTTTAGTGGCATCTACGATTTCATTTTCATAATTGATATCTAAATAATAATCGCATGTGTTAAATAAATTCAGTATTTCACTCGCCTTGCATCCTGGATACAAGTGTACATTATCATATTTTTCAAAAGACATCAACTTTTGTGACATTTCTGTTAATGCACAAACATGAAATTTCATATTAGGTAACGCATTAACAAACTCAGTTAATTTTTCAATACGGTCTGAATTTGTACAAATCAAGACATTATTAGAATGTCCATTCTCTTTTTCAAAATTGTAGACAAAACCAAGTGGTTTCACAATATCCCTATTTGCACCTAATTCAATAAGTTTTTCATACGCTTCCTTTTTCTGAACATAAATCTTAGAAGTTCTTCTAGAATGACCATCCAAAATAACCTGCATATTTCCAGGAATATCCTCGCGATATCCTTCTTGCCAGAATAAGACATCACTATGTTCTTTGTCTTCTAAGTTTTCAGATACAAAGAATGGATTTGATAAGGAATTATAGAATAATCTTGTTGGATAAATATCTAATTCGGTAAATAAATGCTTCGCAAATTCCACTTTATTCTTAAAGATATATACCTTATCATTTTGATTTAAAATAATGTCATGTGTGACAAAGTTTTCAACCACTTTTTCATTGCCCGACGCATCATAATAACTTCTAGATACTAGTTGACCTTTTTTATTAAAAATTGTCTTGGCATACATGAACCCATCTTGATTATAATGATCACTCACACGAACGACATGCGTATCATCATACCAATCTACAATCTTCACAAGTCTTTTATGTAAAGGAGATGCGAAGAATATCTTACCTCTTTCATGATTCAAATCAAAGACTTGGCCACCTGAATTACTCGCCTTGATTTCCCAATAATCCGGTACATCAATTTGATTGAAATAGCGAGCTTTTCCTCCTTCTTTTTTACCACAATAATACGTATAAATACTTGTCACATCATCTGGTAAAAAGCCTTCATCACTAAAAGTGAAAACCGGACCATCAAAGCCAGAAGTTCTAAAGCTTTGATACAACATTTGACTCTCTTCATCAAAATTTTCTAATAATAAAACTGGAGTTTCTAACATACAGCTTCCCTCCATTTTTCTTGTACGTTACAAGTTAAGAAATCCTTAGCTACTTCATAAGATACAGAATGACACTTCTCTAAGTCGTGTTTAAATAAATCGACAATACCTTTTCTTAAAGCCTCTATTCTTTCTTTATCCTCTTCAGGTAAAGATATTAAATATCCATTTTCCCCATTTCGAATAAAAGTTGGATTTCCATAACGAACATCAAAACCAATGATTGGTAATCCTCCACCAACCGCTTCCATTAAAGTCAGTCCAAAACCCTCACTTGTACTTCCCGCAATATAAGCCTCATAATTTTGATACACTTCACTCAAATCATGTTGACCCATTAAATGAATATAATCAGAAGCATTATTATCTCTAATGATAGTTTCAAGTTTTTCTCTTTCGCCACCAACACCATAAATATCCAAAGATACTTCTGGCACTTCAGCACGAGCTTGAATTACAGCCTTACAAATCCAATCCACATGTTTTTCACTAGCCAAACGACTTGCCGTAATCAAAGAATAAGGTTTGCGAGTAGAACTAGGATATTTCAATTCTGGTAAGGATCCTACTGGAATTGTATATACACAAGGAGTTACACCATAATATTTTTCAAATTGTTGAACCATCAAATCACTCTGTGCTTGTGTTGAACAAATATAGAAATCAATATGTTTATGCATATTAAATTCATATTCATAATAATTATTCCATAAGATATAATCACCATTTGTATCCTTTTCACTAAAGTGATCCGCATGTACAACTGTACCTACTCTTGCAGGTTTACAATTCATAAGAATGGATTGACCAATATCTGTAGAACGATCAATTAATACTACATCATCTTTCGTTAAATGTAATTGAGATACCATATATCCCACAAATTCTTCTTTTGAACAAAGAATCTTATCCTTAAACTTATACATCACACGATCATCATCAATGATTTCTTCATAGGCAACACTACCATTTTCATTAAAGAAACGACGATGATATAAATGTGCTGCATTATCTAATGGCGCATAATATTCTGAATACACACGTCCATATGTAAAATAATCTTTTCGAATCAAAAATCCATTGGAAACCAATTCTACACGATGCACAAAATCATCATGGTCATTGACCATATAAGCTGTATAAAAGTTATTACTTCCACCAAACACATAACGACAAATCTTGCCTTCTCTAGTTTTTGTATAATTTAAATCTGTAAATGTCTTTTCTAAATCACTTAAAGTATAAGTAACAGGTGCTGTTTTAAAATCCGTAAAGAATGTATATAGCCAAATAACTTCCGAATCTTTAAAACCAATATTCTTTGTCATATGTTCCATATTTTCAGAAGGAAACATATCTGTAAATACAAACTTGGCATCGACACCAATATTACGAAACATTCGAGCACGATAGATCTGAGCATATTCAACACCACTACTTGCCCAGCCAATGCCTAAATTAAAATTATATATCATAATCAAGAACTCCTTTCTTTAAGGATACAATATAATCATTTCATTGTCTTTACCAAATGAGACTTCTCCAAGTAAAATATTACGAATCATCGCCTTTTTAATCGATTTTTCCATATCTCTAAAAGAAAGTCTTGCCTCCCTTTGGTATTCATATAAAAGATTACGCTGCGCCGTAGAACGACCAGAAATCGCTGCCTGCAATTGCTGCAAGTAGTCAACCTCTTCAATCCAACCATCATCTAAAGCTTTTAATGTACAAAGACGACAATATTCAGAAAAACGATTTCCCAACACTTGTTTCTTATCCTTAAATGCCATATCTGCATACTGTTTTAAATAATCTTTTTTATTGGCAGAAGAAACAGATAATTCTTTAAGTCGATACGCCAAATTATCTAAGATATAACGATACATTGTTTTATCATCCATCTTTTTGTGATCTTTGGCAAATTCATTGATATTATTTACATAAATCTGCTTAAGGACATTTTCATCCAAACTCATCCCATCCAATAAATCATTTCTTGTCTTATACATAATCGTTTTTTGACGTTGCATAACACTATCATAATCCACTGAATTTTTCCTTTGGAAAACACTCGACTCTTCCTTTATTTTTTGCGATTTATTAACCAGTTTCTTAATTCTTCTTTTTGAAATATACTTATCTTTTTCAATATATTTCTCCATAAAATCATCACCTAAAATTTCACATACATCATCTTCAAGGGATACGTAAAACATTGATACACCTGGTTCTCCCTGACGTCCAGCACGCCCTCTTGCCTGTCTTTCATCACGAGTATTATTCATTCGACCGACACCTAATACACAAAGACCACCTAATTCTTTTACTCCTGGTCCTAAGCGAATATCTGTACCACGACCAGCCATACTTGTAGCCACTGTCACAACATTTTTCTGACCCGCTTCTTTAATGATTTCCGCTTCCCAGAACGCATTATTCGCGTTCAAGACGCTATGCTCAATATTTTCCTGTACTAATAATTTAGACAACATTTCCGTATCCGAAATTAAAGAAGCAATCAATAACACAGGTTGTCCAGTTTCATGTCTTTTTACAGTTTCTTTAATCACTGCATCAAATTGTTCTTCACTCGTTTTAAAATATTGATCTGGTAAATCAATACGAGCTAATGGTTTATTGGGTGGAATAACAACAACTTGTTTGTGATAAACTTCTAAAAGCTCATCATTACCATCTTTGATTGTACCACTCATACCTGACATTTTAGGAAATAAGTTAAATAAGTTTTGATACGTAATAGAAGCGACCGAACGCTGTTCATCACTTAACTCTACATGTTCTTTTTCTTCGATTGCCTGATGAGATCCACCACGAAGCTTCATACCTGTCATTTTACGTCCAGTACTTTTATCTAGAAGTACAACTTCTCCTTTATCAGTGACAACATAATCCGTATCTTTTTCTAATAAGAAATGAGCTCTCAGAGCTAAGACAACATGTCTTAAAATATCATAGTTTTCTTCACCATATAGGTTTTCAATTCTAAAGTAACGTTGTACATATTCAACCCCATCTTTAGTTAACCATACCTTTTTATCTTCAATTTCATAATGCACATCTTCTACTAATGTCGTCACAAAAAAGTCAGTTATTCCATATAAATTGGATTGAACACGAGGAGAACCCGAAATAACTAGAGGCATACTTGCACTATCTAATAAAACAGAATCCGCCTCATCAATAATTACGTAATAGAAGTCTCGCATAAAACGATCTTCTTTAGACTGTACTAAGTTATTTAATAAATAATCAAATCCTAATGAACCATGCGTTGTATATACAATATCAGCTGCATAGACATCCTTTTTTGAATCATTGTCTAACTTTTCATTTGTATCACGCTTTACACCTGCTTCTACACTCAAGCCTAAAAACTTATAGACTTGACCCATCTCCTCGGCATCACGAATAGCTAGATATTCATTGGCTGTCACCAAAATTGAACTTTTTCCCGTTAATCCATTTAAATATAAAGGCATTGTTGCCGTTAAAGTTTTTCCTTCACCCGTATTCATTTCACATAAATAGCACAGATGAAGAGCTATACCACCTAAAATCTGTACATCATAAGGAAACATACCTAATACACGATAATCGGCCTCACAACATACCGCAAACGCTTCAGGAAGAATGTCATCCGTAGTTTCTCCATTATTTAATCGTTCTTTGAATTCAAGCGTTTTATTTTTTAATTCGTAATCGCTTAAACACTTTACTTTTTTACACTCCTCTTTGACTTTACCCAAAAGAAAGTGTAATTTTTTATCAATTTTATTCATCTTACCCTTCCTTTTCTGTAATCACAAAAGAATGAAAATGCATCTTAGTACCACCCGCATTAATCAACTGTACACGATAGCTATATGTCTTTAAAGGACACTTAAAATCCATTTCCGGTTCACGAATAATCAATGTACCCGCCTCATTTTCATAACGATCATAAAATACCATTCGTATAATATACAATTCAAAATCATTCATATTTACTTGAATATGATAAGAACTCTCACCATCAATAATTGGCAAGGATGGCTCTGTTCTCATCATTTGATAATTTACTTTGGAATACCACTCTTTAATAATCGTTCCCGGAGGCATCAATTCATTTTCAATTTCAATATCTTCACGAGAATGAAATGTTATTTTAGTACCAAATAAATATGCCTTAAACAAATAATCATTCCAATATATTTTCCATTTACCTGTTTGCATTACTATCACCATTTCTATTAAAGTCTTCTTTTAAAATTTGATTGTATTGACTTCTAAACCATTCTACCACTGCATATGTATTGTCATTATGACGTCCATGAATTCCTTTACCAATGACTTCAACACCTACATTTTTTATATGCCCAATCACATTTTTATATGTGTTAGGATCATAATCATCTTCAATCAAATAAGACATAATAAATTTAGAATGAGAGAAATCTGTTTCATCAAACTTGTCCCAAAATCTATCATTTATACATTTAATAGCATTCGCATTCATATTATTTGTGTTTTTCTTCAATACATCCAAAGAAGTAGGAAACACTCCAGGTCTTTTAATTCTTTCATTTTCTGCAATATCCCCCAAACTACCAAGTGGTTTACCCAAAATAAAGGCATGAGGTCTTAATGTACAGCCATAATATAAAGATCCAAAAGTACCCATGGATAGACCAGATAAAATTAATTGAGATTCATCAAATTTTAATAGTTTTAAATATTTTTTTATGCCATCGATTACTAAAGATTCATATTCTTTATCACCTAAATAAAAAGCTCCTCCTGTAAGACGGACATCTGTGACCAATAAAAATGGTGCACCCATTTTCTTCATCATGTTATAGCCTTCAAAACTTTCCTGCTTTTTCCAACCACTAAAATATACATTTAAAGGCGGTTTCATATCACCTGGATCAAAATACATAAATAATTCTTCTCTTTTTGAGGTTACATAACGTTCTCCTCCAGGAAAGAAAACACCATAGGATTTTCTTGAATATCGATCATGTAAATTTGTTATTCTTAGTTTACCCTGTCCTTTTGCGAGCAAAGAAGCAAAAATAGGACCATCCATTTTTTTATTTTCGATAGAAATAACAGATTTTAAGTCTTCTTCGTTAAAAATCCAACGATTTTGAACAGTCGAGACAGACCCTGCTTGAAATTGTTCGATTTTTAATTGTATATTCACAGAAGGATCCTTTTCATATTCTAACCAAAAATCAATAACTTGTTCATTAAACAAAGGAACATTCATTCTCCAATAAGCAATTTGATAAAAGTCATCTCCGTATTCTCCATTAAGTAAAACTCCATTATATCCATCCCAAGAAATTGAACCACCAAAGTTTTGAGAAATACTTAAACTTAATGCATCAAACTTTTCTCCATATCCTGATGGAAAGAATAGCTTGATATCATCCCTCATAAATTCTTGTAGCTTATTCAATGAATAGATTTTACCTACACGTGATTCATAAATCCATTTTGTCCACCCATTCAATTCAACCGAATCTAGCACAAACATGGTATAAGCACGTATTTTCTTAAGCAAGATACGCGCTTCCTTTTCATTTACACAACGACTTAAAACACCTACATCATAACCACGTTCTGTAGCCTCTTTTAAATCGTCTACATAATTCCAAGTTACATTATCAGGAATATGAAGTGTTAAACTTAAATCTTCATTTCCTACTTGTAAAACACTAATCTTGTTCAACTTGCTTCATAACTCCCTTCCACTTACGAATTAAACTTGCCGTATTATAGTCCTTACCTAATTCATAAGAATAAATCATACACTTATTCCAATTCGTAATATTATCCAAATAATACTGTAAACCATTCAATACTTCAGATACCTCTTTGACAATAAAACCATTCTTTCCATCATGCACATATTGTGTATTAAAAGAAACAATTTGTGGAATGGCACTACTAATACACGAAATCTGTAAATATAAATCTGGACGTGATGTCACATCCACCATAATACGCTGTTCACGTATGCATTTAGAAATACTCAATTCATCCACACATTGATCCACAAAGAATTTGATTGGAACTTTCTTTTCTTCGTCCAAATCAAATTCAGCGGCTAACTGATCTTCTCCTCGAGCAAGTCTTGTGTCCAAATCATTAATTCTTAATACATCTTGAACATAATTCAAAACTGTACTAACTCTATTCCAATCAGCATTTCGAGTAAAGAAATGAACACGGGCTGTTTCATTTATTTCAAAATACTTAGCGAATAAAAGAATCAATTCTTCAAATTTTGATTGTTCAATCGTATCAATAGGAACCAAAATATTTTGAACCGTTAATTGTTGACTAATCCCAAAATCAGCACGCGTATCAAAAGGTGTAATATCTACAATTGGAAGTTTCTTTTCTACATAATCTTCTAACAAAGAAATCTTGTGTTTAGAATCGACAATACAATAGTTCGTATTTTGAATCAAAGACTTCAATTCAGGATCATCAAATAATTCCAAACGATTTTGATAAAAAGATAAAATTGTCTTACGTTTTTCAAATAATTTTTCTAACATATCATGATGTAGTACGTGCATAGCCAAACAGAAAATATCATCTGTTGAAGTCATTTCATCTAAATATGTTGAAAATACTTCTTCAATCAATGATTCCATGGAATTATAACTCAAATGGTCAAACTTAAATCTTTTATTTTCAATCAAATAAAATGGATTTTCACCATTAATTTCAATATGACCATCTTCAAAGAAATGACACAATTTCCAATTTCCTTTACCATCCAGATATTGTTCATAAATTGGTTGATTATTTTCGTAAATAATAGTAACAGATAAAAAGCCTCGATCATCATATACATTTTTACGAACCATCATATTATCTTGAAACAAAAAGACTTCAATCATATTTCCATCTTCACCAAATTGAATTTCCGCATATTTTTGTTTATTTACATATGCAATGATACAAAACTGTGTATAAACAAACTCCGTATGCTCAGGCCACATCAAATCATGGAAAGATAAAATATCCACTTGTTTTCTTTTGATTTCTTGTATTGCATCAAAACAAGACCAATATGGTGCATGGAATACACTCTGTCTATGAAGAAAATGTCTAAAGTTAGGACTATACGACAAATTCAAAATCTTATATTCCATAATATCATTACGGTTAAACATCTGAATCTGTTTAACACTATCATCAAATTCTGTTACTGCACGACGCACATAAAAATATTGTTCATTTTCTTTATATTCATTTCCATGATACCAGGAAGGTACAAAATACATCATAAATACTACCCCCTAAATAAATGGCTTATATGAATCAAAGTCACGATAAGCACGAATTTCTAAATAAATACTACAAATAAATCCTGAAAGCATCATAAATGTAGTTGGAAGCATGGCCACGGATGCATCTACAATACCTTTATACTGTAAATACATACATAGTGCTAAACAAGCACACATGATGCCTCCACTTAAACAGCTCAATATTAAAACCCATTTACGAATATATCGACGTGTAGGTTTACCTGCAGGAACATCAACTATACAATCTCCGCTTTGAAGAAGATCGTCTGATAAATCTTTTGGATTCACAAATAATAAGCTTAATAGAATCGTAAACAAAAACATCATAACAATATAAACGCTCATACCAAATACGGTTGATAAATTGAAATTTTTATATAAGAAATTGATAATGTCTGATTTATGAAAATAATGAATAAAAGCAATTATTAATTGAGGAATCATAAATATTGCAGAACCAAACATTAACGCCATAAAGCCTATTGGATTATATTTAATTGCCATATAATTCTTTTCGGCATGCACATTATGCACAGAAACTCTTTGAAGAGGGATTCTTTTTTCATGCATTTCCATAAACATCATAATAATAACCATCTCAAATGAAATGATTAAAGGGATTTTCAATGCTTCAAGCGTTGATTTCATTAATATTCCAATCAATGATTCAGTCATGTTGATAATAATGATTGGGGCAAATCCTCCAACACCATACTTTTGATTTTTCATCAATAAAAATTGTGCAATACTCGCTCCTGCCATTAATTCAAAAATAGCAACCAAAATACTCATTATATTACGATCAATATATTTTAAACCAAGAGCATAAAAAATAGATTGAACTAATGTAACTATAAATGTAAATGCAGTAATCCAATAATTCATTGCCTTAGGTGACGTACGAGCCTTAGCCTCTTTAGATCGCATAGCATATAAAATAGTAACAACTAAGCTAGCCGTAATATAAGGCGAAATACCTAAGCTCATGACATAACATCTTTTGTTCGAACCATTTACCGCTAAAGTCAATATAGAACCTAAATCCAGCCCTAAATTATCATAAGCACTCATATCAATTCCATTCAATGGAATTCTATGACAAACAAAATAAATTAGAATAATAACAATTGAAAAAAGACATCGATTTCTAACTAAATGCGTCTTTTCCTTCATAAAAATCACTCCCAAAAAAATAACAGTAACCAAAAAAGTTAGTTACTGTTATTTTATCATTATTTTATTTATTTATCTTCTTTTTCTTTAGAAGCATCATTATTTCCTTTATCTTTAGAAGCATCATTTCTACCTTTTTTAGAATTGATAGCATTAATCAAAGAAGATAGAGCTCCTATAATTGGAATCCAAGACCACCATACTCTATGAGCAACATCCAATGTTGATTTAGGCATCTTTTCTTTTTCGATTGTTTCTTCCTTAGCCTTAGGAGTTACATCATCCTCTACAGTTTCTTCCTCAGTAACTCTTGGAGCTACTTGTAAAGGAGCACGAGTATCAACTACAACCTGACGATAAGCTGTTCCACCACCTGCAGTGCTTGTAACAACACTTGTTGCGTAGCTTTCTGAAGTAGATGTAGACATAGATTCTGAAGAGCTAACACTATCTGAAGTTGACTGTGATTCACTAGTTGAAACACTCAATGATTCAGAAGTACTTAGAGACTCTGATTCACTTGCAGATGCTGATATGCTTTCACTTGTACTTACTGATTCAGAAGTAGATTCACTTTCACTTACGCTAGTTGAAGTTGATTCGCTTTCACTTACTGATGTACTAGCTGATGTACTTGCACTTGTTGATGCCGATGTACTAGCTGATGTACTTGCACTTGTTGAAGCCGAAGTACTTGCTGATGTAGAAGCGCTAGTTGATGCACTTGTAGATGCAGATGTACTAGCTGATGTACTAGCTGATGTACTAGCTGATGTACTAGCTGATGTACTTGCGCTTGTAGAAGCTGAAGTACTTGCTGATGTGCTTGCGCTAGTTGAAGCCGATGTACTTGCTGATGTAGAAGCGCTTGTAGAAGCTGATGTCGAAGCGCTTGTACTTGCGCTAGTTGATGCACTTGTAGATGCTGATGTACTAGCTGATGTACTTGCACTTGTTGATGCTGAAGTACTTGCTGATGTACTAGCTGAAGTTGAAGCGCTAGTTGATGCACTAGTTGATCCAGATGTACTTGCTGATGTAGAAGCGCTTGTAGAAGCTGATGTGCTGGCACTTGTTGATGCTGAAGTACTTGCTGAAGTTGATGCACTTGTACTTGCTGATGTACTTGCACTAGTTGATGCTGAAGTACTTGCTGAAGTTGAAGCCGAAGTACTTGCTGATGTTGAAGCGCTAGTTGAAGCTGATGTACTAGCTGATGTCGAAGCACTTGTTGATGCTGAAGTACTTTGACTTGAACGAACTGAAGCACTTGTAGATTGACTTTCACTTACAACTTTTGAATTAGTTTCTGAATATGAAGTTTTACTAGCATTCATATCATCAATTGCACGTTTCTTATAACTTTCATCTAAAATAGCATTTCCAACTAATTTCGAAGGTGTAATAAGAACTCCGCCTACAGTTGTTTTATGAGCATCCCATGCTATTGCATAGAATCTATGATTTCTATATTCCGCTCCGTCTAAATAGTAATATTTATTTGCAATTTTTATTTGAACGTATTGTGAATTCTTTCTTTGTACTGGATATCCATTATTTTGTATTTCAACATAATTGTTATTAACCTTTACTGGAACCCAATAATCTATACCATCAATTTTTTCTTTTACAGCGTATACATATTTTTCTTCATTGTTCTCAGTAATTGTGATGAATGTTTTATTACCAGAATATTTATTAATATCTTCGATTTTTGAAGTTAATTCAATAGTTCCATCATCCATAATGTAATATCCATTCCAACTAATTTTTGCATTTCCTGTTTCATCAAACTCTACGTGATTACCGTAAATTTTTGTCTGCATTTTTGTGCCTTTATAATAATAAGTAAACAGAAAATCGCTACCGTCCTTGTCCTTAACTAAAACACCTTCTTCGATTAAGCCATTATTTTTCACGATATAAGCGTTATCATGTAACGTTTCATTAGCAATTTCACTTCCATATTTTAAAGTTAAAGAATTTGAAAGAGATTCAGATTCAGAGAAGTATATTTTCATACTTGTTTCAGGATCAACGCTTTCACTATTTGCAGTAAGCGCTTCAGAACCTTTACTGTTTGGTGTTGTATTATTTGCAGCCGATACTTTTTTATCACCACTGAATAAACCATTAATTAAATCACCAAATTCATTTGATGAAGCCTTGCTATTACTTACTGATTTCGAATTTACCAATGATTCACTATCACTTACAGATACAGAAACAGATTCACTTTCACTTACAGATACAGAAACAGATTCACTTTCTTTGTTTGTATTTTCATTATTAAAAGCAACATCATTTCCTTGAGTTTCATCACTAACTGTAGCAACATTATTACCTAGTGTATTTTGTGCAAAACTATTTTCAGTTCTAGCAAAATTTCTGCCTTGTGCTTGATCTGAAGCTTGTGAATTTGTTGGACGCACAGATTCAGATACAGATTCAGAAACAGATTGTGATCCAATTCCATCTAGATTTTCTGTTGAACCAGATTCACTTCCTAATTCAGCAGCATAAACAGCATTGTTACCCGCAAAAATAGTTCCGCCACCAACAACAGCACCAGCAGCAGCCATTCCCTTTAAAAGATTGTTCGATTTTTTTCTTCTTATATTCTTTTTCTTTTTCGACATTCTACTCATTCCTTCCCAAAAAAACTTTTATATTTCTATATAGCCCATAAATTAGAAATAAAAAAATCAAGCTGAGTACACGAAAAGATGTACTCTTTCCTTACTAGGTTTAATAGTAAACGGAAAGCTTGATTTATTCAAGTGAAAAAACGCGATTTCTAACCACTTTTTTTAAAAAAATCTACATTTGTTAATATGCGTGAACATATATTAAAATAAGCATATAAATAATATAACCAGTATGCTAACCGAAGTTATAATCACATAAACTCATCATGTATTAATCCTTAATTCAATTTCTAAAATATCCATACTAATTTTCATAATTTACATATAAAACAATAACTATTTTTGATTATTTTAGACAATTAAATCACTCAATCTTAATTTACAAACCAATGTAATATTACCCAATTCGTTCAACAATCTGACTATTATATGCATCATCTTCAATAAAAGTTATATTCTCATCAAAATTATGTTCCGCAGTATGCTTATGGTCTAGTTTTACTTTTGTAGTTGCCTTCATCTTAAACCATTCATACTCCGAATCTATATTACCCATATCAATTGCCTGATTTTTTTTAATTGATAACCTTTTTGCTAGAACCTTTGCGGTTGGGCCCAACATTAATAGTACTAATTTATTTTCAGCATGCCTTTCAATCAACGATTCAATTTCATCAATTTTAGAATACGCATTCTTGGAAGGACAAATAATTCTTTCTACAGAATTTGCATTGTCAAACAAATCATTCCCAACACCACTTCTTGAATTCACACCTTCAACAATTAAAATATCTCTTTTATCCCATAGATTTTTAATATTCTTAAAATACATATTTGAAAGACTCTTATCCACCAAATCCATATATGGTCGAGAAATAAATGTAGAACCATACCAAGGTGCATTACATAAACTCTTATAATAAACATAATTGTTATTTAAATGTTGTTTCCAAAAATCTACTGCAGATTGATTATAACGATCTAGTCTTTCAAACACATCCGATAAACAAACAACTAAAGATTCATTACTTTCTGAACTAATGATGTTTTTTAATTCATTCGCTAAATTTTCATCATAATCCTGATATGGAATACTATGACCTGTAATAATATCCATTTCCCCATCTCCAAAACGAGCAACCGAACTATTATGAGCCATAATATAATTCAATGTATCCAAAATGCTCAAAACTTTAATATTTAATGTATTCTCTTCATTACTATTCAATTTCATTAAAGAATCCACAAATAATTTCTTAGTAAAATATCCATTGTTAATTAAATACTGAACTTTCTTTACACCAGAAACCATCTCACGATATTTTTCTTCACTACATTCTTGAATCACCTGATTAGCTTCTTCTAAACTTGAAACAACAAAACCAATATTATTTTCCTTCACAAAATCTGCATTCGATAAATAATCCGGAACTATAACCGGAATACCCGCTGATAAATAAGAAGCTAACTTATACGAACAATTCATTTTGTAGTAATCCGGTTCAGCCTTAGGATCTTCTTGATTCCCCCAAACTAAACCAAAACCACCCTTAGATAATTCCAATAATAATTCTGTTTTATTTAACCATCCACCAAAATGCACTTTAGAATAATCATAATTCTCCATTTTGTTTCCAAATACATGCAATTCTGTGTTGTAATGCCAATTTTCAACAAAAGGAAAACGAGAAATATCCCCCGTAAAATATAATTTTCTTTTAAATGACGGACTATAAAGTGTCTGCTCCACAGTAAAATCCCACATATGTTGTACTATATATTTTTTTACAGTTAATCCTTCTTCAACCAAACGACAATACATCTTTTCTGATGGCACTATAACAATTTCAGCCTTATTATACATTGAAATAAATTTTGACATTAAATAATAATTACTTTCAAATTGCAATGGTTGCACATCCTGTATAAACATTACTACACGACAACCATACGCTTTCAGTTTATCTACTAAACCATTATCCCAATCTACCCCATTCCATGTTGGTGATTGAAAAAAAACAACATCTCCAGGTGATACACGCGCAATTATTCCATCATATCTTGAACTCAATTCATTCATTGGTTCATTACTTGAATCATAGATATATACAGCCAATTCATTAAAGCCTAAATTTCGAGCTATATTCCTCACTTCATGTTGAGAAATCAAAACTACACTTGTTGGTGAAAAGCCATATATATTTGTTACATGAACATTCATTTTCCATTCTCCTTCATAATCATATATATAAATTTAAATAAAATTATATTTATGCAAATCCTCCATCTAAGAATGACAGAAATCTTGCAGCCACAAAGAAATCTTCTCCATTTATATAGCCTAATTCTTCTAAGTTTTGTATTGCCGTATAATTATCAGATTCATACAATACGAAAATAATAATAGGTCCATTTTCATCTTTTAAGGATTCTAAATCTTTGCACGGTAATATATGATCCTTTGAACTATCAGGATGTTTTAAAACTCTATAATCTTTCTCTGTAACATTAATTAAATTATATAATTTTCTTAGCGTGGCATTTTCCTCACCATAAAAAATATGTTTAATACCAGTTTGACTCAAACGAGGCAATAAACTTTGATACTGATTAATTCTATCATTTAGACGTAGTAAGCATTTATTTATTTGATTTTCTATTTCATAATCAGCCCAAGGCGTTCTACTTATCACTTTAAAATATTCTTTATCTATTTTACTTTCAGAATAAAGTATTAAAAAATTCCCAACAAAATGAAATAAACACCTATTCAATTTTTCACGATTTTGTTCACGAACAACACCGACAAAAGTATTCCACTTTGAATCTATCGTCTTTATAGAATTTTTATAAACAACATTCAATGCATCTTGATCAAATAAATTAGATTCTGGATTTTCTATCAAATACTCTAAAGTCTTCTCTTTCATGTTGCAGTAACTTCTTATTTTATTTAGATTCAAGACTAAAACACCCGCATTAATATAACTATCTCTGTTTACCAATTCTTTTTGAACAGGATATGGATTCCAAGCATAATTTGCTACCCAATAATCTTTAACTCCTGCAACACAAACATCTGAAGTATCAATATCCCATAATTCTTTTATATCTATATTCACAAATATATCTGCATCTAGATAAATGATTTTATTCAAATTTGGAAGTATTTCTGGCAACATCAATCTAAACATTGTTCCTACCGTAAAAGTATGCAATCTCTCTTTTACATCATCAAATATTGAGGTATCAATAAAATGAAATTGTATACTATCCCCCTTTTGATGTGCTACTTGTTTTAATTTTCTTTTATTTTCTTCACTCACTGTCTCATCATGCAAAATATGGAAACAAATTCTAGAATCCGTATGCTCAAGTATAGACTGCATTACAGTACCAACCCAAACACTATAATGACCATCCTTATCATGAAGTCCAAAACCAATATGAATGATGTCTTCATCCTGTTCATTTAATACAGATTCTTCTAATTGATCTTGTGCATCTATTAAATACTTCTTGATATAAAAATCTGAAGATAAAATATTTGATGAATTTGAAATCAATGAAAATTCGCAGTTAATATTCTTCTTATAGAAAACATTGGAATAATTATGTTCCTTCAAATAAGCATGTACCTCATTATTTGTAGGCATGATCAAATCAGCAGCATTTAATACATACTCATATTCAATTGTTTGATGTAAAAGAACACAAACCTTTGTATTATAAGCCTTAATTTTATTGATAAGAAAATTATCATAATGTTCACCATTACCAGTAGGCAATTGTACAAACACCAAATCATTAAATTGAAGGGATGAAATGATTCCATCTATTCTTTTTGACAATTCATTCTCCGTATCTGTACTCACATCAAAATTAAAGATGCCCATTTCTTTAAATCCCAACGCGTGAGCTGCATCCGCAAATTGATTTTGTTTCTTTCTTAAATTTTGATCATGTATAAACCCATAAATATTTGTTATATGTACATTCACACCCAACACCTCCCATAAGAAAAAATGGACATGTTGTTAACACATCCATACTATTCTGGAATCGTAACTCCAACTTTCCATATCTGATTCAAAAAACTAAGATTCAACGTAGCCAAACGATTATGCTTATCATACTTCACAATATAATCATCCATATTCTTTAGTGGACCTTGAGTCACATGAATCTTATTATTTACTAATTCACCATACGACATTCTTAGAACCTTTTCATCATCCAACAACATATTCAAAATACGAATCTCCTCATCCGTTAAAGCTGAAACTTCCTCTTCATATTTCAATTCATGAATAAAAACACTCTGCAAAGGAAACTTTTTAAAGATCACATCTACTTCAACCTGAGAAAGTTTACTCACCACAAATACATACCCACCAAATAAAGCTCTTTGTTGAATCTGTTTTGAAACTCTATGATAAAATTCCATCTTCGGACTAAAAGCGTAAATACCATCATTCTCATTCAAATATTTACATACCTCTTCTTCCTTAGAACGAATGGTCAATAACACATACCAATGTTCATTATTCATACGTAAAACCCTTTCAATACACACAAAAATTATAAAATGGTTAATTCATTGTGTCAAATCCATTAAAAAGGCAAATCAATCTCTGGTTCTTCTTCTTTTTTATCCACTTCTTCTTCAAAATTCGGTAAGTTATCTAAATCCAATTCATCCAATCTATTGTAATCAAAAAAAAGGCTCTTCCATGATTGGATCCCAATTCATACAATAGCTATACACATAATTTACTTGTGCATCCGTTAAACCACTTAGTAATTCATCAAACTCTTCTTCCTCACGCAATTGGTACAACCACTGTAAATCATACGCACTATGACCTGCATCTACCCACATATGAAGTCTTTCTTTCTCTTTCTTTGTGAGTTTATTTTCCTTTTCAAATCTTCTTAATTCATTCTTACGAATTCTATATTTACTCTTCTTTTTCATATCCAAAATATCCAAAAAATAAGGATATGCACATGGCATACCCTAATATTTTTTATAAGCTTTTTAATTCTTCTGTGATTGCACGGATAGCCTCATCAACCTTAGAAGCATCCTTACCACCGGCTTGAGCCATATCTGGCTTTCCACCACCATTACCAGAACAGATTTGAGCCGCTTTCTTAACCAATTGACCCGCATGTACACCAGCCTTAACAGCCTCTTTACCTGCACCAGACACAAAGACAACCTTTTCACCATTTGTATTCACAAAGAACACAACCATCTTGTCATCATTCGCTTTTAAGTTAGAAACAATATCCTTCAATGCACCTGCATCCATGCCAGAAACAGATTTGATCAATACATTGACTTTTCCAAAGTCTTTCGCTTCTGTAGCCCATTCTTTAGACTTCAAAGTAAAGATTTGATTTTTCAAGTTATCGATTTCCTTTTGCATATCATGCATCGTCTTATAAGCAGCCTCAACCTTTGTATCAATATTCTTAATACCCTTTTGTTTTGCACTATCCGCAATATTTTCTAACATTGCATGTTCAGATGCAAAGTCTTCATAAGCCGCAAACTTAGTCTTCGCTGTAATACGACGAGAATCCGAACCAATACTTTCCTCACTAATGATCTTACATAAACCAATCTGAGCTGTATTTTCTACATGACATCCTGCACAGAATTCCTTCGATACATCTCCCATTGTTACAACACGAACTGTATCTCCATACTTTTCATCAAATAATGCAGTTGCACCAGACTTCTTAGCCTCTTCAATCGGCATGACTTCCTTCGTTACTGGATAAGCTGCACTAATATATTCATTCACAATACGTTCTACTTCAGCCAATTGTTCAGCTGTCACTTTTTCATAATGATTAAAGTCAAAGCGCAAATATTCAGGGCAGTTAAAAGATCCAGCCTGGTGAATATGATCCCCCAATACTTTAACTAAAGCCGACTGCAACAAGTGTGTACAAGAGTGGTTCGCTGTAGTTGCCAAACGATCTTTGACATTTACTTCACCATGTAAAGCCATACCCTTTTCTAATACACCACTATTGATCTTAACTGTGTGGATATGTTGTTTATTACGCGTCTTTTGAACATCTAATACTTCAACATCTACACCATCCGCACTAAATGTACCTTTATCCGCAACCTGTCCACCACTTTCGGCATAGAAACAAGTCTTATCTAAAATGATCATACCTTCATCTTCTAAAGAATCAACCATCTTACCTTCTACATTAAATAACGCAATGATTTTACCATCACAAGACAAGTGATCATAACCAATAAACTCACTAGGCTCATTGAAATTCATCAACTCTTCATTTTGAGACGCAAAAGAATCCTTTACATTACGCGCATTACGAGCACGCTCTTTTTGTTTATTCATTTGAGCATCAAAATCTTCATGACTTACTGTAATTCCACTTTCTTCCGCAATTTCTTGTGTTAATTCAAATGGGAATCCATAAGTATCATACAATTTGAAGACAACTTCACCACTCAACTTACCATCTTTAGCCTTGCTGATTTCATCATCCAATAAAGCTTGACCAACCTTTAAAGTCTTCTTGAAAGTTTCTTCTTCCACCTTGATCAATTTTTGGTTGAACTCAACATGCTCTTGTAAGTATGGATAGAAATCCTTCATTAAATCCGCAACAACAGGAACTAATTTATATAAGAATGGTTCATCCAAACCTAATTTTAAACCATAACGAACCGCACGACGAAGTACACGACGAAGCACATATCCACGACCACTATTTGAGAAGTTAGCTCCATCACTCAATGCGAAAGTCACTGTACGAACGTGGTCCGCAATGACACGATATGCCATCTTATATTCCCCTTCATAAGGATGTTTTGCCATAGCTTCAGTAGCACGAATAATAGGCAAGAATAAATCAGTATCGAAGTTTGTTTCTCCATCCTGAACTAAGGCAACCAAACGCTCAAGACCCATACCTGTATCAATATTCTTCTGAGGAAGTTCCTTATAATCTTTACGATCAATACTTGGATCACAATCATATTGAGAGAATACAACATTCCATACTTCTACATAACGATCATTTTCCATTTCATCAAAGAATAATTTTTCTCCTAATCCTTCAGGATCATATTTTTCTCCACGATCAAAGAAAATTTCACTGTCAGGTCCACCAGGTCCTTTACCAATTTCCCAGAAGTTATCATCTGTCTTTAAAATATGACTTGGATCTACACCACAAATTGTAGTCCATACTTCATAAGCACGCGCATCATCTGTATATACAGACACATACAATCTGTCCTTATCAATACCCATCCATTCTTCGCTTGTTAAAAATTCCCATGCGAATTGAATAGCTTCATCCTTAAAATAATCTCCAATTGAGAAGTTACCCAACATTTCAAAGAATGTGTGGTGACGAGCTGTACGACCTACATTTTCAATATCATTTGTACGAATTGACTTCTGCGCATTCGCAATACGATTTGAAGCTGGTTTTTCACTACCATCAAAATATTTTTTCAAAGCCGCAACACCCGCATTGATCCATAATAAAGTTGGGTCATTGTGCGGAATCAAACTTGCGCCCGGTTCAATCATATGTCCCTTTGATTTAAAATAATCCAAGAACATCTGACGAATCTGATTACCAGTTAATTGTTTCATCTTTCTCCTCCAATAAAAAAACGCTCCTATTTCTAGGAACGTATAATTACGCGGTACCATCCTAGTTCATTTTCCAAAATAGAAAATGCCCTCAATTCACTCGTTAACGCCGACTACGTTTCAACTCCAAAGTAGCTTCAAAAATAAATCTCTGAAAGGCTTGCACCAAACGCCCTCTCTCTAGACAAGAAAATTACTTTCTACTTATCTTCTTCACTGTCGAATCGCTAAAATTTTAACACTCTTTCACCAATTCTGCAAGACGAATCACACCATCTTTCATCAATTCTTTATCCATACTCGCAAAAGATAAGCCAATCCCACTATTTGAATAACTAACACCCATTAAATTTAATTCACACAAAGACTTGAACTTTTCCATATCCACATCCAACTTGATCCAATACGCCATATACGTTTCATCCAAAATATAAGAAACACTCAGATATGTATCCAATAACTTCTTTAAATACAAATGCTTCTCTCTATATTCACGCACCAATTTCCTTAAATGCTTCTGCAAATATCCATCCACAATATACTGACTAAAAGCCACCTGCTCCAATTTACTAGCCGTAGGACCAAAGAAAGAAGCACAATACTTCTTTGTATATTCCTCATTTAAGATCATATACCCAATACGAAGACTAGGAAGTAAAAGTCTAGAAAAAGAAGAAAAATAAATCACATGATTCGACATAGAACTTAAACTCGTCTTAATTTTAGAAGCATACACAAGCTCCCCATTATAATCATCTTCTAAAATCAATATATGACTTAGTCCAACCAACTCTTTTCTCAACTTTTCAGACATAGACTGACGATTCTTACTAAAACAAGTCGTATTCAAATACACAACATCCACACACTTATCTTGAATATCTTCAATAAAATGATCTGGATCTAAATATTTCACAGAAAAGCCATAACTTAAAAATACTTGTTTAGCTTGTTCATCCACCAAAGTTGACAAGCCAATCACCTTTTGTTTATCCAACATCCCACAAAATATATACAACAAAGACTGATAGTTTGAACCAATGACCATCTGCTCAGGAAAACACAATATATTTCGATTTTGATATACATACTTACACAAAGCTTGTCTTAAACCATACTCCCCTTGAGCTAAACCATAACTTGACATTAACTTCTTATCATTCAATACATCCTTTATATATCGTTTCCAAATCGATGTCTCAAATGAATCGATTGAAACTGATTGAATTCGAAAATCATAATCATATTCCTTTTCTTTATGACTTGAAGAATAATCCAAGATTTCATGATGCAATAAAACCCTTTCCGGATTCATGCTCACAACATACCCAACCTTTTCTTTACTTGAAATAAACCCATCCAACACAAGCTTATTATAAGCAGCCTCCACCGTTGTCTTAGACACATCCATCTTCTTGACACATTCACGAATCGAATCCACACGATCTCCATACTTTAAGATTCCAGAAAGAATCGACTCCCTATATGTATTATAAATCACTTCATATTTCTTCATAATCTGTCCCCTATTTATTTTTTATAATTGTATATTTTTTTAAATACAGAAACAAGTATAATAGTCATTAAGTTGTAAGAAAGAAGGAAATGATGATGAAAAATAAACAAACTTATGAAATCGTATTAACAGGACTTGGCATGGCACTTGTCTTTGTGGCAACCATGTTTATCAAAGTGCCAAACGCACTCGATGGATATTTCAATTTAGGCGATGGATTCATCCTATTATTCGCAAGTTTTTTAAATCCATTTGAAAGTTTCTTAATTGGAGGACTAGGAAGTGCATTAGCCGATGTAGCCGGAGGATATGGACACTACTTCTTCTTTACCCTAGTCATTAAAGGACTTGAAGGAATCGTTGTATCTCTACTTATGAACAATTACTCGAAGCCGAAACAAATCTCAAGCTACGTATTAGGATCTGTCATTATGGTCTTTGGATACTTCATTGCCAAATATATGTTAAAAGGAAGCTGGATCGTTGCAGCCAGTGAAATTCCTGCAAACGTCGTACAAGGTGTAGCTGGCATTGTGATTGCACTAATCGCTTATCCAATGGTCAAAAAAATCGTACAAGATAAGTTAAACTAAAGCCTGGAATTCCAGGTTTTTAATTTGTTTTGAAAAAAAAGGATATGCACTATACATATCCTAAAATCTATGCTTCTACATTCAAATATTTTAAGCCTCCATATTTTACTTGAAACTTATAAATATTACACTTCAATTGAAGCCATTCCATATCTGTAATCTTATTATTTGTGATGCAATCTATAATCAAATCTTCAGATGCCTTTAAACAACCTAGTGTCTGCATCCATTTATTATAATTTTTACTATTTGGTTCAACCGCCATGTCTATGAGCTCATCATACTTCACATTAATAGCCTTATAAATCACTCGAATATTGTCAATCGTAGGCTTTTCAATCGTGTCAATATAATCAAAAATTCTCATAATAAATCATCCTTTCGTTTTTTATGGTTTTATAATACACCTCGAAAAAACATTTGTATAGAAAAATACCCAAATAAACGAGCTATACCATAAACATCTTTGATTCCAAAAGTTGCTAATCTATTAGCAGTTCAAGGTCCTATCATCCAAATATCTGTAATTGGTTGATGAAGCCATATAAGCTGTTTAAGTAAGTCTTATCTAAAAATTACATACAATCTTTTGCATATTTTGCAGTAATGTCTAATGTAACCTTAGCTAGAAATAGGTTTGTTCCAATTCCAACTGTTGTAATGATACCAGTTTGATCATATATTTCATCAAGAATCATATTTGCTAATTATTTTGGTGTTGTATTATAAGTACTCATGTAGAAAATACGCTATTGAGTACTTCTGAACGGGAATTTAATATTTCAAGTCATGGAACTTTTAAAAGCCAAAAATCTTTATTGTATCATTTGAACAAACATGTTATTTAGCTTATAATGAGTTTTATAAAAGGAGAAACTAAGTATGATAAAAGTGAATTGTGAATATAATATAAAAGAAGATATAGACTTTATTTTAGAATCAGAAAAAATGAATATTCTTGAGTTTTCTGAGAAAACAAAGGTATCGAGAACAACATTAGATAGTATATCTAAAAACACCAAACCTAGGGATGATGTTTATGAAAAAATATATTCATATGTATATGAAAACAAATATAGAATTAATTCTATTAAAGAAGATTTAATAAAAGAAAAATATCAAAACGTTTTATTTCATGGATCTAAAAAGGGACTATCTGAAGTCACAATTATCGGTGCTAGAGAAAATTGTGACTTTGGGAAAGGATTTTATCTTGGGGAAACATATAGTCAGGCTCTATCATTTGTCTGTGAAATGGACAAGTCATCGGTGTATTCATTTAAATATACGCTTGAAGATTTAAATATAAAAAGGTTTCAATGTGATTTAGAATGGATGATTGCTATTTGTTACTATCGAGGAAAATTAAGAGATTATTCTTC
>OIYT01000873.1_pt1 | contig 24745 bp, 17 predicted proteins | sample 1588201 | NCBI WGS metagenome assembly OIYT01 (sample SAMN03283260) | human gut metagenome | biome: human-associated habitat; material: feces | host: Homo sapiens | place: USA | collected 2013
GCTGCGGGCTTTGCTTATTCGGTTTTTCACGTTCCGGCGGAGGCGACATAGGCGGCAAAGGTGTCCAGTCCCGTGTAGCGCGAAACATAATAGCGGTTGACCAAGAACGGATCGTCGGAGGTGTTATACAGGCCGCCGTTCATCTTGATCCCGAAGAGATAATACTGCGGACCAAGCTCCAGCGTGTCGCCGTTATACATCCCCGTGGGGTAACACAACACATAGGGCACCAGACCGGTCGTCCGCGCCAGCTTCAGGCGGGACAGACGCATCTGATCCTCCTGCGCGCTGCGGCTGAGATTGGAAAGGTACTCGTGCGTGAAGGTGTGGCTCTGGATTGAGACCACGCCGGACTGCGCCATTTCCCTGACCTGCTCGGGCGTCGCCTTGTGGCTCATGCCCATATGGTCGGCAATGATGAAGACCGTCGCCTTGACCTGATATTTCTTCAGCAGCGGGAAAAGGTACTCGTAGTTGTCCAGATAGCCGTCGTCGAAGGTCAGGATCACGGGCTTGTCGTACTCATCCAGATAAGCAAGGTCTTCAAACCAGATCGGATCGTAGCCGTTGTCGAGTAGATACCGCAGCTGCTCCTCCAGCGTCGACGGGCTGACCATCAGCTCGGCGCTGCCCCACGAGGTATCGTCGTTGACGGCATGGTACATCAGCACCGGCACATTAACGTCCTGCGGGATCTCGAAGGGACGGGCGGCAGGCGTGATATAGGTCACGTCGTACTCCTCGTCGTAGAGCGTGGGGTAGCCCAGCGCCTCGACGCACTCCTGAAAGAGAATATAGGTCTGCTCGGAAACCGTATAGACGCCGTCCTGCACATCGACCGACGTCCCGTTCGCGGTGATGCGCTCTGCCGTCACCTCAAGCGTGTCGTGCGCGGTGTGCATCCGCACGGAGGGCTGCGTCGCCTCCAGCGTCATGCCCAGCGCATCGGCAAAGGCAGGCGCGGCAATATAGTGTTTCCCGTCGATCCACCAGCTCTCCACCGCCTTACCGGCAAGCACCATCGCAGGCTCCTGCACCAGCATCTCGGGCAGCGGCTCCGTGGGCGGCTCGGTCGTCGGCGCTTCCGGTTCGGTCGTCGTCGGCGCTTCGGTCGCTTGCGTCGTCTGCCGCGGCGCGGTCATCACCGGCGCGCGCGTCGGCTCCGTCGGTTTTTCGCCGCGCGGCAGGAAGAGGAACAGAGCGACCGCGATCAGTATGGCAAGAACCACGGAAAGGATCACGATCAGGCGCTTCATTTCTCCTCCAAGATCTTATTCAGCTCATGCATGAAGCTGTTGATGTCCTTGAACTGGCGGTAGACCGACGCGAAGCGGACGTAGGCCACCTCGTCAAGCGGCTTGAGGCGCTCCATGACCAGCTCACCGATCTTGCCGGTGCTGACCTCGCGTTCAAGGGAGTTCTGCACGATCTGCTCGATCTCGCCGACGGCCTTTTCCAGATCCGCCATGCTGACCGGGCGCTTCTCGCAGGCGCGCACCATGCCGCGCAGGATCTTGTTGCGATCGAACGGCTCGCGGCTGTTATCCTTCTTCACCACCACGACAGGCAGGCTCTCCACCGTTTCATAGGTCGTAAACCGCTTTTGGCAGGAGAGGCATTCTCTGCGGCGGCGAATGCTGCTGCTGTCGTCGGAATGGCGCGAGTCGACGACCTTGCTTTCCTGATAACCACAGTAGGGACATTTCATAACTTTTTCTCCTTTCTTTGCGCAGGCGCGCAAAAGGCATAGTATTATTTTACCAGAAAAAGCGCGAAAAGTCCACGGTTATTTGCCTAATTTTGCCTCCACCACGTCGCGCAGGGTGTTCGGCGTTGTGCCGGTGCTGTAAAGCAGCTCCAAAAGCGCGCGAATCCAATCACTTGATGTGGTCACGTGACGCGCCGACGCCGTTTCCATGCGGGAGGCGCGCCGCATCACGATCTCGGCGCCGTAGCCCGTGCAGCAGTTGGTTCGCTCCTTGAGGCAATAGTAGCTCAGCACCGCCGTTTCGCCCGCGTCGGTCTGGATCTCGCGCGTTCCGTAGTATGTTCTCATTCCGCGTCCCTCCCTTTTTTTCATTGAAACACAATTTCCGCCCGCTTTCCAGCTTTTTCCTTCGCTTTGTTTCGACATCATGCCAAAAACCGGCCGTGAAATCTTTTGTTTTTTTCTTGTTTTTCGGAAAAACCGTCGTTTCGTCCAACCCAAACTTTCCCGTCCGTGTCGAAGTATGGCGCTTGATTTTTTTCGAAAAATCTTTTTGCGCAGCGGCGGCAAATATGATATAATACAGAAAACCAAACAGGAGGCGATTTCCATGAAAAGCATCATCACCATCAGCCGTGAATTTGGCAGCGGTGGACACTCTATCGGCAAATTGGTCGCTGAAAAGCTCGCCTACCGTTTTTATGACCGTGCGCTTGTCGATCAGGTCGCGGAGCGCAGCGGTTTTTCGCCGGAGTTCATTCTGGAAAACGGCGAATACGCCAGCGCAAGGAGCAGTCTTCTGTTCGCCCTTGCGGCAGCCGGTCAGTATTCCGGCCTTTCCATGCAGGATCGGCTGTACATCGAGCAGGCAAAGATCATTGAAGAATTTGCCGACACCGGCCGCTGCGTCATCGTCGGTCGCTGTGCCGACTACATTCTGCGCGACCGCACCGACTGCCTGCACGTCTTCATCTGCGCAGATATGAAGAGCCGTGCGGAACGCATCGTTGCGCGCTACGGTCAAAGCGAAAAGTCGCCGGAAAAGCGCCTGACGGAAAAGGATCAGAAACGCAGGGTGTACTACAAGAACTACACGGGCCGCGTCTGGGGACAGGCGCAGAACTACGACCTGTGCCTGAACAGCGGTGTCCTCGGTGTCGAAACCTGCGCCGAGCTGATCGTGCAGATTGCTTCGATAAAGGATGAATGCACCGTACACGGACAAAAATAGTATAAAATCGCTCTTTTGCAGATACTATATCTGCAAAGGAGTGATTTTTTTGACGCATTTGACAGGTGATAACTATGCCTCCGAGGTCGGACGCGCCGACCGTCCCGTTCTGATCGACTTCTTCTCCCCTACCTGCGCGCCCTGCCGCGCGCTCGCGCCGACCTTCGAAACGCTGGCGGCGCAGTACGGCGACCGCTACAAGTTCTGCAAGGTGGACGTGGACGCGCAGGACGACCTGACGGAGCGCTTCCGCATCCTCAGCGTGCCGACGCTTGTTCTGCTGCAAGACGGCGAAGTGATCCATCGCGTCAGCGGCGTGCGCTCGGAGAAGGAACTGAAACGCATTTTTGACATGAATTAACGAAGCGGGGTCGCCTCAAAGAGGCGGCCCCGCCGCATATTTCATTACAGGAGATTGGAGAAGTGCTTGATGGTGCGAACCATCTGAGAAACGTAGGAGTTCTCGTTGTCGTACCAAGAGACGACCTGCACCTGCGTGGTGCCGTTGTCGAGGTTGATGGCCATGGTCTGCGTGGCATCGAACAGGGAGCCGAAGCGCATGCCGATGACGTCGGAGGAGACGATCTGATCTTCGTTGTAGCCGAAGGACTCGGTCGCTTCCTTCTTCATCTGGGCGTTGATCTCGTCGACGGAGACGGTGCCCTTGACGATAGCGTTGAGGATGGTAGTGGAGCCGGTGGGCGTGGGAACACGCTGGGCGGCACCGATGAGCTTACCGTTCAGTTCGGGGATGACCAAGCCGATCGCCTTAGCGGCGCCGGTGGAGTTGGGGACGATGTTGATCGCGCCTGCACGGCTGCGGCGGAGGTCGCCCTTACGCTGCGGGCCGTCGAGGATCATCTGGTCGCCGGTGTAAGCATGGATGGTGCACATGATGCCGGACTCGATCGGAGCAAGGTCGTTCAGCGCCTTGGCCATCGGAGCGAGGCAGTTGGTGGTGCAGGAAGCGGCGGAAATGATGTTGTCTTCGCGGGTCAGGGTGTCGTGGTTGACGTTGTAGACGATCGTGGGCAGGTCGTTGCCGGCGGGAGCGGAGATGACGACCTTCTTCGCACCGGCGTCGATGTGGGCCTGTGCCTTTGCCTTGCTGGTGTAGAAGCCGGTGCACTCGAGCACGACGTCGACACCCAGCTTGCCCCAGGGCAGGTCAGCCGCGTTGGGCATCTTGTAGATGACGATCTTCTTGCCGTCGACCGTGATATAGTTGTCTTCGCCTTCGCCTTCGTTGAAGCCGATCTCGTGACCCATGGCGACGTAGTTGCCCTGCGTGGAGTCGTACTTCAGCAGATGCGCAAGCATCTTCGCGGAAGTCAGGTCGTTGATGGCGACGATCTCATAATCGCTGTCGCCGAACATCTGACGGAATGCCAGACGACCAATTCTGCCAAAACCATTAATTGCAACTTTTACAGACATTGTGTTTCCTCCATGAAATGATTACCGCGAAAGCGGTATCAGGATTGCATTTCTCAGCGGTATTATTATATACGATTTTTCGCGGACGCGCAACTGTCAAAATCCATTAATTTATTCCTGATTTCGGCAGATTTTTGACTGTTTTACTCGACAATGCCAAGTTTCCGGAGCTGATCGAGGAACTCGTCGACATCGGCGCGGATCTGCTCGACCGGCGCGTCGTAATCCTGCGCCAGACGCGCGGCGATCTGCTCGCTGTCGCGCGCCTCGGGCAGCATTTTCCAAATTTCCGCTCCGATCTCGTTGAGCGTCATCATGCCGTTTAAGTCGAGCGCCGTCTTTCCCGTCGGCACCAGCAGCACGTCGCCCGCAACCTCGCGCAGGACAAATTCTCGCAGGATCTTCATGTTATCTGTTCCCTTTCTCTCCGCATGGCTTCCGCATAGGCTTCCCCCATCCGGCAGACATATTCCGGTTTTTGGTCAAAGTGTCCTGTCTCACAGAGGCATTTCGCCGCGCAGACCTGACAGGCACTGCGCAGGTTGCAGCCCTCGCAGTCCTTCGGCAGACGGATGGCTGCGGTCTGCTCGCGCAGCGTCTTCCACGCGTGAGCAAGCCCCTGCGGGTAGACCGGCACGGCGGGTCTTGTCATCTGCCCGCAGGGCAGCAGCTTGCCGTCCCAGCTGAGCCAGAAGCCTGTGACACCTGCGCGGCAGTTAATCCCCTCGCCGGTCGTCTCGCAGTCCTCGTCCTCACGCGGGACGGCCTGCCCCGCGCAGAGCGCGTCCGCCAAACGGCAGAAGCGCTCCGGCTCCTGCGTCAGGCGCTGATAGGCCGCGTAAAAGCGCCCCGCCTCCTCCGGCGTGAAGCGGAAGTTCTCGCCCACGCGCTCCGGATGGGCGCGCAGCGGCGGAAACAGGTAAGGCGCGGCGATCGCTTTTGCGCCGAGACGCTCCGCCTCGCGCAGCACGTTCGGCAGGTCTTCGCAATTATCCGGCGTGAGCGACATGGTGATGCGCACGTCGACCCCTGCGGCGCGCAGCGCCTCGATGTTCGCCCGCACCCGATCGTAGGCGGGGACGCCGCACAGGCGCTCGTAGCCCTCGTTGCTGGTCGCGTAAAGGGATATGCTGACCCTTGCGGGCGGCTGTTCGATCAGAAGGTCGCGCAGCGCGCCGTCAAGCAGGCAGCCGTTGGAATTGACGGAGAGGACAAAGCCCATTTTCTGGATCGTCCGGTAGATCTCCGGAAAGTCTGGGCGCAGCGTCGGCTCCCCGCCGGTCAGCAGCAGAAAGACGGTACCGGCGCGCTTGGCCTCCTGCGCAAGGTCGATCCACTGCTGCGCGCTCAGCTCCGCGCCGCGCGCCTGCTGCTCCTGCGCCGTCAGGTGGACGTAACACATTTTACAGTAAAAATTGCAGCGCGGCGTCAGCTCGAAGGTGCCGCCGATGGGCAGGCCGAGCGCGCGTCCCTTCGCATGAAGGTATCTTGACAAGATCGGTTCCATTTATGCATCCTCCCGAAAGAGCCTTTGCTCCAGACAGGTCACGGCGGACGCGTCCGGCAGGCAGGCGTAAGCATAGATCGGCAGCGCGGCGGCAAGCTGCGTCGCCATATGCAGCGCGGCGTCGATGTCCTCCGCGCGCCACGGCTGCACCGGCATCTGCGACAGCAGCATACTGACCGCCTCGCGCGCACCGAGCCGCCGGAGACCGTTCTCCTTCCCGTGTGAGAGGAAGACCAGCGCGCTGAGCGGCAGCGTCACATTGCGGCAAATGCCGGAGGAACCGGCATACGGCAGACCGGCGGCATAAAAGCCGTCTTCACGCCGCAGCAGCAGCGCCTTGTCGCCGTTTACGACGGGCGTGTGCCGCAGCTGCGCCCAAAGAGCGCTGTGCGTGCTCTTCCCCGCGCCGGAAGCGCCGGAGAAGAGCACGGCCCTCCCCTCGCGCTCGATCCACGCCGCGTGGAAGATCGCCTCACGGTGTTGCAGGAGCAGGCTCTCCATGCAGATGCACGAGAGCACATACTTTTCCTGATAATGGATCAGCGGCGCGCAGAGGCGCAGCGTCAGCGGCTGTGCGGGGGCGCAGGGGCGGGAGAGCAGCGCATAGCACTTGCGGTGCGCCGTGTCGGTGAAATAAGCGACGGTCTCCTCCTGCGCCGTGCGCCACACGGCCTTGCGCGGCGCGGTGTAGAGGGCGGGCGCGCAAGGCGCGTCGAGCCGTTCGCAGCGCAGGATATGGCAGGAAATGTCCGGCTCTCCCTGCGCCGCGAAGCGGTAGAGATAGCCGTCATCGGACGGGAGCCAGCCGGTGAAGCGAAGAAAGACGTCGCCCAGCCGGACGGTAAGCTCAGGGCTGGTCATAGATCAGGTAAAACGGCACAGAGCCGTTCTCGGTATAATGCGGCTGTATGCTCTGACGCGTCTCGCCCTCCTGAAAACCGCCCGCAAAGGTCGCGCGGTAGGTAATGCCGCCCCAGTACAGGCCGTCCCGATAGTTCTTATAGCAGACGGCAACGTCATAGTCGATCGCACCGCCGGAAACGTTCGTCAGATTGAGCACGCCGTCGGCCGCTGAGAGGCGGAACTGCGCTCCGAAATCCAGCACGACGCGCGCGCTCAGCGGCGCGACCTGCGCAACGGTCAGCTCGCCCAGCGCCATCGTGTCGCGATAGGCGGCGCGGTCGCGGGCAAAGACGATGCACTTGCCCTGCACGGGCAGGCCCGTCAGGTCGAAGTAGACATAGCCGTCGCCGCACGGCAGGCAGAGCTGCGCATATTCCAGGAAGTCCGTGCCGTCGTTTTCCACAAGCAGCGCAAGCACGCGCTCCACCGGCTCGTCCGAGCCGTCCTCCACATAGTCCCCGCTGTAGTATCCGCCGCCCAGAAGGTGCAGACCGCCGTCCAGCTCGCGCGCGGCAAGCTGTGGCAGAACGGTGAAGCCGTCGATGGAAAAGTCGTCGACGGCGGACGTTTCCGTCTGCGGCACGGTCGTGCTCCCTGCGTCCTCCCCCTTCTTCGGCTGACGCAGCGCGAAGCACAGGACAAGCGCGATAACGGCAAGGATGCCCGCCGCAAAGAGCATGACAAGGACGGTATCGCGACGTTCGCGGCGATGTTTCGGATCATTCATGGTGCAGCACCTCTTTTCAAATATGTCCGATACAACAATGTGGAAGCCCGAGGGCTTCCACATTGCGTGTTTGTGTTAAGAGCCGAAGATAAATTCGGTCGGGACCTCAAAGCCCTCGTAAGGCAACGCGCAGGTCATCACCGTCTCCGGTGTGAAAACGGTCAAACCGATTTCCTCATTGTACCATGAGCACTGGCTCGGATCTCCCTGCTGCGCCGTGACCTTGCAGGCCGTGATCGCCTCCATGAGAGTGAAGTTCTCGTAGAAGAGTTCGGGTTTCTTATACAGTTTTTTCATTGTACGTCACCTACCCATTCTCATTACATAGCATACCACAGAACCTATTCATTTGCAAGCAAATTCTTGCTGCGCATGAAAATTGTTGCGATCTGTGCTCTTGTTGCGTTTTCTGCCGGATCCAAGTAGTCGGTGTTACCGACCTTATTGCCGCCGACGACCTTGTTCTCGACCGCCCACGCAAATGCCGTGCGCGCGTAGTCGGAGACCTTCTGCGCGTCGGGGAAGGCGGCAAGGCTCTGCTTGGAGTCGGGCTGACCGGCATAACGCCAGAGGAATGTCACCATCTGCTCGCGTGTGACCGCAGCGTCCGGCGCAAAGCTCGTTTCGCTGATACCGTTTGTCACCTTGTTCTCCACGGCCCAAGCGACCGCGTCGCTGTACCAGCAGTTTGCGGGAACATCGGTGAAGGAGGTCTTCGCCGAAGCCTTCGGTTCGCCTGCCAGGCGGTAGAGGATGGTGACGAGCATCGCGCGCGTCAGCGTGCTGTCCGGCTCAAAGGTCTTCTCGGAGGTGCCCTTCATCAGGCCTGCCTCGACGGCGTAGGTCACGCCCGCTTCGTACCAAGCGCCCTTGACCAGATCCGTAAACGTGGGCTGGGGCTTGGGGTCGATCGGTTCGGACGGGGTGATCGGTTCGGACGGGGTGATCGGCTCGGACGGGGTGATCGGCTCGATCGGCGTTTCGTTGTCCTTTCGGCTGCTGTCTACCACGGTGAGGAAGTCCTCCGCGCCGTAGATCATCGAGCCGTCGGCAACACGCGCCATGACCGATCTTGCCGCGTCTGCGGTCGCCTGGTTGATCTGCATCTTGACGGCAGCGCTGCTGCGCAGGTTCGTCAGCGCCAGAACGCCGTCGCCGGTGTTTGCGACCACGACCGCGCAGGAGGTGCCTGCGTTCCAGGTCAGGTCTTTGCCGATCTCATAGTACATCTCGGTCGCGGTGGCAAGCGGCTTCGAGAGGGTCTGCGTCGCGCCGCCCGCGCTGCCACTCTTGAGGGTGATGACCGTCAGATTGGCAGCGGTACCGTTGACCGCCTTCGCGCCGACCTGCACGTCGAGTCCGGCCGCACCGTTTTCCAGATAGAAGACGACCGCCTGATTCTTTGCGAGGTAGACCTCGGTCTTCGGGCCGTACTTCTCAAAATCCGCCATGCTGAAGGTGCTGCCCATGCCGTCGATGATCGCTGTGCCGGTCACACCGTTTACCACCTCCTGCGGCGTCACCGCGCGGGTCTCGGAACGGCTCTGCACCGCTGCCGTGCGGGTCGCGCCGGTCGGGTTGGACGGCGTGACATAGCCGGTCGGGACGCTCTGACTGAGAAGCAGCCACGCGTACTCGGGATAGTCGACAAACGGGTTGCGGTTACCCTGAATCGCCTGTGCAACTTCGTTGCGGCCCATCTCCCAAGTGTCAACGGGGTCCTTCTGCATCCACTGAAGGAGCACGTCGGTGCTTTCAAAGACATTCGCAAGGTCGCTGCATCGGCTGTAGCGGTCGCCGTAGCCCATATAGACATAGAGACAGATTCTTGCAACGTCGCCCTTTACGCTGTCCAGCGGCTCGTAGTAGCTGCTGCTATAGTAGCCGCCGAGCGCGTCGTTCGCGCCGGTGATGGTCGCGGTGGAAGCGGTGCCGTCCGTCACATAGCCGAACTTCTTGTTGCCGCGATCGCTGTTGGTCGTTACGTCGTCCGGACGGATATGCAGGATGTCAGCGCCCGGGCCGGAGGTCTCGAAGCCGCCGAGGCTCTTCGGCCAGACATGCTCACGGTTCCAGCCGGGAGCAGACGCGCTGTTCTGGCTCATCGTGGCCTCATAGCCGGTATAGAGCAGCGTGACCTTCTGATCCTCATTCTGGCAGTCCGTCTTGTTGGCATAGTTCTTGCAGTCGTCGTAAGAGGTGCTGCCGGTCTTCCGCGCAGTGTTAAGCGCTCTCAGGTTGGCAAGCAGTGTGCTGCCGCTCTGCTGCGACAGAGTCGCATAATCGTAAAGACCGTCGGTATAGTAGTTGCTGCCGCCGTTCGCGGAGATCGCAGTGCAGATTACGCCGCGCGTACCGGAATTGTAGGTCGTGCTGTACGCGGGCTGCTCCGTGCTGCCGCCGGTCACGGTGATGCTCTTGTAGCCGTACTTCGTCGTGCCGTCCGGCAGGGTGTAGGTCGCGCGCACCTGCGTGGTGCCTGCGGCAACGCCCGTGACGGTGCAGATGTCGCCAGCCGTCTCCATGGTAGCCACCGTACTCTTGGAATTGCTCCACGCAGGAACCGCGTTCGTGACCTTTACGCCGTCGGCATAGAGCGCCGCTTCCACGTAAACCACTTCATCGACCGCGATCGTCGTCTTATCCACCGTCAGCTCGACCGTATAGGTCACGGTCGTAGTGGTTCCGGCATCACCGGTGGTGTAGTAGGTCGTCGTCGTGCCGGAGCCGCTGCCCTGCTTGTAAAGGTAGAAGTAGTACGAGCCGTCGGTGGTCGCTGTACCGATGCAGCGGAAGCGAGGCATACCGTTGCTCAATACAAGATCGGTACGCAGACCCATATATTTGCCACTTCCAGATAGCGTGAACGTGGACGTTCCTGCAACAAGCTCCGGCGTCCAAGTAGTCGCCGTGCCGGAGCCGTAATACAGACTATTTTTGCTGTTATAAACCACAGCAGAACCGTCTGCATTTTTCAGCGTAATTCCGGAGGAGGAACCTTCCACCGTAAAGATGATGTTGTCATCCGACACAGAGATGCTGCCGGGAGCAGTTCCTTTTCCCATGAAGGAGTCCGCTTCCTGCGACGCCATATAAGACGTGGAGACCGACTCTTTTTTCAGCGCGTAGTATGTGTAGGCTCCCGTGTTTTTTCCGCCCGCTTTGACAACAAGAACGTAATTTCCGTTCGAAATATCCGATGCTGCCGTGACAAGTTCAAAATTGCTGCCGCCGGTGGTCACATCGTAGGTATAGCAGGCATAGAGCGCGGTATCCGCGTTAAAGGTGTAGGTGCTTCCCGCCGCGTTGAGCGTCGGGGCGGTCGTCGTCGCAGCGGTCGCCGCTGCGACCCAGCCGACAAAGCGGTAGCTGACACCGCCGGCGGTATAGTCGCTCATGGTGGGCAGCGTTGCGGAGGTTCCGGTCACCGCCGCAGGCGCGGTCTGCGTGGAGGGAACAAGATAGGTCAGCGTGTAGCTGCTCACGGTCTCCGTCTTCTGGTAGCCGCACTTGGTGCAGGTATAGGTGACCGTATTGCCGGAGGTCACGCCGCCATCGAACGTGTGCGGCTCTTCGATGACGTTGCCGCAAGCGCAGGAAGCGTAGTGCGTCAACGCGTCATTTGTCGTGTACCCTGCCGTGTAGCTGTGCGTATGCACCGCGTCGCCCGACACGTAACCGCAGACGGAGCAAACGCTCTTTCCCGTCGTCTCGTTGTAGACGAAGTGATGCGCCGCCGTGTCGGCGGTCTCGCTGCAGCGGGTGCAGAGGTGCCAGTGGTTCTCCTCGTTGTACGTCCAGCCGTTGTAGCTGTGGCCAAGCGGGAGGATGTTCTCGGTCTTGGTCTTGGTGCAGCCGCTCACGGTGCAGGTGTAGGTGCGCAGGCCGGAGGCCGTACAGGTTGCCTGCTGCGTGACCGTGGAGCTGCCCCACACGTGCGTATGGCCGGTGACGGTGATGTCTCCGGTGTGGATTGCGGAGGCGTAGATCTTGCCGTCGCTGCCGGTGAGCTGGAGGGTGACATAGGTCGTGCCCGCGCCCGCCGCGTAGGCGAAGTCCGCGTTGTTGTAGCAGTTCACAACATTGGCGTTGTTACTCTTCCAGTACTCGCTGAAGGTCAGCGCGTTAAGAAGCGCCTTAGCCGCAGCGGGCGCGGTGCTGTCGACCGCGATCGTATAGGAAAGCTTGGAGGAATCGGTCGCCGTCTCGGTGCTCAGAGCGGTCGTCGCCGCCGTGGCAGTGACATAGAAGTAGGCCGTGTTCATCACGTTGCCGCAGACGTCGCACTTCTCGACCAATCTGCCTCTGCCGTCAAGGGTCGCGGAGGCGTTGTAGCCGGCTTTCGTGCCCAGCTCCCAGTGGGAGCTGCCGGTGTGGCCGCAAGGCTCCGCCGTGGCCGAGCCGAAGCCGCCCGCCTCGATGATGGCGTCGCGGATGGAAATGTACTCATAGCCGCGCTCGTTCTGAATCGGGTCATGGATGCGGACGGCGTCGAAGTAGAAGTCGTACTCGCCGTCTTCCTTGATGTCAAAAGCGGTGGAATAGACCGCCGTGACCTTGACGTGATAGAGGCCGTAGTCCAGACCGCTTACCTTGAGGACAGGGATCTGGTAGTAGTCCGTGGACGCGTCGCCGGCGGGCCGCCAGTAGTGCGTTTCCACACGCTTGACGTAGAAGGGGCCGGTCGAGCCGTCCGGCGCGGCGACATAGCTCTCGCCGTCTTTGACGAAGAAGCCTTCCGGTTCATAATAAACCTCGAAATTGCCCTCGGCGTCGATTGTGAGCTTGGAATATGCGCCTGTGTTACTCACGCTGCCGTTCTTATCGCAGCGGACGGCCTCCATGTAGGCCACGCTCTCGAAGCCTTGCGCAACGTATTCATAGCCGCGATAGGTGGAGATGAGCTTGGCGTAGACGCTCTTTCCGTCCTTCGTCACCTGCACCATGAAAGCGCCGGTGTTATCGGAGGTCACGGAAACGACGTCGAAGCCGGTGCCCGCGAAGTCAAACTCGACATAGGGGTTTCTTTCCTGCGCGGAGGGGTTGCTCTCCGCCTTGCTCACGGTGACCCTATGGGTGCTGCCGGCGGAATACTGCGTGTAGGTGCCGTCATAGTTGGTATCGTATTCGACGATGTCGGCAGCCGTGAGGCTGGAGGTCTGCGCGGTGACGGACTCCGTGCCGAGCGTCGTCCATGCGCCGTGCTTGCCGTCAACATAGCCAAAGGCGGAGTTGCTGTCTTCATAGTAGACGGCGGAGGCGGGCTTGACGGTGATGGTCGCGGAAGCGGTCTTGCCGTTTGCCGCCGTGACGGTGTAGGTGCAGCTGACCGCAGCGCTGAGGATGCCGTTGGGCGTGAAGGTGACGGTCATGTCGCCGTTCACGGTAAAGCCGGTCAGTGCACCGTTCAGGACGACGCTCGCCGCAGCGGTGTTCGTGAAGATGTCGTTTGCGAGGATGTCGAAGGTCACGGGGCGGTCGAAGTCCACGATGACGGTGTCGTTATTGGCGACCACATCCGTCGACTGCTCACCGACCGTGATCTTGACGGAGGCGCGCGGCACATTGGCCGTCACGCCGCTCTGAGTGTCGGTCGCCGTCATGCCGGAGACATAGACGGTGATGACCGTTCCGGCGGCAAGGCCGGAGACATCGAGCGTCGCGGTGCCGCCGGCGTTCTTCGTGATCACGGCGCCCGCGTTGTTCGTCGCCCAGACGAGCTTGTCGCCGTTGACGGTGAAGCCGGTCGTATCGCCCGCGCCGTTTTTGACCAGCTTATCGAGCGGGACATTGTTCGAGCCGAACGGAACGGTAAAGTCGCCGGTCGTGCCGCCGTCGTGGGTGATCTGCGCGGTGTAGGAAACGCGCTTGACATAGAGCTTATAGGTCGCGCTGCCCGCGCTGACTCCGTCGCCGGTCAGGCCGGTAACGGTCACGGTGAGGATGGAATCCTTCGTGACGGCGGAGTAGTCGAGCTTGCCGTCCGTGATGCTCACCGTCTCGGAAGCGTCGGTATTGTTCGCGACGCTCCACACGGCGGTGCCACTCTTGACGACGCTGCCGGTCTTGCTGTTGTCGTCCGTCAGCTCGTTGACCACATAGGCCTCGAGCGGAAGGACGCAGTCAGCCGCAGCGGAGCTGTCGGTCTTGTAGACCGTGTACTGAACTTCGGTGTCCGCGCCGGAGAGCACCTCATAAATGACGGTGCGGTAAGTGGCGGTCTGTTCGCCGACGATCACCTTTGCCTGCGTGGAGACCGTATGATCAACGTTGTTCAGCTCGTCATGGACCACATAGCTTACCTGCACCAGCGCATAAGTTCCGGAAGCGGAACCGTTTACGGAGATCACGCCGGTGTTCGGGTCGATGGTCATGGCGTTGTCTTTTTCGACAATGCTCCACGTCGGGGTGCCGACCTGAGACCAGTTGGGATAGTCGTCGATATTCGGTACAAGTGCGCTGGTCAGCGTTGCGGTCACCTTGCCGTACGGGATCTCGCCCGCGTTGGAGATCGTGATCTGCTCGCCTGCATAGTAGATCTGCGCACGGAACGGGTTGGGATTGCCGAACAGGAAGAGGTTATAGCAAACACCGGAGCCGTAGGAGTCGGCATTCAGATGAATGCTGTAGGCGCCGTCGCCGTAAACACGGAAGCGAGCATTCTCCGGTCTCGGCGAGCCCCAGTCTTGCGTGTTGAACAGGATGCTTCTTCTGTTGTTCGGGCTGTATACGCTTTGGATGTTCACCACGTCGGCCTGATAACCGTCAACGGTTTTCACGCCCGTATGCCAGCCGATCGTCCAGAGCGCTCTGGTGTCGTCCGCCGACGCATCGAGCACATAGCCGAACTCGTTGTTGCCTGTCGCGGTCGTAACGCTGTTTGCAAGGTAATAGTTCGTGCCCTTCACGCGGATGGTGTAGTAGTGGTTCACGTCGTCAACCTGCTCGATGGTGAAGGCGAAGCCGTCGTCGATCCCCGTGATCTGGTCGAAGATGGCCTCTCCGTTCACCACATTGTCTCCGGTCTTTTCCATCGTGATGCCGGAGCCGTTCGCCGTTGCGCCGGAGCTGTAGGCCGTTGCGAGCGTGCCGGAGCCGGAGGCGTCGAGCGTGGCGATGGAGGCGTTGTTCTGAGCCTTGCCGATTTTGCCGTCCTCAACGACAAAGTCGTAAGTCTTGCCGCCGATCGTCTGCCCCCATGCCGGGGTCAAAATCTGATAGTCATTGATATCGACAACATAGCCGCTCTTTCTGCCCGCGATGATGTAGTCGCCCGACCAGTCGAAGTTGGGGTTGTTGCCGGTCGTGTTCGCCTTCGTCATCAGCGTATAGCCGCCGATCGCCTCGGAGACGGTGACGGTCTTGGCTGCGGTTGCGACGACCGTTCCGTCGGCGTTCTTAAAGGTGACGGTGATCGTTGCACTGCCCAGCGCCATGCCGGTGAGCATGCCGGTATTGTCTACGCTCACGGTATTCGGAGCATCGGACTGCCACTCGGCCGTGTAGCCGCTGACGTCCTTCGCGGGTGTCGCGGTCAGCGTCGCCGTCAGGTTCTTGGTCTTACCGACGCGGAGGGTATCGGAGCCGCTGATCGCGGCGGAGAAGGTGTACTGCGCGGCGGTGAAGACGGGATAGAAGGCCATGTCGGACGTGCCCATCGTACCGAGATCGGTCAGCGGGGCAGTCGCATTTCCGGTCTTCGCCCAGCCTGCGAAGGTGTAGTAGGTCTCTCCCTCGTCGGCCTTGACGGGGCTGTCGCTCGGCGCGTTGATCGCGGCGCCTTCCTTGACGGATGTGGTCTTGAACGTGCTGCCGTCCGCATTATACCACGTAACGGTGTGGCTGTTCGCCACAACGGGGTTCGTGGTATAGCCGGTGACGGTGCCGCCGCTGACGGTCTGCGTTCCGCTGTCTAAATAAGTGGAGAAGCGATCCTTTTGGTTCGTGTTGAGGGTCAGATATCTGTTTCCGCTTGCATCGTTTTTAAAGGTGCCCTTCTCCGCATCGTAGGTCCAAATATACTCGGTGGTATCCGTCGGAAGGATTGCGGAGAACGCAAGGATCGCCTTGCTGCTCCAGCCGAGATAGAGACCGTCTGTCACATCATAGATGTAGTACTTTCCGGCGGTGCCTGTGCTCTCCATGCGGAAGCTTGCGGCATCCGCCTGTGAGGTCTGGGCGGACAGATAGGAGTTGTTGCCGGAGCGTGCGCCCGCATAGTAGGTCGTGCCGCTATAGGTTCTTGCAAGGGTAAAGGTGTCGCCGCCCTCGCCCAGCTCGGCATAGACCGCGCGGAAGGTCAGGTTGCTGCTCACGGTCGTGCCTGCGGGGGTGATGTAGGCAGGCGCGGTGGTGTCACTGTAGGCAGCGCCGTACCAGCCCTTGAAGGCGAAACCGTCGGGCACGTCGATCGTGGGAACGTCCGCCGCGGAGATCGTGTCGCCGTCGTAGTAGGTCTTCATTAAAACGGGAGCGTCGCCGTCCTTGGCATAGTAAGAGACGGTGTACTGCGTCTTTTCCAGCCAGATGGCGTAGACGGTCTTGTTGCCGTCCATCGTGACGGTCTTGATCTCCACGTCGGAGTCTGCGGAAGCAGCCCAGCCGTAGAAGTCATAGCCCTTGCGGACGGGTGCATCGGCAGAGAGGGTATAGACCGTTCCCTCGACAAGACCGGTGACATCTGCGGGCATACCGGTCACTTCGTCCGTGGCGTTGGCATTGTAGGTCAGGGTGTAGGCCGCCTTGACGGTGATCTGATAGGGCGTCGTCTTGGTCACACCGTTCTCGGTATAGGTCACGGTGACGGTCTTGGTGCCCGCCGTGGTCATGTCCGGAGTGGAAACGCTCGTGGGCGTGACGACGTTCTGCTTGGTGGTGCTGTTGCTGCCCTGATAGGTCGCGGTGATGACCAAGCCGTCATAGCTGAACGTTTCACCGAGAGAGAACTCCGTCTTCGTCGCCGGCGTCGTGATGGCGATGCTGTCGAGCGTGTAGGTGACGGAGGAATCTATCGTGGTGGCATAGTACGTCGTGCCACCGGACTTTTGATAAATGCAAATGCCCTTCTGTGCACCGGAGTAGCAGGAGAAAACTTTAGCACTTGCATTGTATTGCAGCAAGTTGCGCGTGTAAGTACCTTGTGCCCTAACCGTCGCAGTTCCATCGGAGGCAATGGTAATCGTCCAAGAGGAATTATCTGAAAGCGCACTTTCGGAGCGCAGATAGTTGCTGCTGGAAGACGCGGCGTACAAATAGCCGTTATCATCCTTAAAACTAAGTGTACCGTCCTTCGTTCCGGCACCAAGCGTAAACTGCGCCACGCTGTCGTCAATGCCAATCGTGTTGTCTGCGGTGTTCTTTGTAATTGCCGTCTCTGAGCGATTGTTGCTGCCCTGTGTTACAGAGATTGCAGTGTTATAACCGCTCGCCGCAATTACGACGGACGAACCGGCCGTGAGCTGATTGGCGTCGGTAACAAGGGTATACTCCCCGCTGCCCGAGCCGCCCTCGGTGCGGGTATAGACGGCGTAGAGAATTTTTTCTTCACTGACCTTTTGCGAAAAGTCAAACTCTACGGGCTTCGTCGTTGTATCCGATCCAACATTCGTTTCAGACCAATAGGCAAAGGTATAATCGCCTACATTGGCGGGGTTCTCGGGCTTCTGAACCAACTGGCCGCTCGTCGTGACAGTGGTCAGCTCTTCGCCGTTGACGACGAACATGACATCGTATTCCTGCGCCGCATTGACGGTGATCGAATAGGTATCCTCCTTGGTCACACCGTTCTCGGTATAGGAGACGGTAACGGTCTGCGTACCGACCGTGTCAAGGATGGTTCCGGCCTCGGGATTGACCGTGAAGCCAGAGGTGACCGTCTTCACGCTACCATCGTCATATCCGGCAAGAATGCTCAGATTGTCGTAATTGAACGCATCGCCGACCGTAAATGTCTTCTGAACATTGTCGGTGTCAGCGGCAATGTCAGTCAGTGTTGCGGAGGACGAAGAAGCATCACCAATTTCGAGAAGCGTCAGCGTCTGTGCAGATCTATATACTTTCCATTTGCTTGAATTGTAAGCCAAATATGTATTGTTGGTTCCTCTGCCAACCGCTTCGACAGTATACCCCGTTTCGGAGGCGGTAAACGTCCAATAGTTTTTATCAGAAGTCGAGCCTTTGATGTTGTAATTGGTCTTTCCCGTTCCGTTCTTGTACAGATAGTACGTGGAAGAACCTTGGGTGTAAGTCAAGTAGTACTGACCGGCAGTCGTACCCGCAACCAATGTCCAAGCAAGGTCTGCCGCATCCGCAGTAGAAACCTTATTGGCAGCATTGAGCGTTACTGCTGTTCCATTGTAAGTGGTGGCGTTCGTAACGTGCGGAAGCGCATAGTAGTTTGTTCCATCATAGTATGCAACAATGTACTGCTGCCCGTCCGCAGGCGCTGCCGAAGAAATACCTGCTGCGCTTGCGGTCAACACCGCCGCGGGCAGCATGGAGAACACCATGCAGACCATCAGCAGCATTGCCAAAAGCCGTTTTGTCAATCTCATAAACATTTTCCTCCTTCATGTTTACAATACCGAGTGGAAAGCCGCAACGCTCCGGCGCAATGCGAAAATCGCGCCGCTATGCGGCAGATGCCCGCGTTAAAATACAGTCGTGCTTATACAAATACCATCATAGCACGTGTCATGCCGAAATTCAAGCATTTTTTTCCGTTTGGCTGGTAAAAATCGGTTTATTTTGCCAACGATCTGGCGCTTCCCGAGGCAAAAGTCCGTGAAAAGTTGACATAATTTGCGCATTTCTCCGTTTCGCGCCGTACCGCCGCCGCGCGCGGGTCTCTTTTGCGCCCCAGACGGGAATTTCCTGTTGCAAAGGGGGGCGAAATGTGTTACTTTATTAAAGAGTATACGCCGGAGAGGTTGGGAGGTAGCGATGATCGACCTGCACTGCCATATCATCCCGTGGGTGGACGACGGCGCGCAAAACGCGAAGACGGCCTGCGCCATGGCGCAGCACGCGCTGCACAGCGGTGTTGACACGATCGTGGCCACGCCGCACTGCAACCTGTTCGGCATGCGCGGGCTGAACTGCGCGAATTACCGCTCGCGCCGCTATGACGAAATGCTCGGCCTGTTTCGCGCCCTGCTGCGCCAGCACGGGCTTCCCCTGCGGGTGCTTCCCGGCGCGGAAGTCTTCGTCCATCCGGCCAACCTCTCCGCGCTTTTAGAGGAGCGGCGGCTGGTCACGCTGAACCATTCGCGCTACCTTCTGACGGAGTTTCCCTTTCAGGCCGACGGCATGGACATCTCCCTGTTGCTCGCGCGCGTTGCGCAGAGCGGTCTGACGCCCGTGGTGGCGCATCCGGAGCGCTACGCCGCCGTACAGGACGATCTCTCGCTCGCGGCGCAGTGGGTGGAGAAGGGCTATGTCATCCAGCTCAACAAGGGCAGCCTCTTGGGGCGCTTGGGCGACGGTGCGCAGTATGCCTCCCGCGCACTGCTGCGGCGCGGACTTGTCCATGTGGTCGCCACCGACGCGCACGATCCGCGCTACCGCCCGACGGGCTTTGTCTCGCTGCTTCCCGTGCTGCGGGAGCTTTGCTCCCCCGAGGCCGTCGCCCTGCTTCTGGACGGCAACCCCTATCGCATCATTCACGACCGGCCGGTAACGCCGCTGCGGGTCGTACAACACAAAGGATTTTAGAAAATGAGAGCTTTGAAAATCACGGTGAGCATCGTCTTTGTGCTCACGACCATTCTATTTGGCGCTTACTACTGTTATGACCGGCTGAACAACGACCATGTTGCGCCGGAGATCCACTGCTCCGTGCCGGTGTTACAGGTGAACGTCACGGCCAGCGACCGTGCGCTTTGCGCCGGTCTGACCGCGACGGACAACCGCGACGGGGACATCACCGACCATATCATCGTGCGTAGCGTCACGAACCTTTACGGTTCGAACAGCGCGAACGTCAACTATGTGGTCTTCGACTCCTCCTCCAACTACTGCGTGTTCAGCAGGCGCATCGAGTACCTCAACTACCGCAAGCCGCATTTCTCCCTGTCGCAGCCGCTCATCTATCCCACGGGCAGCACGGTGGACTTTATGGATCGCCTGACCGCCGACTCCGGCGCGCTGGATCAGCCGGAGGACATCTCCTCCAAAATCCGTTTGACCAGCGGCGCGATCATCAACTACCTTGAGGGGCAGTATCCCGTCACATTGCAGGTGACAAACGCGCTGGGCGACACCTCGACGATCTCGCTGACGGTGCGCATCCAAAACGTGTCGAGCCGCCAGCCCGTGCTCTATCTGCAAAACTACATTGCCTATGTCTCCGCCGGTGAGAACGTCGAGCCGGAGGATTTCCGCGACTATCTCACCATCGCCCGCACCTCCGCCTACGGAGAGAGCGTGGACTTTGACGACGTGACCATCGACGGCACGATCGACACGTCCACGCGCGGCTGTAACGAGGTGACCTTCTCCTACACCAACGCGGAGGGTCTGGTCGGCTCGGTCGTTCTGACCGTTGTGGTAGAATAGGAGGGGCCATGAAAAAACGCTTTCAGATCGGGCAGATCGAGCCGTACTGCGTCGTGCGCTTTGTGCTGCGGCACATCTGGCTGGTCGTCATGTCCGCCATGATCTTCGTGATGGGGCTATTCCTGATGCAGAATGTGTTCGTCACACCGTCTTATACGAGCACCACGACATTTTACGTAACCTCGCGCTCCGCGACCGCCTCCGCCATGGGCAACATCGCAGTGACGGACACGGTCTCCGAGCAGTTCGCAACGCTGATGCGCGGCTCTCTGGTCAAGAAGGCCGCCGCCGAGCGCATGGGGCTGAGCGCCTTCCCCGCCACGATCTCCGTCTCCGTGCCGGAGAACACGAACATTCTGCGGATGCGGGTGTCCGCCGCCTCGCCGGAGCTGGCCTACAAGGCCGCTCTGTCCGTGATCGACACCTATCCGGCGTATGCCGAGTTTATCGAGCGCAATTCCATCATCAGCATTTCCAATCCCCCGAGCATTCCTTCCTCCGCGAGCGGCTTCCTCGTAGGCAAGCAGGCGTCGCAGTTCGCCGCCCCGCTGGGCGCGTTGGTCATGATTATTCTGCTTGTCTACTTATGCATCGCTTCCGACACGGTCCAGACCCCCGCTGGCGCAAAACAGCAGGTGGACGGCAAGCTGCTCTCCACGATCTATTATGAGCGCAAGAACCGCACACTCAAGGCGCTGCTTTCCAACCGAAAAAAGTCGCTGCTCATCACCGACCCGACGTGTAGCTTTTACTACACCGAGACGATCCATCAGCTTCGCGTGCTGCTGGAGCGCGAGAAGGAGAAGCACGGCAGCAGGGTCTTTTTGATCACGAGCTGCACGGAAAACGAAGGCAAATCCACCGTCGCGGCCAACCTCGCTCTCTCGCTTGCGCAGAAGCACAAGCGGGTGCTGCTGCTCGATCTCGATCTGCGCAAGCCCGCGCAGGCGCTGATCTTTGAACAGAAGCTCACGCCGCAGCAGAATCTCTCCGCGGCGCTTTTAGAGGGCGGCGATCCGGACTCCGCCGTCGCCTACCGCGAGGGCGACGGACTTTACACGCTCTTCTCCGATCCCATACGCAGAAAGTCGGTGGATCAGCTGCCCTCCGCGGCCTTCCAAGCGCTGATCGCACGGTTGCGGGAGCACTTCGGCTATGTCATCATCGACACGCCGCCTCTGGCCTTCTTTGCCGACGCCGATCTGCTGGCCTCCATCGCCGACGCATCGCTTCTGGTCGTGCGGCAGGATCTGGTCTCCGCCACCGCCGTCAACGACGCCCTTGACACTCTCACCGAAGCCAAGAGTAAGTGCCTCGGCTTTGTGCTCAACAACGTGCACACCATCCGTTCCGTCCGTCTGGGCGGCTACAGCAAGGGCTACGGATACGGCTATGGGTACGGGTACGGATATGGCTACGGTTATGGAAAAAAGAGTGGGAAGGGGGACCACGGCGATGAGTGAAAAAAGCGAACAGGCAACGAGCGCTTCCTCTGAGGTGAACTTTCCGGTCATCCTGCACAACTTCCTGCGCACGCTGCTGCGCCTGATCTGGATCGTCCTGATCGTCGCGCTCACCTGCGGCGGTGTGCGCTATCTGCGCACGACCCGCAGCTATGTGCCGCTCTATCAGGCGACCACCGTGATGCACATTCAGGCGAGCTACAACGCCTCGACGGATTTTAGTAGCTACAGCTCCTACTACGACTCGGCCGCCGTCAAGCAGCTCGACGCCTCTTTTTCCTACATCATGTCCTCAGAAGACGCGACGATTCGCCTGCGTGCCGCGCTGGGCGGCCGCTCTCCGGCCGCTTACCGCGCCTCTGCCGTAGCCGACTCCGCGCTGTTCTATCTCTACGCCAACAGTGCCGACCCGCAGCTTGCCTATGACACGCTGTGTGCCGTCATGGAGGTCTTCCCGATCGCCGCAAGCGACATTGTGGGGAACATCCGCGTCACGGTGATCGACTCGCCCGAACTGCCCACCGAACCGTATAACTCCAATCAGGCGCTGCGCTCCGGCGCGAAAACGGCGCTGATCGTGCTGCTGCTCGGCGTTAGCTGCTGCTTCCTGCTCTCGCTGACACGGAAGACCGTGCACTCCTCGGAGGATCTGCGCAAGCTCATCAACCTCAAGTGCCTTGCCTACATTCCCGCCGTCCGCTTCAAGAAGCACTCGAACAAAAGCGCGCTGTCGCTGACCATTCAAAACCCGCGCATCGACCCCTCCTTCCGTGAATCGCTCCGCTCCCTGCGCGTCAAGCTGCAAAATATGCAGACCGGCGAGGGCTGCCGCGTGATCCTCGTCACGAGCACCCTACCCAACGAGGGCAAGACCACCATCGCGGCCAACCTCGCCCTCGCGCTTGCGGAGGAGAAGTGCCGCGTCCTGCTCGTCGACGGCGACCTGCGCAAGCAGTCGCTCAAGGGTGTGTTCGGTATCACCGAAGAATCGGACGGGTTGGGCGATATTCTGAAGGGCAAGGTGAAAAATCCGCGCCTGCTCAACGCGCCGGATTCCTCGCTGCTTCTGCTCTCCGGCGGTACCACCGTCGAGCGCCCGCAGCCGCTGCTGGACAACCCGCGCATGGGACAGCTGTTCGGTTTCCTGCGCGGCAAGCTGGACTACATCATCATCGACACACCGCCCGCCGGCATCCTCTCCGACGCCTCGGTGCTTGCAAAGGTCGCCGACTGCGCGCTGTATGTCGTGCGTCAGGATCTTGCGAATACCGCGCAGATCGTCAACTCCATTCAGACCTTCTCCGACGGCGACTGCCCCATCATCGGCTGCGTCCTGAATCAGACGCAGGCAGGCACCACGCGCTACGGCTACAGCTCCAAGTACAGTTACGGTTCAAAGTACGCCTACGGCGCTTACAGCGGTTACCACAGCTACCGACACAAGCAGGATCGCAGTGTCGAGGAAGCTGAAACGACCGACGAATGAGGGTGCGCGGCGTGTTAGACAAATTTAAGCACCGTTTTCGAAAGGGTATGCTACACGACATCGTGTCGGAAACGGCTTGGATCTACCGGCATACCCGCGCCTATCGGAAGGCGATCACGCTGTATCTGCTGCTGGGGCTTGCCTCGACGCTGCTGGGCATCGTTCTTGCGCTGCTCTCCAAAGAGCTGATCAACACCATCGTTTCTGCCGCGAGCGGCAGGCGCATCTTCGCGCTCGGCGCGACGGTCGTCACCGTCTCCACGGTGAACATCCTGCTCAGCGCCCTTACCAGCCGCTTCAGTGCAAAGGTCAACCTGCGCATCGCGAACGAAATGCGCGCCGAAGTCTTTGGCGTCCTGCTCGACACGCAGTGGCAGGCGCTCCAACCGTTTCACTCCGGCGACCTGCTTTCGCGCATCCAGAACGACGCCTCCACCGTCGCCGCGAGCGTGCTCGGTTGGCTGCCGACGCTGATCATCAAGGCCACGCAGTTTTTGGCCTCTCTCGTCGTCATTCTGATCAACGACCCGACCATGGCGCTCTTCGCGCTACTCAGCGCGCCGCTGACGCTGCTGGTGGCAAAGCCGTATGTGAAAAAAATGCGCGCCATGAGCCGCGAAACACGCGAGGCCGGAAGCCGGCTCGTCTCGTTCCACGAGGAGGCGCTGCAAAACGTTCAGTCGATCAAGGCCTTCCAGCTTTCGGACGCCTTCCGCGCGCGGCTGGACCGCGTGCAGGCGGAATACTACGACGTCTCCGTCGCGTTTAACCGTTTTTCTGTGCTCAACTCCGCGTTTCTCTCCTTTTGCAGTATGCTGGCCGGTTACCTCTGCCTCGGCTGGGGCGCTTACCGCCTCTGGCTGGGGAAGATCGACTTCGGCACGATGGTGCTGTTTATCCAGCTTGCCTCCTATCTCTCGGCGGCGATGACGGCGCTGATCAAGCTCGTTCCCTCCGCCGTGGAATGCACCACGGCCGCAGGCCGCGTCATGGCTGTGCTCTCCCTGCCGCGCGAGGATCTGCGCGACACGCAGGCGGCACAGGCGCTCCGTCCCGCTGCGCTGTCGCTGCACCTGTCCGGTCTCTGCTTTTCCTACCGGAAGGACGCGCCCGTGCTCAAGGACGTCTCCCTTTCCGTCGCGTCGGGCGAGACGATCGCCCTCGTCGGTGCCTCCGGTTCCGGCAAGACAACGCTATTCCGCCTGCTGCTGGGACTTCTGACCCCGACGGGCGGCACGGCAGAAGTCACGGACGGCGCGCGCCGCCTCACGCTCTCCCCCGCCACGCGCTGCCTTTTCTCCTATGTGCCGCAGGACAATGTGATCTTCTCCGGCACAGTGGAGGATATGCTCCGTCTGGTTCGCCCGCAGGCAACGCAGGAGGAGCTGCTTGCCGCGCTGCGCGTGGCCTGCGCGGAGGAATTTGTCCTTGCGCTGCCACAGGGGCTTCAGACGCCGCTGGGCGAACGCGGCAGCACGCTCTCCGTCGGGCAAAACCAGCGGCTGGCCATTGCGCGCGCCGTTCTGGCCGACGCGCCGATCCTGCTGTTTGACGAGATCACCTCGGCGCTGGATCGGCAGACGGAGGAACGGGTGCTTAAAAACCTTGCCGCCCTGCCGAACAAGACCTGCATCCTTGCTACGCACCGTCCAAGTGCGCTGTCCCTGTGCGACCGCGTCTATCGGCTGCACGACAATCATCTGGAAGAAGAATAAGAACGGGGCTGCC
>OIYT01000876.1_pt1 | contig 24693 bp, 23 predicted proteins | sample 1588201 | NCBI WGS metagenome assembly OIYT01 (sample SAMN03283260) | human gut metagenome | biome: human-associated habitat; material: feces | host: Homo sapiens | place: USA | collected 2013
ATCCGACAGCGGCGGCAGGGAAATCAGTCTTACCGCAGAGCGCAGCGGTCATGAATTTACAGTATCGCTCAGACCGGTTTTTTCTGAAAAGAATAATATGTGGCGTGGCGGTATGTGGGTTCGTGACAGCATAGCCGGAATAGGCACGATGACTTTTTTTAATAAGAAAACAGGAGAATTTGCAGGTCTCGGGCATCCGATATGCGATGCCGATACAGGAGAGATAGTGCCTGTTTATAGCGGCGAAGCAGTTCCCGTAGAGATAACCGAAGCCAAAAAGGGCGAAAGGGGAATTCCCGGTGAACTCCGGGGAAGTTTTGCAAACGGAACATTCGGCGTTCTTGAACGCAACAACAGCTGCGGCGTATACGGCAGACTTACAGAGAGAGGTCTGGATGAGCTCTGCCGTGATTCACAGGAATTCGTCATGGGATACCGCCAGGATATAACTACCGGAGAGGCGGAGATATATACTACTGTCAGCGGCAGCGCTCCGGAAAGATATAAAATTGAAATAGAAAGCATAGATTTTAACAGCAAAGAATCTGCCAAAAATATGGTAATAAGAATAACCGACAAGCGGCTTATAAAATCATGCGGAGGCATAGTGCAGGGTATGAGCGGAAGTCCTATAATACAGAACGATCGCCTTATAGGTGCTGTAACTCACGTATTTGTAGCTGATCCTACCAGGGGATATGCTATTTTTGCGGACAATATGGCAGAGTATCTTGAGGGATAAAAATAAAATCGGCAGTTACGAAATGTAACTGCCGGAAATTTACCGGAAATTCCAAAAAAGAAATTTATCTGCTTTCCTCGCTGAAACCGCTGTCTACAAGCTCAACAAGTGCATCAACTGCGGCCTTTTCATCAGCACCGTCAGCGATAACTTTTACATTAGTTCCGCCTACGATACCAAGAGAAAGAATTCCGAGGAGGCTCTTGGCATTAACTCTGCGCTCTTCCTTTTCGATCCAGATGGATGACTTAAATTCATTAGCCTTCTGAATGAAGAAGGTTGCAGGTCTTGCGTGAAGTCCTACCTGATTCTTAACCATTACTTCCTTGACAAACATAATACAACTCTCCTATTCTCTTAAATTCAGCCCTCTCGATCTTCAGAAGCTGAATGCAAATACAGGCGGAGCCGCACTTTTTACAGAGTGCGGACAGCCTTTTATTTTCTTTGCTGATATCATTATACATTCAAAATTTATTATAGTCAACGGCTTTTTTTTCAGAAATACTGATATTTTAATAAATTCTACATTTATATAAAATCACGGCTTGATTTATCTCAATTGCTTGTTAATTATCACAACAAGGAAATGTTGATTTTAATTGGTAATGTTATATAATATTCCACCTTATAATATGTTGAATTCATCTAAAGGGAAAAAGTTATTTCATATATACCAATAGTAAATGATGTTTGTAATCAGAAATTTCAGCTTTTTTTCTTCTTTTTTACCTTCGGAGGATTTTCCCTGATATATTTTTCGTAAAGATCCGGACGTCTTTCCGCCGTAATTTCAAGACTTTGTTCCTGACGCCATTTGCAGATATTCGCATGGTGTCCCGTGAGAAGCACCGGAGGAACTGCCATTCCCTCCCATATTTCCGGTCTTGTATAGTGCGGATATTCCAGCAGACCGCTGTATATGCTCTCTTCGGTAAAGCATACGTCGTCCGAAAGCACTCCGGGACACATCCTTGCCACAGCGTCCGCAAGAGCCATTGCCGGAAGTTCGCCGCCGGTAAGGACATAGTCGCCAATAGAGATTTCCTCATCTACTATTTTATCAATTACACGCTGGTCTACGCCCTCGTAGTGACCGCAGATTATAAGAATATTGTCCATTTTTGAAAGCTCAACAACTCTTTTCTGGTCGAGGATCTTTCCTTTCGGGGACATATATATCGTGTGCGGAACTGCGCCCATTTCCTCGCAGACAGCCTTGTAACAGTTGTAGATCGGTTCGCACTGCATGACCATGCCCATTCCGCCGCCGTAGGGAGTATCATCCACACGGCGGTGCTTGTCCTGGGTATATTCACGTATCTGACGGCAGTGAACCTCTATTTTTCCGGCTTTTCGGGCACGTCCGATAATGCTTTCGCCCAGAACGGCTTCGCACATTTCAGGAAAAAGAGTGGCAATTTCTATTTTCATTCAAAAAGTCCCTCCAGCGGACGTATAGTCATGACATTGCCGTCAACGTCGGTCGAGATAACAACTTCGGGGATTGCCGGAATGAGATATTCCCTGTCCGTGCCGCTGATTACATAAACGTCGTTTGCTCCGGTCTGCATGACATCAGCAATCTTTCCGTAAACGAAATCGGTATCAACGTCATGAACTTCCATGCCGATAAGATCCTGAATAAAGTAGGTATCTTCATCAAGTTCGAGATCGTCACGGTGCATATAGAGGAGCTTATTCCGCAGCTTTGATGCCTCCTCCGGAGTATCCACGCCCTCTAATTTTGCGATAACCATGCCTTTGAATGCACGTGAACGTTCGACAGCGATTTCTTCATGATTTTTCCCGATAAACAGCCTGTCGAATTCACACAGAAGCTCCGGATAGTCCGTGTATGGCATTATCTTGACCTCACCTCTTATTCCGTGAGTCGTGACAATTTTTCCGGCTTCGAGATATTGTTTTTTCATATTTGCCTGCCTTTTTTGAATACTATTTATTTTCTGATGCTATGGTATGATTGGCATAAGTATCCCAATCAGGCTCATAATATTCATTCGCCTGATTTCCCCACATATCCCAATCAACTCTATTGCCACGAGCAAACATTTCCAGTCGAGGACCTTGTGAGCATGCCTCTATCAAACTAACGAATTCATCAGGTTTTCTACTGTGTTCACGTTTCATTGTTCTTAGAAGGTTTACCTGTGATCTTCCTGGTTGTAAGGTTCTGTTTTTATCTCCCTTAATTCCAAATAACAATATTTCTGTTACATTACGAAAGTAGAAACCCACACCTCTGCCGTCTGGTTGACCATCTTTGCGTACTTTTTCCCAAATTAAATTTGTTTTATATTCAAATCCCCATGCTTTCATTACGTCAAGCCCTTCAGGTAAAAGAGCGTTTGGCACCCATAAGTAAAGGTGACTTTTTTCATCTGAAATATCAGATACCGGCAATGCCATTATTTCATTTAAAGTCATTGTAGAATATCTATTAAGCCGTTTATGTTCAGGTGCTACTTTTCCCGTTCTGTTTTGAAACTGCCATGGTGGATCAGCATATATGGTCTTATATTTTTTTCCGTTAGTAAACTCTCTGAAATTTTCAATCGTTTCTTTTAATGTATTCATTATTCATAACCCTCAATACAAGATTTTTTTATACCAACAGCCAATATAGGACATCCACCATTCCTTCTTGAATCTAATCTATATGTTAGTTTTCCCATCCAGGTAGTTGAAGCTCCATATTTTGTAATTATATCTATTTTACGAAAAATGTCGTTTAATTCTTCTGAACGAGTAACGATTATACCAACATCAATAATACCGCAATCAAAATATGTTCGCATAGCTAACAGATCACGATCAAACGTTTGATCTTTACTATTCCATTCAAGATCAAATGCAACTTTATTTTTCAGAAAGTCTATATTATGTCCATCAATATAGCCTTCAATCATTTTTTCTTCAAAAGGTTCATTAGAGAACCTTCCTCTGCGCTGAACAGTCTTTCTTGGATACATTTTAACAAGAAGATCACCAGTTATTCGTATTTCCCGCCATCCAAAAGGATAAAGTATATCATCAAATTTCTTAGGTATTGGACTTTCGTTACCTCCTGCTTTTTTTAAATCATCAACAGTAATTACAAAGTTTTTAAGACATTGCTGTATTTCACACCATTCATTTGGAAACGCATCCGAAAGTATTTCTAACGCGTGTCCATAATTATAAAATTCAAATTTATTCGTTAATTCTTCCGGAATTGCTTTCAATGAATAATCCGCCTTTCAATGTTTATGGTTTATGATATTTATTCGATAATTATTTATGTTTCATAAACAAAATCAGTGCTTCCTTAGTTCTTCATCTCAAAGTTTTCGCCGAGAACATCCTTGTTGGCTTCAAGAACGGGATTTATAAAATCGCTGAGGAATTCGTCAACCTGCTGAGAGCTTCTTCCGGTGTAGTTTTCCGGCTTGAGAACAGCTTCAAGTTCTTCCTTTGTGACCATGAACATGGGATCGGCTTCGATAAGCTCGCAAAGGTTATTGTCCTTTCCGTAAACCTTTACCTGTTCGCCTGCAATCATGGAGTAGTCCATAATGCGGTCGTGAAGTTCCTGACGGTTTCCGCCCTTTTTAACGGCATCCATCATGATATTTTCGCTTGCCATGAACGGAAGCTCAGCCATAACACGTCTGCGGATTATCTCAGGATAAACCACAAGACCGTTTGTAACGTTCATCATGATGTTGAGGATAGCATCAACGCCGAGGAAAGCCTCTGCTACGCTTATTCTTTTGTTTGCGGAGTCATCGAGGGTTCTCTCGAACCACTGTGTTCCGGCTGTGAAAGCAGGATTCAGGCTGTCTATCATAACGTATCTTGCCAGTGAAGTGATACGCTCGCATCTCATGGGATTGCGCTTGTAAGCCATAGCGGATGAACCTATCTGTTTCTTTTCACGGGGTTCTTCCATTTCCTTGAAGCTCTGGAGAATACGCATATCGTTGGAGAACTTGCTTGCCGACTGTGCGATTCCGCTGAGAACGGCAAGTACCTGAGAATCGACCTTTCTGGAGTATGTCTGACCTGAAACGGGAACAACGCTGTCAAATCCCATTTCTTCGGCTATCATTCTTTCGAGTTCCTTGATTTTTGCGGTATCGCCCTCGAAAAGTTCCATAAATGAAGCCTGAGTGCCTGTTGTTCCCTTTGAGCCAAGGAGTCTGAGGGTAGAAATTCTGTATTCAAGATCGTTGAAATCCATCAGCAGTTCGTTGAGCCAGAGGGTTGCTCTCTTGCCGACGGTAGTAAGCTGTGCCGGCTGAAGATGAGTATAGGCGAGACATGGCATATCCTTGTACTCATTGGCGAACTTTGCCAGATTGTTCATAACATTGATAAGCTTTCTGCGGATAACGTTGAGGGCATCACGCATGATGATAACGTCGGTATTGTCGCCGACATAGCAGGATGTAGCTCCAAGGTGAATAATTCCGGCGGCATCCGGGCAAACTTGTCCGTAGGCGTAGACGTGGGACATTACGTCGTGGCGGCTGATTTTTTCCCTTTCTTCGGCGACTTTATAGTCAATATCGTTTATATGCTCTTCAAGCTGTTTTACCTGAGCTTCGGTAACCGGAAGTCCGAGTTTCATTTCGGCTCTTGCCAGAGCGACCCAGAGTTTTCTCCAGGTAGTGAATTTTTTATCGGCAGAGAAAATGTACTGCATTTCCTCGCTGGCGTATCGTGTGCAGAATGGGCTTTCATAGCTGTTTGTATTTCCGCTCATAATTATGATCTCCTTTTGTTTAAGATTATTTTATTATATCATTTTTTGCGATATATGTCAATACAGATAAAAAAACGGCGCCTGAAAAAACGCCGCTTTTCGTGTAGGAATTATTCAAGGTTAAGAAGTTTTTTCTGAACTGCAAGAGCATCACTATTAGTTAAGCCGTCGTAGTTTCCGGAGATGTCAGCGTTGAACTTGCCCTGCGGTGTAAGAACATATTCGTTGGGGTAACAGACAGCCTCCATTAGTGACACTGCATCGGAAAGCGAAAATATTCCATCATTGTTTGCATCACCTTCGATGTTGTTTTGGAGGTCGATCGTTATATCCTCAGATAATAACTCAACCGTATCAAGATACTCGATATTTGGATAGATATTCAGATCACTGTAAATCATTTTTGCAAGATTATAACGCTCGGCAATTGTAATTTCTTCATCCGGAACAACATAGAAAGTTCTGCCTTTTGGATTTTCATCAATATGACACGGCAGATTGTTATCAGTGATATAATTTGTAATTAATTTCAGATTATTAACACCATTTTCCCTTATGTCATATACGGTAATAAAGGTTGATGCTGATTCTTCATACGTAACAGGTACCATTGTGTAGTTAAATTCCTGCACTTCCCCGACGCTGTCAAGTAAGTCCTTGACCCTGTGCACCTGTTCGTATGTTAAATCCTTTTTTCTTGCTTCGTCGTAAGAGATACGACCGTCAAACCCTGCTATATATAATTCCCAGTAATCATTTGCTTCTGTAAAGGAGTTAAAACGGATTTTTTCCGCATCGGGACATATTTCGGCAAGAGACTTTCCAAAAGCATCACTGTCAATATTACCGTATATGTTTGCTCTGATGCTGTCAGCTCGTTGACCGGGTATAGAACAAATGACATATCCTATATGTTCATCATCGTAACCGGTTTCTGTGATGTACATTCTCCGATTCTGATATGTCTCGTTATCGTTTCTGCATAAAAAACCGTCATTGGGAGGAATCATATATGAATTCTCCAATATGCTGTCCATGTATGTTTTATCATTAAAATAAACCACCGCATGAGCAGACACGGAAGAAATCGTTCCTAATGTAGCTATGGAAACGATAAATGAGACTAAAAAATTTCTATGTTTTTTCATGTTTATTTAATATTCAATATTGGGGTTGCTGTTGTAAAATTTGAGAATGTCAGTGTGGATATTATTCAAGGTTAAGAAGTTTTTTCTGAACTGCAAGAGCATCACTATTAGTTAAGCCGTCGTAGTTTCCGGAGATGTCAGCGTTGAACTTGCCCTGCGGTGTGAGAGCGTATTCATCAGGATTGCCAACTGCCTGCATAATAGATACTGCATCGGCAAGGGAAAGCTCTCCGTCGTTGTTGGCGTCGCCGCCAATGTTGTTGTGCATATCAATAACGATATCTTCGGAAATGCCTGAAGAATTATCAAGAGTAATAATAAAAGGCTTAAGTCTTAAATCATTATAAATCTGTTCAGCAACTTTATAAGTTTCTTCTGCTGAAAGATCCTCTCCTGCTGAAATTACAAACGTATTATCATCGGGAATAGTATAAGTAAATGGTTTACTTGCTGCATCTGTAATGATATCCCAGTCCAGATTGTTTTCGGCAATATATTTTTTCATCTGTTCAAGTGTAGACAAACCGTCATCTGTGGTTTTCTTGTCAACGTATTCAGTGATTGGAGATGAGGTCTTTACAGGAACAACGCTTTTTAGTTTAAATTCAAAATTCAATAGTCCATAAGATTCATTAAATATATCACGAAGTTTACGTGCCTGTTCAAGTGTTACATCTTTTTTTCTCATTTCTTCATAAACGTGGTAACGTGGATGAATGGTCGGGTCTTCACCTGCTATTACTACGGATGTTGAGTTATTGCTGTTTGAGATAATTCTTATATATTCTGCATCAGGGCAAATTTCTGCAATAATTTTTTTGAGTTTTTCTTCGTCAATGTTATCTTTTACATCAAAAGAAGCTACATTCGGATTTCCGTCATCTAAGGTATAAATGTCAAACGAATTGGCATGCTCTTCGTTTTTGGCAATATAATCTCTGTTATTTATATACCACACAGTATGAGCGGTGAAAAAACTATCAGCAGGAACTTTATATGACTTTTCAATAAATTCGTCTACTTCTTCTTTGGTGTTAGTATAAAAATCGAAAGCTCCGACAGACAGGGAAGAAACAGTGCCGGCTGTCATTATTGAGGCAATAAGGAGAGCAGATAATCTTTTAAATTTTTTCATAGTATAACCTCCTGTTAATATTCAATGTTCGGGTTGCCGTTGTAAAATTTAAGGATGTCAGGATTTATTTTTACCCCTCTGTTATCATCGCCGCTTGTAGCTACGTTTATTGCAACGACAGTCTTATAATCATAACGCTCACCGCTATTGGTAGTGAATCCTTCTTCAGCATATACGGGAGCACCACTGTCTCCAGTAAACGTATCTGCATCATATATAATCTCCCCAGTTGTAGCATCTATTATCTTACCTTTAGCCTTAAATCTTATTCCATAAGGCTGACCTTCATAATTTGCAGGATATTTATGTGGAAAGCCGGATACTATCACTTCACCATGTTTATTTATATAGTCATCAGTTGCAACACCAAGTTGAAGTCTGCCGTATTCACTCAAATCTTCTTCTACATACAGCAATGCATAGTCATAGCCTCTATAGTTAGGATTACCGTAAGTTTTGCATACATCTATATATTTAGGTGTAAGGGTTCTGTTAATATTACTGTCAACAATTATAACATCATTTTCAATAAAACAATTTGTCCCTGGATTATAAACGCAATGAGCAGCAGTAGCAATAACATGGTCACTTACAATAAATCCAGTGCCGCCTATTGAAAGATTAACAACAGCAGTGTCATAATCTCTGATCATATCATTATCGCCTATTATTGCTCTCTGCTGTGAGTTGGCATTTGGAGAAGTATTGGTATTGTCAAAAGGGTTAACTGTCAGTGAATATTCACTGTATGAAGTTGGATCACTGCTGCTGTAGTAATGACGTACATATTCTCTGGTAGTTGCTACAGCCTGTGTATCAGCGCCAACCGGAGCAGGAAGATTAATACCGTCCAAACTGCTGCCGTTTATAAGCTGCATCCAATAATGTGAAAGCACAGTTGCATCCTTTTTACTTATAATGCCGTTGCCGTCAAAATCAAGCGATTTCTGACTTGTAGGATTAAAGCCGCCAACAAGATACTGGAGAATGAAAGAACCGTCAGACACCAAGATTCTTCCGTCACCGTCAGGGTCACGAACAGTTGTTACTGCCGAACCTGACATTGAAACTGTTGAAACTGTCGCAATAGCCATAGCAGCAATCAAAGCTGCTTTTTGTTTTTCATAACATATCACTCCTTAAAAATAAATGAAAGGTAACGTAGTTTCTATGCGTATGAATCCAGAGAATATTCTCTTTATATATATTGTACCAACTTCTTCCTGTAATGTCAATATGCAGATATACCAAATTTGTTGAGAAACATTTGTGCAATAATCAGCGCATAACCGAAAAAATGTTTGATTTTTAATTGACAACTGCTTTGCGGCATGATACAATAATATCATAGAATGAAAGAGAGGACAAACTTATGAATTCAGTTTGCTTTACAGGACACAGAACTATTTACGGAACGGCGGAGATCAGCAAAAAGCTGACCGGCGTACTTGAAAAATGGATATGCACCCGTGGGATAACCGACTTTTACGCCGGAGGAGCTGTTGGGTGGGATACGCTGGCAGCCAATGCGGTTATCAGACTGCGTGAAGAATATCCGCAAATAAAGCTTCATCTGGTGCTGCCGTGCTCCAATGAGGAGCAGACCTCCAGGTGGACAGAGCCGCAGCGGAGGGAATTTTACCGTATTCTCAGACTTGCCGATTCGGTCGAATATATTTCAGACCGCTACTATAACGGCTGTATGAAGCAAAGGAATATCCGGCTTGTTGAACACGCTGAAAAAGGCTGCTTCTGCTACTGGGATCCTTCGATATTCAGCAGCGGCACTGGTCAGACGGTGCGCCTTGCCATGAAGAAAAACCTTGAAATTATTAATTTTCGTGAGTAAAAGTTTAAGGCAGCACTGCACAAAAATTGTACGGTGCTGCCTTACTCAGAAATCTCTTGAGATCCGTTGCTGTACGGGTTATTTTGTAAGTTTCATTATGCTTTCTTCGTTTCCCATGACAAGGAGCGTCTGATTGCGTTCAAATACATGATCCGGGCTGAATACCGGCATAAAATGAGCGCCGGTCTTTATAGCGATAATTGAAATATTGTACTTCTGACGGACGTTTTTTTCAAGGATCGTTTTTCCCTCCCACGACCTCGGAACAGTTATTTCGTAGATCGAGTAGTCGTCGTCAATGCGGAAGTAATCGAGTATGTGGTTTGAGCCGAATTTTACCGCAAGGCGTTCGGCAGTTTCCCTTTCGGGATAAATAACTGAATCAGCGCCGTTCCGGAGCAGAAATTTCTTGTGGATATCCCTGTTTGCACGGGCAAAAACGTGTTTTGCACCTTTTTCCTTTACAAGAGCCGTTGTTTCAAGAGAAGCCTGAAAATTATCGCCTATCGCCACAATGACCATATCGAAATTTCCGACGCCGAGTGAATCAATGAAGTCCGGATCAGTGCAGTCGCCTATCTGAGCATCGGTGACAAATCTCATTGAAGCGTTCACACGTTCTTCTCTTATGTCAACGGCGAGAACTTCGTTATTCTGTTCCACAAGTTTTTTTGCTATGTGCCTGCCGAAACGTCCGAGTCCAAGTACTAAGAATGAGTTCATTTATATTACCTCCTGCGATATTATCCCACCGAGATTTTTTCCGAGGGATACTGTGAATTTATATTTGATTGTTTGTTGTTGAATGATTCCAGAATGGTAAGTCCGCCTGTTCTGCCCATGAACATCAGCAGTATCAGTATGATCTGTGAGGGAATGCTCAGAGATGATGTGACTCCAAGGGAAAGACCGACGGTTGCGGCTGCCGATACGCTTTCAAAGAGGGCAGGCATGATCCCGATATTCTCTATGAAGCTTATTGCAATTGCGCTTATTCCGGAGACGGTGAGGTAAAGCATCATTACGCAGCAGGCATTGTGGAGTATGCTGTCGTCGATTCTTCTTTTGAAGCATTCGAGGGATTTTCTCTGGCGGAATGCCGAAAAAATGCTGATATAAAGCACTGAAAAAGTGGTTATCTTTATACCTCCGGCAGTAGATCCCGAAGCACCGCCGATAAACATAAGTACTGTCATAAGCATCTGACCTGCCTCGTTCATCTGCGACAGATCAACGGATGAAAATCCGGCAGTTCTTGCGGATGCGGACTGAAAACAGGATGCAAGCAGTTTTTCGCCGAAGCTGAGATTTTCATACGCAGGGGAACTGTATTCCAGTATCATGAATCCGGCTGCTCCAAGAAAAAGGAGTATTCCCGAAACGGTTATTACTACTTTTGTCTGAAGCTTGTAGCGTTTGAAATGCCATTTATTATGTAAAATATCGTCCCATACCAGAAATCCCAGACCCCCCAGAATTATAAGAGCCATAAGCACGATGTTTACCAATATATCGCTGTGAACGGTAATCATAGATGAACCGGGCGAAGTTTTTCCCATAAGGTCTATACCGGCATTGCAGAAAGCGGAAACGGAATGAAATACCGAGTAATACAGACCTCTGACGACCCCGAATTCCGGACAGAACCGCAGGGCAAGCAGAGCCGCACCGGAGAGTTCCACGATAAGCGAGCCGGTCAGGATAAATCGTGTCATGCGGACAATTCCGCCGACCTGATGAGCACCGACGGATTCCTGCATGGTGAAACGCTGTCTGAGACCGATTTTCTGCTTTGTATATGAAAGTGCGAAAATTGCAATGGTCATAAATCCCACGCCGCCTATCTGTATCATGGCGAGTATTACGAGCTGTCCGAAAAGAGTCCAGTGAGTATAGACATCCGACAGCACAAGACCTGTAACGCAGGTCGCCGATGTTGCGGTGAAGAGAGATTCGTTGACGGATGTCATACCGCCGCTGCGGCTTGAAACGGGCAGCGTCAGCAGGATAGTTCCGATGAGTATTACCGTAAAATAGCCGAGCATGAGTATTCTTGTCAGCTTCATATTTTTCAGGGATTTAAGCATTTTCTGCACCTGTCTTTCTGGATTGCCGTAGTTTTAGGGATTGGTATTATTATATCATGGTACCGTATGATTGTCAAGGCAGGAAAAAATAGCTTGACATTTCCGCAGAAATCGCTTAAAATATAATAGATGTATATTATCGGCAACACCGCACAAAGCCCGCCTGACGGCTTTGCACGTCATCTGATTGCATATTTTCCGTCATCTTGCACAGATATTTCTTGACATACGCCCGAAGGAAGTGCCCTTGGGGTACGACAGTATGCCTGCGCCATTTCTGTACAATCTGACAAAAAATCTGACTGCGCATCTGCCGCACAAGCTTTGTGCGGTGCTGCCTATCATGAAACGAGGTCATAAAAATGAAGAATAACGAAAAAATAATGGACAGAATCGTAGAACTCTGCAAATCAAAGGGTTTTGTATATCCCGGTTCTGAGATCTACGGAGGTCTTGCAAATACATGGGATTACGGCCCTCTCGGCGTTGAACTCAAAAACAATATCAAGAGAGCATGGATGAAGAAATTCGTTCAGGAAAACAAGTACAACGTAGGTCTTGACAGTGCTATCCTGATGAATCCGCAGACATGGGTGGCATCCGGTCATATCGGCGGATTTTCAGACCCTCTCATGGACTGCAAGGAGTGCAAGACACGTCACCGTGCAGATAATCTCATCGAAGATTTTGACGGAACGAATGTAGCAGGCTGGACTAACCAGCAAATGACGGACTACATAAACGAAAAGGGAATAGTCTGCCCGAACTGCGGAAAGCATAATTTTACGGATATCCGTCAGTTCAACCTTATGTTCAAGACATTTCAGGGCGTTACAGAGGACAGCAAGTCTGAGCTGTATCTCCGTCCTGAAACGGCACAGGGAATTTTCGTAAACTTTGCAAATATCCAGAGAACCACACGAAAGAAAGTTCCTTTCGGCGTTGCGCAGGTTGGAAAGTCTTTCAGAAACGAGATCACTCCCGGAAACTTTATCTTCCGTGTACGTGAGTTCGAGCAGATGGAACTTGAATTCTTCTGTAAGCCGGGTACTGATCTGGAGTGGTTCAGCTACTGGAGAAGCTTCTGTAAGAATTTCCTGCTTAGTCTTGGTCTTAAAGAAGAAAATATCCGTCTCCGTGACCACGATCAGGAGGAGCTCTGCTTCTACTCCAAGGCTACGACCGACTTTGAATATCTTTTCCCGTTCGGCTGGGGCGAACTCTGGGGCGTTGCCGACCGTACGGATTACGACCTGACACAGCACATCAAGACAAGCGGAAAGTCTCTGGAATATTTTGATCCCGAAACAAATGAGAAGTATATCCCCTATGTTATCGAGCCTTCTCTCGGCGTTGAAAGACTGTTCCTTTCGATCGTCACCGAGGCATATGACGAGGAGGAACTCGTTTCAACCGATAAAAACGGAAACGAAAAGAGAGAGACCAGAACCGTTATGCGTTTCCATCCGGCTCTTGCGCCTTTCAAGTGCGCCGTGCTTCCCCTTGTCAAGAAGCTTACACCCAAGGCAGAGGAAGTATACGAGATGCTTTCCAAAAAGTTCATGGTCGATTTCGACGAAACGGGAACTATCGGAAAGAGATACCGCCGTCAGGACGAGATCGGTACACCTTTCTGCATTACTTACGACTTTGATACCCTTGAAAAGGACAACTGTGTAACCGTTCGTGACCGTGATACAATGACTCAGGAAAGAGTTGCCATTGATGATCTCGCTGCTTATATCGAGAAAAAAATTGCATTCTGAAAAATGCCATAAAAAGGGAATCCCTCTCTTCTGTTGAGGGATTCCCTTTTTCGCTATTCTGCGAGTATATATCCAATGTTGATGATTAAGAGGTACTGTTCCTCATACTCGTGTTAAAAGGAGCATTCTCCTCCGGATATTGATTTTATTTTTTTCATTACTCCTTAATGGGGTAATGAAAAAAATAAAAATGGGTTTCCAAAGGGGATGTACTCCCCTTTGGCAGGGGTGTGGGGACGGAGTCCCCACTTAGGTTGCAGACATTGAATATATATCCGCTGCGATGTCAACGGTCTGTTTTGCATCTTTTGCGTAGAAGTCGGCGTGTATCTGTTTTGCATAGGAGGCAGTGAGAACAGCTCCGCCTACAACGGTTTTACATTCTGTATATTTTTCGTTAAGCAGAGCAACGGTATCCGCCATTGATTTAAGAGTGGTGGTCATAAGGGCGGAAAGTCCCACAAGTTTTACCTGATGCTTTATTGCCGCTTCGACGACAGTTTCCGGCGGAACATCCTTGCCGAGATCAATTACCGTGAAACCGTAGCTTTCAAGCAGAACTTTGACAATGTTCTTGCCTATGTCGTGGATATCGCCCTTAACCGTGGCGAGAACGATTTTTCCCTTTGATACACCGTCCGAGCCGGGCGGCAGACCCTCCTTGACTGCCTCGAAGCAAGCTTGTGCAGCTCCGGCAGTAAGGATAAGCTGGGGCAGGAATATTTTTCCCTTTTCAAACTTTTCACCTGCGGAATCCAGAGCAGGGATGAGATATTCATTGATTATCTCCATTGGATCATGTTCACGGAGAAGTTCCTTTGCCGCTTTTACGGCATCGTTTTTCAGTCCGTTTTCTACGGCGTATGAGATATCCGGTGTTCCGGCTGAAACAGCGGAAGTCTGCGGTAAAGCAGGCTGATTATCCTGTGAGTATATTTTTATGAATTCCACGGAGTTGCGGTCTATTCCTGCAAGGAGACGATAAGCACGTACTGCTCCCGTTATTGAATCCACATTGGGATTGATTATCGGCAGATCAAGTCCGTTCTGCAAAGCCATTGTCAGGAACGTTCTGGTGATAAGCTCACGGTTGGGCAGACCGAAAGAAATATTTGAAACGCCCAGAACGGTTTTCAGTCCGAGTTCGGTTTTGACACGTTTGAGAGCGCCAAGAGTCTCCATAACGCCGTCCTGTTCGGCAGAAGCGGTAAGGGTCAGGCAGTCGATGAATACATCCTCACGTGGAATGCCGTATTCCAGCGCACGGTTGAGTATCTTTTCCGCAATGGCGAAACGTCCTTCCGCAGTTTTGGGGATTCCTCCCTTGTCAAGCGTCAGACCCACTACTGCTGCGCCGTATTTTTTCACAAGCGGAAGTATGGCTTCAAGGGATTCATCCTCTCCGTTGACGGAGTTTACTATCGGTTTGCCGTTGTATACACGCAGACCTGCCTCCAGAACTTCCGGAATTGTCGAATCAAGCTGGAGCGGCGTATCGCAGACGCTCTGTATTGCCTTGACGGCTCTTATCATCATGGCTTTTTCGTCGATCTCAGGGTGTCCCACGTTTACATCGAGGATCTCTGCACCGGCATGGATCTGCTCCACCGCCTGACCGAGGATATAGTCGATATCTCCGTTGACGAGAGCTTCCTTGAAGCGCTTTTTTCCGGTGGGATTTATCCTTTCGCCGATTATTCGTGGCTGGTCGATATCCACGCAGCTTACCGCCGAGCAGACGAGGCTTTTTCTTTTTATCTCACGTTTTTTTCTTTTTATTCCGGAAAGTGCCTGAACAAGAGCTTTTATGTGATCGGGCGTTGTTCCGCAGCATCCGCCGAGAATGGAAGCTCCGGCTTCCGCAAGTCTGAGTGCGCCGGATGCAAAATCTTCCGGAGAGACGTTGAACAGTCCGGTGGATGGGTCGGGAAGTCCGGCGTTTGGCTTGGCGATGACCGGAAGAGAAGTTCCGGCACAGATTTTTTCCAGAACGGGGAGGAGTTCCGCAGGGCCGAGGGAGCAGTTTACGCCGATAGCGTCTGCTCCGAGACCGGTGAGCACGGCGGACATGGCATCCGGTGAAACTCCGGTGAACGTGCGCATATTTTCCTCAAAAGTCATGGTGACGAGAACGGGCTTATCAGAGTTTTCCTTTGCGGCAAGAAGAGCGGCTTTTGTTTCAAGGAGATCGGTCATAGTTTCGATAACGATGACATCGGCATCATTTCCGGCAAGAACGATTTCACGGAAGCAGTCGTAAGCATCTTCAAACGACAGAGAACCGGACGGTTCGAGCAGTTGACCCAGAGGGCCTGTATCAAGGGCGATGAGAGCCTTTTCTCCGGCTGCTTCACGGGCGTTTTTTACTCCGGCAGATACGATTTCCTCAACGGAATGACCGCAGCGGCGGAGCTTGAACCGATTTGCTCCGAAAGTGTTGGCATAGACGATGTCAGAACCGCTTTCGGCGTACATACGGTGTATTTTCATTATGGATGCCGGATCGGTAAGGTTCAGCATTTCCGGAACGTGTTCGGTTTCGATTCCGAGAGCCTGAAGCATTGTACCCATGCCGCCGTCAAGGAATACGAAATCTTTCCGGTCAAGAAGTTCGGTTAATTTATTCATAATTAATTTATCTCCGGTTTAATTTTTGAAAGCTCCGAGAATGCGGAAGTATTCCAGATTTTCTTCCAGATCTCTGAGTGTGGCTTTTACTTTCGGATCTGTGATTTTTCCGCTGAAATCGAGGTAGAAGAGCACCGTTTCAAGGCTTCCGTCCTTTACGGGACGGCTTTCTATCCTAAGCAGATTCATGCCGTTGACGTAGAATTTTGTCAGCAGACGGTAAAGGCTTCCCTGAGTGTGCGGTATTTTGAGCATCACTGAAATGGTATCGGCATCGGATTCTGCCTGCATATTTCTGGAAATGCAGACAAATTTCGTGCGGTTTATTGAGGCATCGGCAATATTTCGGGCGATTATTTCAAGTCCGAGCTTTTCTGCGCATTCAACCGAGCAGATAGCGGCAGCTTTTTCGGAGGGATCTCCGGCAGCGATCTTTTTCGCAGCAGTTGCCGTATTGCCGTATTCTTCCTTTTTAAGACAATGGGCGGATAGGAATTCGCCGCATTGTGCAAGAGCCTGCGGATGTGAATAGACACGGCTCACCTCTGTCAGCGGAATTGCCGTTTTTGCAGCCAGACAGTGGTTGATCTCCACAGTGACTTCACGGACTATGTAGACGTAATATTTTGCCATGAGGTCGTAAGTGCTGTCGATTGATCCTGCTGTGGAATTATGGACCGGAAGCACACCGTAGTCAAGTTCGCCGGACTGAACGGCTTTGAAAACATCCTCGAAAGTGCGGAAGAAAGTTATATCACGATCTCCGAAGATCATTCTTGCGGCGGTTTCGGAATTTGCTCCGGAAGTCCCCTGACATCCTATTTTTACAGCCTTGTCCAGTTCGGCAGGCGGACAGATATAATCGGGTGTTTCTTCCAGAATAGTGCGGTTCTGGAGTATTTTGCTTATATCCATAATAGTTGTGAAGAGAGCAGCCGTTCCGTTTTCAAGCTCAGGGTCGCCGGTAAGAGCTTTTATGCGGTCGATGACCTGCTGTTCTCTTCCGCCCTGAAATACGGGCAGTTTGTGGAGTTTTTTATAATCTGCTACTCCCCTGCACAGTTCCATCCGCTTCATAAAAAGAGAAAGTATCTCACTGTCTGTATCGTCAATTTTATCACGCAGTTGCTGTAAATCCATTTAACAAATCCTCCTGAAAAATAACTTAACATAAGTATAGCAGATTTTTTTGTAAAAATCAATAAATTTTTGGAATAAATATATTGCAAAAGCACCCCCATATGTGTTATAATAATAATGAATGCTGCGAGAACGTACTACGGATGCCCCGTGTATGTTCCGGCAGCCCGTGAAAGGAGAGCCGTATGGCAAAAACGATCAGAATTTTAGGAATAGATCCGGGTTATGCCATAGTTGGATTCGGTGTGCTGGATTACGACGGAATACGGTTTGTTCCGGTGGAGTACGGCGCAGTGCTGACTGAGGCGAATACGCCGTTTCCGGAACGTCTCAGGGCTATTCACGAGGATATTGAATATATATTTGATAAATTCCGCCCGGAATGCATGGCGATAGAACGACTGTATTTCACTACAAACCAGAAAACAGCCATTGACGTTGCCCAGGCAAGGGGCGTGACGGTGCTGTCGGCGGCAAAGAGAGGTATTTCCGTATCGGAGTACACACCTCTTCAGGTAAAACAGTCGGTGGTCGGATACGGAAAGGCTGAAAAGCATCAGGTAATGGAAATGACCCGTCAGATTCTTGGACTGGCACAGATACCTCGTCCGGACGACGCCGCCGATGCTCTTGCTATCGCTATATGCCACGGGCACACCACAAGATTCAGTTAAGGAACGATGAAAAATGATCTACAGTTTAAACGGACGTCTGGCAGTCAAGGATATTAACTTCGCTGTTGTTGAATGCGGCGGAGTCGGCTACGGATGCAGGACTTCATACAATACAGTGTCTCAGATCGGTGATATCGGCAGCGATGTCATGCTTTATACTCATCTCTACATAAGGGAGGACGCTGCGGAACTTTTCGCCTTTGCGACGCAGCAGGAACTGAGCTGCTTCCGCCTGCTTATCTCTGTTTCCGGCGTAGGGCCGAAAGCGGCAATATCTGTTCTTTCGGATGTAACTCCGGAAAAATTTGCTTTTCTTGTTGCTTCCGGCGACAGCAAGGCGTTTACCAGAACGAAAGGCATCGGAGCAAAAACGGCTCAGAGGATAGTGCTTGAACTGAAAGACAAGATATCCTCCGAATCGCTCAACGGAGCTTTTACAGGAGTTTCTGCATCCTCTTCTCCGACAGGGATCACAGGCTCTGATTCGGTATCGGAGGCTCTGGAAGCACTTATGGTGCTCGGTTATTCTCAGGGAGAGGCAATGTCGGTTCTCGGAAAGCTTGATCCGGCTCTGAGCACCCAGGATCTTATAAAAGAAACATTACGGCTTATGACAGCCGGAAAATAATAAGTTTTAAGAGCCTGTTTAGTATCTTTGTGTGTGCAGATTTTTGATCATAATTTTTATGCTGACAAGGAAAAAGCACGCAGGAATACTGACGTATTGCAAGGACTTTTGACGAAGTTCAGCATGAAAATTTGCAAAAAAGATGTGCGCAGAAAGATATTAAACAGGCTCTAAGAAGGGAAGAATTAAATTATGAATCTCGACGAATTATTGAAGGCAGCAATTACCGATCCCACAAAGAGGTCGCTGTTTTTGCAGACCCTCATCAAGAGTGACGTATATGTTATCTGTAAAAATCCCGTGCGCCATGAGAGAGGCAGAGAAGAAGGCGGCGTGCAGCTGGAGCTTGTCACCACCCAGAATCCCGACGGCGATATCTTTATCCCGTTCTTCACAAGCTATCGTGCTCTTCAGCAGTTTGCAAAACGTTATGTGGACTGTTATAAAATAAACTGCCTGAGACTTTTTGATCTTATTCAGTCGGCATCGGCAGTGCTCAATCCGAATTCCTACGGCAAGGAATTTTCCTCTCAGGAGATAAAGAGCATACTTATGGTTGCAAGAAACCTTAAAATCAAGGCTATTTCATACAACGAAGCGGAGATAATCTCCTACCGTCCCGTTGAGCATTCCGTAAGCCATATAACAAAGGCTGCAAGCAAGTTTCTCTCAAAGCAGCCTAATGTTGACCGTGCGTTCATCATGGAAATGGTAAAGGGTTGCGAAAAGCCGCAGATACTTATGGTTCTTGATATGATGGGTTCGACGAGAAAGCTTTTCGTTCCCCTCTCAAAGTACCTTTCAAGAACCGTGAAAAACAACGAACATCTCTGCTTTATCAGTTACGAGCAGGATATGGGAAAAAAGGCGGCAGGAACGGTAGAACCGTTCTATGTACGCAAAAAGCGTTATTTTGAGAAATAAGCGGCATTGATATGCATTGAAAGGCGGTGATCGTCACATCATGATACAGACAGAGGATATGGAGTTTGCTCCGAGGATAATCTCTCCCGAAAATACCGTTGAAGACGGCGATATCGAAGTGAATCTCAGACCGCAGACACTTCACGAGTATATCGGACAGGACAAGGTAAAGGAAAATCTTGCCATATATATAGAGGCGGCAAAGCGCAGAGGAGAACCTCTCGATCATGTTCTGCTGTACGGGCCTCCGGGTCTCGGAAAAACGACGCTGTCGGCTATCATAGCTCACGAAATGGGGGTAAATCTCCGTGTGACAACTGGACCTGCCATTGAAAAACCGGGCGATCTGGTATCGCTTCTTACCAGCCTTTCGGACAACGATGTGCTCTTTATCGACGAGATACACCGGCTGTCCCACGCCGTTGAGGAGATACTCTATCCGGCAATGGAGGACAGGGTAATTGATATCATTATCGGCAAAGGACCGTCGGCAAGGTCGATACGCATGGATCTGAAACCGTTTACTCTTATAGGAGCGACCACAAGAGCAGGTCAGCTTTCAGCACCTCTCCGTGACCGTTTCGGTGTTATCCAGCGTCTGGAGCTGTACACCAAGGATCAGCTTACCGATATTATCCGCAGGAGTTCCATGATACTGGGCATTCCCTGCGAGACCGACGGCGCATCGGAAATTGCCGGACGTTCACGCGGAACTCCGAGAATTGCCAACAGACTTCTGAAAAGAGTACGTGATTTCGCCGACGTAATGGGCAACGGTCAGATAACACGGCAGATAGTTTCAATAGCACTCAGCCGTCTCGATATCGACGAACTGGGACTGGACGGTCTTGACCGGCGTATGCTTGAAATGATCATAAAAGGCTACGGCGGCGGCCCGGTTGGACTGGAAACGCTCGCTTCGGCGATAAACGAAGAATCGGTTACGCTGGAGGATGTCTGCGAACCTTTCCTCATGCAGCTCGGATTTCTCGGCAGGACTCCGAGAGGGCGTGTTGCGACAAAGCTTGCGTATGAGCATCTCGGCTATGCAAAACCTGATGACGGCGTAAGCGGACAGCTCAGTTTCGGATGAGGAAAACCGGAATGAGATTTAAAGCAAAACGAAATTTCCGGTATAATTCCGGCAGAAAAGAAGTTCCGGAGTTCGGCAGGATGATAAACGGTCAGGCGTGCGGTGCGGTATCGGGATTCCGGTACGGCATATGTCCCATGAGTTTCAACGGCTGCGAGGTCATTGCCGTTCATAACGCTCTTGTCTGGCTTGGCAGACCGCAGAAGCTTGCGGATATCGCATTCCGCATGGAACGTTTCCGGGTGCTTATGGGATTTTTCGGCTGCAATGCCTATAAAATCGGCAAAGCGCTCTCCTATTTCGGTGCGGAGAATGTCAGAAGCCGTGATACAGAGGGAAAGTCGGCGTATATAGCTGTTTTCTGGACAAAAAGACCTTTCCTGTCGCCGATACACACGGTTTTCTGCGTGAGGACTGACAGCGGAACGGAAGTCTACAACAGCAGCAACGGATGTACGGAAAAGAAAATATATAAGGATATAAAACAGTATATCGGCAAAAGAAAACCAATAGCCGTATATTCTGTTAAGGCAACACCGCATAAAGATTGCACATCATCTGCTTGAATATTTTCCGTCATTTTTCACATAAATTTCTTGACATACGGCAGTATGCCTGCGAAATTTATGTACAACTTGACGAAAAATCTTACTGCGCATCTGCCGCACAATCTTTGTGCGGTGTTGCCTCAAATAAAAAGAACAAAGACAAACAAAGGAGATAAATAAAATGTCAGGACTGTTCGGAACAGACAGCGCAAGGGGTCTTGCCGTGACGGAGCTTTCCTGCGAGCTTGCTATGCAGGCAGGAAGAGCAGCTGCGGAACTTTTTGCGAAAGAACAGGGAGAAAAAATAATCGTAGCCAAGGACGGCGCATTGTCCTCGGCAGTGCTTGAAGCAGCAGTCTGCGCCGGAATATGCTCTTCCGGCGTTGATGCTGAAATCGTGGGTGAAATTTCAGCTGCGGCAGCTTCTTTTATCGTCAGGGAACATAAGGCAGCCGCCGGAATAATGATAAGCGAGGCATCCGGAATTCCGGGAGCAAGCGGAATAATCCTGCTTGACCGTGAGGGACTGCGTCTCGGTGAGGAGGCACAGCTTGAAGTCGAGGATTATATCTATTCAACATCCGGTGAAAGACGGCGTTTTGAGAATATCGGCAGGATGCTCAGCAGCGACACTGCTGCCGATGAGTATATCAGTCATATAAAAACACTGCCGGCAGTAAATCTGAATGGAATAAAGGCAGCGGCAGTATGCGGAAACAGCTTTCTGAAAAGAACCGTGGAAAAGCTGTTTCCCGGTATGGGCGCAGAAGTTTCCGTTCTGCCGGAACAGGAAAGCGTCTCCGGACCGGATATAACTCCCGGTATCACCGGCCTTGAAAGGCTTATGGATTTTGTCGCAGACGGCGATTTCAGCTGCGGTTTTGCCATTGAGGGAGACGGGAGCAGTTGCCTTGCGGTGGACGAAAACGGTATGCCTGTTGACGGTGAGACTCTTCTTGCCGTTATCGCAGGATTCTGCCGTGAAAAAGGTCAGCTTAAAGATAATGCTATAGTGGTGAATATCATGAGCAGTCTCGGTCTGATGAAATTTGCGGAGGAAAACGGAATAAAAGTCGTTACTTCCGGTTCGTGCGGCAGAAGCGTTCTGGAGCGTATGCTGGAGGGCGGATATAATCTTGGCGGAGGTCAGGGCGGACATATTTTCCTGACCGACTATTCCCCCTGCGACGACGGTCTGATGTGCGCCGTAAAGATTCTGGAGATAATTAAAACGACCGGAAAGAAACTCAGCGAACTTGCGGGAGAAATGAAGAAGCTACCCCAGATATGCCTGAATGTGCGCATAAGCGACAGCGGACGTGAGGTCTGGAAAAATGATGAAGCAATAACCGGACTTATCGAGCATTACGAAGAAGAACTCGGCAGCGGAGGCAGGATAATAGTCCGTGAAAGCAGCGGAAACGCTCCGTTTATCCGTGTTATGGCAGAGGGCAGCAACTTCGGCAGGATAAACGAGATGGCTATGGATATCGCACAGCGCATCAAGGAAAGATGCAGATTTTATAATTAGGTGGGTTGAATATTGAGAACCGCAGATAACTGGAAAGACTATTTAATACTTGATACATCCGACGGAGAAAAACTGGAGACATGGGGAGGAATAAGCCTTGTGCGGCCCGATCCCCAGATAATCTGGAAAACCGACAGAACAGATCCTCTCTGGAACAGCGCCGACGGGCACTATCTCCGCTCGAATCAGGGCGGCGGTAAATGGGAATTCCGCCGGAAGCTGCCGGAATCCTGGTGCATTTCTTACAGGGAACTGAAATTCAATATTCGTCCTACAGGTTTCAAGCATACGGGACTTTTTCCGGAACAGGCTGTAAACTGGGACTTCATGGCGAAAAAAATAAAAAATGCCGGCAGAAAGATAAGCGTGCTGAATCTTTTTGCCTATACGGGCGGAGCAACCCTTGCCTGCGCTGCCGCAGGAGCAGAAGTATGCCATGTGGATGCCTCAAAGGGCATGGTGCAGTGGGCAAGGGATAACGCCGCAGCCTCCGGACTTTCCGACAGACCCGTGCGCTGGATCGTGGACGACTGCGAGAAGTTCATTGCCCGTGAGATACGCCGCGGCAGACGATACGACGCTGTAATAATGGATCCCCCCAGTTACGGCAGAGGTCCGGGAGGAGAAGTCTGGAAGCTGGAAAACTGCGTATACGATCTTGTAAAGCTCTGTTCCGGAGTTCTCACTGAAGATCCGCTTTTCTTTCTGATAAACAGCTATACCACCGGACTTTCACCGTCGGTCATGGGATATATTCTGGGAACTGTTCTTACCGGTAAATTCGGCGGAAGCGTGACTTTTGACGAAATAGGTCTGCCGGTAAAATCCACCGGAATGACGCTTCCGTGCGGTTCTACGGCAATATGGGAGAATAAAAATGAGTAATATCATTGAAATAGAGGATCTTCATTTCAGTTATGATTCCGACAGTGAGAATGAACCTCGTGAAGAAGTTCTGAAAGGCATAGATCTCACTGTAAAAGAAGGCGAATTTGTAGCTGTTCTGGGACACAACGGTTCGGGAAAATCCACTCTTGCGAAGCATCTGAATGCCATTCTGCTTCCCACGAAAGGCAAAGTGATCGTTGACGGCATCGACACGTCAGACGAAAGCAGGATCTTCGATCTGCGCCGCCGTGCAGGAATGGTTTTTCAGAATCCGGATAATCAGATAGTTTCTTCAATAGTTGAGGAAGATGTCGCATTTGCTCTGGAGAATCTCGGTGTTCCCTACGAGGAGATGCGCCGCCGTGTGGACGAAGCGTTGAAATCCGTTAATATGTATGAATACCGCCTGCATTCTCCGGCTCAGCTTTCCGGCGGTCAGAAGCAGAGGGTCGCTATTGCCGGAATAATCGCCATGCAGCCGAAGTGCATTATCATGGACGAACCGACGGCGATGCTTGATCCCAGCGGCAGAAAAGAAGTTATGGCGACAGTGAAACGCATGAACCGTGAACAGGGAATCACGGTGATGCTTATTACCCATTATATGGATGAGGCGGCTCAGAGCGATCGTGTGGTCGTTATCGACAAGGGCAGACTGATAATGGATGACAAGCCGGAAAAGGTCTTTGCGCAGGTCGAACGGATGAAGGAAATCGGTCTTGATGTGCCGCAGGTAACGGAACTGGCAGATGAATTAAAGGAAGCCGGAATGGATCTTCCTTATGGAATTCTTTCCATCGACGAGCTTGTGGACGAACTTGTTCCGCTCTTAAAATAGTGGAGAAATGGTGGAAATATGGCAATCGAAATTAAACACTTGAATCGTATATACGGGCAGGGAACGATCTTTGAGCAGTATGCCTTAAAGGATGTAAATCTCACGATCCATGACGGCGAGTTTATCGGTCTCATCGGACATACCGGATCCGGAAAATCAACCCTGACCCAGCATTTAAACGGACTTTTAAAGGCAACGAGCGGAGATATCCTTTATAACGGAGAGAGTATTTATAAAGAGGGATATTCCATGAAAGAGCTCCGCAGCCATGTGGGGCTTGTTTTCCAGTATCCGGAGCATCAGCTG
>OIYT01000878.1_pt1 | contig 24579 bp, 20 predicted proteins | sample 1588201 | NCBI WGS metagenome assembly OIYT01 (sample SAMN03283260) | human gut metagenome | biome: human-associated habitat; material: feces | host: Homo sapiens | place: USA | collected 2013
GCTCCGACGGGCCGGTATCCTCTGTGGAGGACGCTCTGGCCGTGGCGGAGACGGTAGGCTATCCCGTTTTGCTGAAGGCCAGCGCCGGAGGCGGCGGCCGGGGCATCCGCCGGTGTGACAGCGCCGACGCGCTACCTGCCGCCTGGGCCGAGGCCAGGGCCGAGGCAAGGGCCTGCTTCGGAAACGACGAGATGTACCTGGAGAAGCTGGTGCTCCGGCCCCGGCACATTGAGTTTCAGATCCTGGCGGACCGCCACGGACACGTGGTCCACTTGGGGGACCGGGACTGCTCCGTGCAGCGCCGGAACCAGAAGCTCATTGAGGAGGCCCCCGCCCGGTGCCTGACACCCGGGCTGCGGGAGGCCATGGGGCAGGCCGCCGTCCGGGCGGCCCGGGCCGTGGGCTACCAGGGCGCGGGCACCGTGGAATTTTTGCTGGACCCGGATGGGGAACACTTCTACTTCATGGAGATGAACACCCGCATCCAGGTGGAGCACGGCGTCACCGAGCTGGTGACCGGCGTGGACCTGGTGCGCCAGCAGCTGCGCGTCGCCTCCGGACTGTCCCTGGACTTTGCCCAGGAGGACGTCCATCTGGACGGCCACGCCATCGAGTGCCGCGTCAACGCGGAAAATCCGGCGGAGGACTTTCGCCCCTGCCCCGGCAGGGTGGCGTTTCTCCACTTTCCCGGCGGCGCGGGGGTGCGGGTGGACTCCTGCCTGTACGACGGCTGCACCCTGTCCCCTTACTACGACTCTCTGGCTGCGAAGCTGATGGTCCACGCCCCCACCCGGCTGGAGGCCATCCGCAAGATGCGCCGCTGTCTGGAGGAGTTCACTCTGGAGGGCTTCCCCACCAACGCGGAGCTGAGCTATCAGATCCTGTACCATCCCACCTTTGTCCGGGGCGGCTGCACCACGGCCTTTCTGGACGAGAACCTGCCGGACCTGCTGGACTTCAGCCGCCGGGTCCGGGAAAAGGAGGGTGACGCTTGAACGGTATCTTTGCCAGACGCCGGGCCCGTCTGCTGGCCATGAAAGCCATTCGGGACAATTACGTCCCCGGCGACAGGCTGGTCACCTGCCCCCACTGCGGTCAGGAGAGCGAGCGGAGGCAGGTGGCCCAGGGCCTGTCCGTCTGCCCCAGGTGCGGCTATCACTGGCCCATCGGCGCGTATTACCGCCTGAGCACCATTCTGGACCCCGGCTCCTTTCGGGAGCTGAACGAAAAGCTCCCCACCGGGGACCCGCTGGCCTTTCCGGGCTACGGAGAAAAGCTGCGCTCCGCCCAGCGGAAGACCGGCCTGACGGAGGCCGCCGTCACCGCCACGGGGACCATCGGCGGATACAAGTGCGTGGTGGGCGTACTGGACAGCCGCTTTCTGATGGGCAGTATGAGCGCCGCCGTAGGCGAAAAAATTACCCTGGCCATTGAATACGCCACAAAAAACAGGCTGCCGCTCATCCTGTTTGCCGCCAGCGGCGGCGCCCGGATGCAGGAGGGCATTTTGTCTCTGATGCAGATGGCCAAAACCAGCGCCGCCCTGGCCCGGTTTTCCGAGAAGGGCCTGCTGTATATCTCCGTTCTGACGGACCCCACCACCGGCGGCGTCACCGCCAGCTTCGCATCCCTGGGCGACATCATTCTGGCGGAACCGGGAGCCTTGATCGGTTTCGCCGGACCCAGAGTCATCCAGCAGACCATCGGCGAGACCCTGCCGGAGGGCTTTCAGCGCGCGGAGTTCCAGATGGAGCACGGCTTCGTGGACGCGGTGGTGCCCCGGTCCCGGATGCGGGATTCGCTGACCCGGCTGCTGCGTCTGCACCAGAGAGGAGGTCGCTCATGAGTGCGCTCACCGCCGCGGAGCGGGTCGCCGTGGCCCGGCACCCCCAGCGGCCCAATATCACCGACTATATCGACGCCCTGTTCACCGACTTTTTCGAGCAGAGGGGCGACCGTCTCTGCAAGGAAGACGCCGCCATTTTGGGGGGCGTGGCGCTGTACCACGGTCGCCCCGTCACCGTCATCGGCACCCGGAAGGGCAGAACGCTGGAGGAAAACCTCCGGTGCAATTTCGGGATGCCGGGGCCGGAGGGCTACCGCAAGGCCCTGCGGCTGATGAAGCAGGCGGAGAAGTTCCGCCGCCCCGTTATCACCTTCATCGACACCTCCGGCGCCTACCCCGGCCTGGAGGCCGAGGAGCGGGGCCAGGGCGAGGCCATCGCCCGGAACCTGTATGAAATGAGCCGGCTGACCGTGCCCGTCGTCGCCGTCGTCACCGGCGAGGGCAACAGCGGCGGGGCTCTGGCCCTGGGCGTTGCCAACCGGGTGCTGATGCTGGAAAACGCCGTCTATGCCATCCTCTCTCCGGAGGGCTTCGCCTCCATTCTGTGGAAGGACGCGGCGCGGCGCGAGGAGGCCTGTGAGCTGATGCGGCTGACAGCTCCGGACCTGCTGCGGATGCAGGTTATCGACGATATCATCCCGGAGCCGGAGGGAGGCGCACACCGCTCCCCCGCCGCCGCGCTGCGGACGGTGGACCGGTATCTGAGCCGCCATCTGTCGGAGCTGTCCGGGGAGAGCGGGCCGGCCCTGGCGGCGGCCCGGTACCAGAAATTCAGGCGGATGGGCACGGCCGCCCGGAAGGAGGACGCATGAACGGCATCAAAATCAAGGGCACGGGCCGCTGTGTTCCCGCAAAGGTCGTCACCAACGACGACCTGGCCGAAATCGTGGACACCAGCGATGCGTGGATCACCTCCCGCACCGGCATCCGCCACAGGCGCCACTGCGCCACGGAGACCCACGCGGATCTCTGCGCGGGCGCGGCGAAAGCCGCTTTGAAAAAAGCTGGGGTCGCCCCGGACCAGATCGGCGCGTGCATCGTGGCCACCGTGTCGGCGGACACCGTGGTGCCCTCCGCCGCCTGCCTGCTCCAGCGGGAGCTTGGTCTGCCCGAGGACATCCCCTGCTTCGATCTGAACGCCGCCTGCACCGGCTTTCTCTACGCTCTCCACACCATGGAGTGCCTGCTGAACGCCGCGCCCCGGAAATTCGGCCTGGTGGTGGGCGGCGAGGTTTTGAGCCGCGTCACCAACTGGGAGGACAGGAGCACCTGTATCCTCTTCGGGGACGGCGCCGGAGCCGCCGTGGTGGAGTGCCGGGAGGGCTGGCCCTCCATCGGCGCGGTGCTGGGTGCCCGGGGCGACGGCGAGCTGCTGCGCCTGCCCGGTCTGGAGACCGGCGAGCGGAGCCTGATCCACATGGAGGGCACCCGGGTATTCAAGTTCGCCGTGGAGATCGTCCCCTGGTGCATGGACCAGGTGCTGCGAAAGGCGGGCTTGACGGCGGAGGACGTGGATTTCTTCGTCTTCCACCAGGCCAACGCCCGCATCATCGACCTGGCGGTGCGGAAGTACCATATCCCGCCCGAAAAATATTACAAAAACATCCAGGAATACGGCAACACCTCCGCCGCCAGCATCCCGCTGGTCCTCAGCGAGCTGGAGGAGCAGGGCAGGGTCGGCCCCGGCAGCCGGGTGCTGGCGGTGGGCTTCGGCGGCGGATTGACCTGGGGCGGCGCGCTGATTGAGTTTGCGTAAGGAGAGAGCTATGCAGAAGTTAAATGAAATCCTGGGGACCGAATTCCCCATCATCCAGGGCGGCATGGCCAACATCGCCACCGGCGAGTTCGCCGCCGCCTGCTCCAATGCGGGGGCCCTGGGCGTCATCGCCACCGGCGGGATGCTGAAAGCCGATCTGCTGCGGGAACAGATCCGCGTCTGCAAAAGCCTGACCGACAGGCCCTTTGGCGTCAACCTGATGCTGATGAACCCCTGCGTGGACGAGATGGCGAAAATCATCATCGACGAGGGCGTCCGGGTGGTCACCACCGGCGCGGGCAGTCCCGGCAAATACATCCCCGCCTGGAAGGAGGCCGGCGTCAAGGTCCTGCCCGTGGTGGCGGCGTCCATCCTGGCCCGCCGCCTGGTGCGGGCCGGGGCCGACGCCATCATCGCCGAGGGCACGGAGTCCGGCGGCCATGTGGGCGAAATGACCACCATGGCCCTGGTGCCCCAGGTCGTCGACGCGGTGGACGTGCCCGTCATCGCCGCCGGGGGCATTGCCGACGGACGGCAGATGGCGGCGGCGCTGGCCCTGGGGGCCTGCGGCGTCCAGGTGGGCACCTGCCTGCTGGCAAGCAAGGAGTGTCCCATCCACGAGAACTACAAGCAGGCCATCCTGAAAGCTAAGGATACTGACACCACCGTCACGGGCCGCTCCATCGGAGGCCCCGTCCGGGTGCTGAAGAACAGGATGGCCCGTGAGTACCTGGCTCTGGAAAAGCGGGGCGCCACCCTGGAGGAGCTGGAGGCCGTCACCCTGGGCGGATTGCGTCGGGCGGTGTTCGACGGCGACATGGACCACGGCAGCGTCATGACCGGTCAGGTGGCCGGGATGCTCCACGAGATCAGGCCCGTGCGGCAGATCTTCGAGGAGCTGTACGCCCAGGGCCGGTCCGTGCTGGAGGCGGCGAACCGGGAATGGCGGTGACGATTCGCGGGAGAGTTCTGCCCCTCCCCATTTTACAGGGCGGCATGGGTGTGGGCGTCAGCCTGGACCGTTTGGCCGGGGCCGTGGCCGCCCGCGGCGGCATGGGTACCATCTCCACCGCCGCCTGCGGCTACGCTGAGCCGGACTACGCCCGGGACCCCAACGGGGCCAACCTCCGGGCTCTGGCCCGGCAGGTGCGGCGCGCCAAGGAGCTGGCCAAGGGCGCGGGACTGGTGGCAGTCAATGCCATGGTAGCCACCACCCAGTACGCCGACAGTGTCCGCACGGCCCTGCGGGCGGGCGTGGATGCCGTGGTCTGCGGCGCGGGACTGCCGAAGGATCTGCCCGCCATTGCGGCGGAGGTCCCGGAGAGCGACGCCGCCCTGGCCCCCGTCGTCAGCGGCGGGCGGGCCGCAGGCCTGATCTGCAAGCTGTGGGACCGGCGCTATCAGCGCGTCCCGGACTTCGTGGTCCTGGAAGGTCCCCTGGCCGGAGGGCACCTGGGCTTTTCCAGAGAGGAGGCCCAGGAGGCGCAGGCCGGGCGGCCCAAGTCCCTCAGCGCCCTCCTGCGAGAGGTGCTGAACGCCCTGGCGCCGTTCCGGGAGAAATATGGCCGGGACATCCCGGTATTCGTGGCGGGCGGCGTAAAGGACGGTACGGAGATGCGCCGCTACACGGATGAGGGTGCCGCCGGCGCTCAGTTCGCCACCCGCTTCATCGCAACGGAGGAGTGCGATGCCAGCGACGGCTACAAGCAGGTTCTGCTGGATGCCAAGCGGGAGGACATCACCATCGTCCAAAGCCCCGTGGGGCTGCCGGGTCGGGCGCTGCGCAGCCCCCTGATCGAACGGATGGAATTCGGCGTCCAGCCCCAGCCTGGCCGCTGCATCAACTGCCTGGTCCCCTGCGACCCCCGCCGCGCCCCCTACTGCATCTCCAAGGCGTTGATCGCCGCCGTGCGGGGCGACCGGGAAAACGGCCTGTTCTTCTGCGGGGCCAACGCCGGGGAAGTGAATACCCTTTCCACCGTAAAAGATCAAATGGATCAAATCATGAACGAATGGAGGGCCGCGCCATGAAGCTCGGTTTCCTATATGCCGGACAGGGTACCCAGCACCCCGGAATGGGAGCGGACCTGTACGATGCCTACCCCGCCTTTCGGGCCGTCTTTGACAGCGCCGGGGTGGATTTCGATTTGAAGCGGACCTGCTTCGAGGACCCCGACGGGGTGCTGAACCAGACCCGGTACACCCAGCCCTGCATGGTGGCTTTCGCCGCCGGACTGACGGCGGTGCTGCGGGAGCGGGGCGTCGCGCCATCCGTGGCGGCGGGCCTCAGCTTAGGCGAGTATTCCGCCCTCCACACCGCCGGGGTGTTTGACGCCGCCACCGCTGTCAATCTGGCGGCCTTCCGGGGGAGGGCCATGGAGAAAGCGGCGGCGGGCCGCCCCTCCGCCATGGTGGCGGTGCTGGGGCTGGACCGCGCCCTTTTGCGGGAAGCCTGCGGCGAAGCGTCCGCCGGCGGCTGTGTGGTCATCGCCAACTACAACTGCCCGGGTCAGCTGGTCATCGGCGGCGACAAAGCCGCCGTGGAAAAGGCCGCGGCCCTGGCGAGGGAAAAAGGCGCGAAGCGGTGCCTGCCCTTAAAGGTCAGCGGGCCGTTTCACACGCCGTTGATGGCCCCCGCCGGGGAGGCCCTGCGGGCGTATTTCCGGGGCATTTCCTTCGCGGAGCCAACCATCCCCGTCATCTTCAACTGCCTGGGCGATGTAAAGCCGGAGGGCGTCACAGTCCAGGAGCTGCTGGTGCGGCAGGTCCAGAGCAGCGTGTTCATGGAGGATTCCATCCGCCGCATGGCATCCATGGGCGTGGACGCCGTCGTGGAGATCGGCCCGGGCAGGGCCCTGACGGGCTTCGTCCGCAAGACGGTGCCGGCGCTGCCCGTCTGCCCGGTGGAGACCACGGCGGATGTGGAGGCGCTGACACAAATGGTAAAGGAGAACAACAGATGAGCTTTACAGGAAAGACCGCTGTGGTCACCGGCGGCAGTCGGGGCATCGGCCGGGCGGTGTGTCTGGAGCTGGCCCGAGGCGGCGCAAACATCGTGCTTTGCTACGCGGGAAACGAGGCCGCCGCCCGGGAGACTGCCGCGGCCTGCGAAGCCCTGGGCGCCAGGGTCCTGGCCGTCCGCTGCGACGTGTCGGACGCCGGAGAGGTCAAGGCTCTGATGGACGCGGCCGCGAAGGAATTTGGCGCCATCCACATCCTGGTGAACAACGCCGGCGTCACCCGGGACGGCCTCCTCATGATGATGAAGGAGGAGGATTTCGACGCCGTTATGGACACCAATCTGAAGGGCACGTTCCTCTGTATGAAGGCCGTATCCCGCGTCATGATGAAGCAGCGGTACGGCCGCGTCGTGAACCTCTCCAGCGTGGTGGGCCTGCGGGGCAACGCCGGGCAGGTGAACTACGCCGCCAGCAAGGCGGGCGTCGTCGGCATGACCAAATCCCTCGCCAGGGAGCTGGCAAGCCGCAACGTCACCGTCAACGCGGTGGCCCCCGGCTTTATCGAGACGGACATGACCGCCGCCATGCCCGAGGCCGCCAGGACCGCCGCCCTTGCCGCCATCCCCATGGCCCGCATGGGCCGGCCGGAGGACGTGGCGAAGGCCATCGCTTTCCTGGCAAGCGACGAGGCCGGTTATATCACCGGGCAAGTGCTGGCCGTGGACGGCGGCATGGCCATGTAAAGGAGAAATGCTTATGCGCAAGAGACGTGTTGTCATCACCGGCCTGGGCGCCGTCACCCCCATCGGCCTGACCGCCCCGGAGAGCTGGCGGGCGGTCAGGGACGGCGTGTGCGGCGTGGGCCCCATCACCCAGTTTGATCCCACCGGCATGAAGGTCCGTCTGGCCGCCGAGGTCAAGGGCTTTGACCCTGAACATTACATGACCCGGCAGGAGGCCAAGCACATGGGCCGCTTCACCCAGATGGCCCTGGTCTCCGCTAAGGAAGCCATGGCCGACAGCGGCTTCGATATCACCCAGGCCGATCCGGACCGCTGCGGTGTCACCATTTCCAGCGGCATCGGCGGTCTCAGCATCACCGAGGCGGAGCATGACCGGGGCCTGGCGAAAGGCTGGGACCGGGTATCCCCGTTCTACATTCCCTCCGGCATCAGCAACATGGCCGCCGGGCAGGTGGCCATCTCCACCGGCTTTCAGGGGATGTGCGCCTGTCCTGTCACCGCCTGCGCCGGCGGCACCTACGCCGTGGGCGACGCCTTCCACTACATCCGGGACGGCTACGCCGACGCCATGCTCTGCGGCGGCACGGAGGCGGCTGTGACGCCTCTCGCCGTCGGCGGCTTCACCTCCATGCGGGCGCTGACCCCGGCGGAGGACCCCAGCCGGGCCTCCATCCCCTTTGACGCCGAGCGCAGCGGCTTTGTCCTGGGCGAGGGCGCCGCCGTGCTGCTGTTGGAGGAGCTGGAACACGCCCGGGCCCGGGGCGGGAAGATCTACGCGGAAGTCGTGGGCTACGGCGCCACCTGCGACGCCTACCACATGACCGCCCCCCGGCCCGACGGCAGCGGCGGCGCCAGGGCCATGGCCCTGGCGCTGGCGGACGGCGGCGTGGCGCCGGACCAGGTGGACTACATCAACGCCCACGGCACTTCCACTCACTTGAATGACGCCGGCGAGACCGCCGCCGTCAAGACGGTGTTCGGCCGGCACGCCTACAGGCTGGCCATGAGCTCCACCAAATCCATGACCGGCCACATGCTGGGCGCCGCCGGCGCCGTGGAGGCCCTCTTCACCGCCCTGGCGCTGCGGGACGGGTTTCTTCCCGCCACCATCAACTACCGCGTCCCCGACGATGCCTGCGACCTGGACGTGGTGCCCAATGTGGGCCGCGCCGCCGACATTCGATACGCCCTGTCCAATTCCCTGGGCTTCGGCGGCCACAACGGCAGTCTGGTATTCAAAAAATGGGAGGACTGAGAGATGGGTATGCAATACGATTCCGATCAGATCGCGGAAATTCTCCCTCACCGCTACCCCTTCGCCCTGGTGGACCGCATCGTGGACGGCGAGCCGGGCAAGTGGGCCAGGGGCATCAAGTGCGTCTCCGTGAATGAACCGTTCATTCAGGGCCACTTCCCCCGGAAGCACATCATGCCCGGCGTCCTGCTGATCGAGGCCATGGCCCAGGTGGGCGGCGTAGCCATCCTGGCCCTGCCGGAGAACCGGGGCAGGCTGGCCTTCCTGGGCCGGGTCAAGGACGCCCGCTTCCGCCGCCAGGTGGTCCCCGGCGACGTGGTGGAGATGGAGTGCGTGCTGACAAAGCGGCGGGGCCCCATCGGCGTGGGCCAGTGCAAAGCCACGGTCAACGGCGAGGTAGCCGCCACCGCGGAGCTGACTTTTGCCATCGGCGGGGAATAATGGTTGCCCTTTTCCCGCAAAATTGGTATACTATAGGAAGTATCCGCAAATTGCGGGAAGGTGGGCGGACAGGATGCTGAAGCACGCGTTTTTTAATGTGTACACCAAGTTCAAGCTGCATTTTTATCAGGAGATCTTCCAGCGCTTCCAGAGCCGGGAGGCCAGCCTGACCACGGTGGAGACCTTCTGCGTGGAGACCATCCAGGCCCTGGGCAGCCCCACGGTGAACGAATTCGCCACCTTCATGCGCATCTCCCCGCCCAACGCGGCCTATAAGGTCAACAGCCTGGTGAAAAAGGGCTATATCCGCAAGGTGCAGTCCAGCCATGACCGGCGGGAGTACCACCTGGAGGTCACCCAGAAGTATATCGACTACTACAACGTCTCCACCACCTACATGGTGGAGGTCATGGACCGCATCGCCCGGCGTTTCACCGCCGAGGAGTGCGCCAAGCTGGAGGAGATGCTGACCATCGTCAGCCAGGAGCTGATGCCGGAGGTGGCCATCCCCGACATCCAGATGACGGAATGACAAACAGGAGCCATGGACTGGCCGTCCGTGGCTCCTGTTCTGTTCAAAAAAGCCCCTCCGGGATACGGATATCCGTCCGGGGCACCTTGTCCCAGGTGAAATCCGCCAGCAGGGCCTCCGCCGTTTTCGGCTCCGCCGAGGGGTTGAAGCCCGCGAGATACGCCAGCTTCCCCAAAATCTCCGCCGCCGTCCGGCCTTGCAGGGCGTCCAGCCCCGCGTCGGCGTCCCGCTTGCTCAGCCGCCGGCCGTCCGGGGCCAGCAGCAGCGGAAAGTGGAGGAAGGACGGCGCGGACAGTCCCAGCAGCTCGTACAGATAGAGCTGCCTGGGGGTGGAGTCCAGCAGGTCCGCCCCCCGGACCACCTCCGTCACGCCCATGGCGGCGTCGTCCACCACCACCGCCAGCTGGTAGGCGAACATCCCGTCGGACCGGCGCATCAGGAAGTCCCCGCAGTCCCTGGCCAGATTTTCCGCGTAAGCGCCCATGTGCCCGTCGGTAAAGCCCCGGGTCTCGTCCGGCACCCGCAGCCGCAGGGCGGGCGCTCTTTTTTTCGCCCGCTCCGCCGCCTGTTCCGGCGTTAAATCCCGGCAGGTCCCGGCGTAGACCACCTGGCCGTCCTCCCGGTGGGGGGCGCTGGCGGCGTGGAGCTCCGCCCGGGTGCAGAAGCAGGGGTACACCAGCCCCATGGCCTCCAGCTTCTCCAGCGCCGCCTGGTACAGGGCGGTGCGCTGGCTTTGATAGTACGGCCCGGACCGCCCGCCCACGGCGGGTCCCTCGTCCCAGGTGAGGCCCAGCCACCGCAGGTCCTTCTCCATCTGGTCGGCGTAGCGGCGGGGACAGCGGGCGGTGTCCAGGTCCTCGACGCGCAGGACCACCCTTCCGCCCCGCTGCCGGGCGCTGAGCCAGGCCAGCAGGCAGCAGAGGATGTTGCCCAGATGGATACGCCCGCTGGGCGAGGGGGCGAAGCGGCCCACGGTCTGCATGGCAGGGCTCCTTTCAGCAAAAGATGTCCTCATTATACTCCCGGGCGGGCCGCGCCGCAAGGGGGCGCGCAAAATCCCCCTGTACAACCAAATCCCGCCATGCTATAATAAATGTTCCAATTTGGACCCCAACTTCCCAAAAGCGAGGTATTTGCATATGAATGAAGAAATGCGGACCTTCGGCTATCTCTGCCCCAAGTGCGGCAAAACGGTCATGGGCACCCGGTCCGTCTTCGCCCTGGAGGCCGCCGACGCGGAGATCGCCTGCCCGTGCGGCGGCAGCGTCCTGCGGACGGCGTTCGACGGGGAGAAGTACCGGGTGTACGTCCCCTGCGGCCTCTGCGGCGAGACCCACATGGCGGTCTGCGAGCCGGAGCGCGTCCTGCGGGGCGGCACGGCCCTGGGCTGCGCCCGGACAAAGCAGTTCTGCTGCTTCATCGGCCCGGAGGGCACGGTGGAGAAGAATCTCCGGGAGCTGGCCATCCTGGCGGAGAAGGAACAGCAGCAGAAAGACGGCGAGGACGAGGCGTTTTTGGACAATGTCATCATGTACGAGGTCCTCTCCGAGCTGAAGGACATCGCCGCCCGGAGGGGCGGCATCACCTGCGCCTGCGGCAGCAGACGCTACGGGATGGAGATCCGCCGCTCCGCCGTGGACCTGGTGTGCCGGGACTGCGGCGCCAAGCTCCGCATCCCCGCCGCCACGGACCGGGACCTGGACGACCTGTGCTGCCACATGAAGCTGGTCATCCCCGGGAAATAACGCCGTCCTTTTTCGGCGGCGCGGCATCCCCTCCTGTCCGCCGGCATAGGCTGATACAGCGCTTTCCCATCTCTCCAGGCCGGGCCGAACCGGCCCATTTCCACAGAAAGGAGCCGACCGTATGATCTCACTTCTGGCCCGGCTGTTTCTCAGGCCCGGAACACAGGACCAGGCCGCCCTCCGCAGGGGGTACGGCATCCTCTGCGGCGCGGTGGGCATCGCCCTCAACGTGCTGCTGTTCCTGGGCAAATTCTTCGCCGGCACCGTCTCCGGCTCCATCGCCATCACCGCCGACGCGTTCAACAACCTGTCCGACGCGGGCAGCTCCTTCGTCACCCTGCTGGGCTTTCAGCTGGCGGGGCAGAAGCCGGACGCGGGCCACCCCTTCGGCCATGGCCGCTTCGAGTACCTGTCCGGTCTGGCGGTGTCCGTGCTGATTTTGCTGATGGGCCTGGAGCTGGCGAAATCCTCCGTTTTGAAGATCCTGCACCCCGTCCCGGTGGCGTTCAGCCCCCTGGTGGCCGCCATTCTGTGCGTCTCCATCGCGGTGAAGCTGTACATGGCCTTTTATAACCGCCGCCTGGGCAAAAAGCTGGACTCCCCCGCCATGCTGGCCACCGCCGCCGACTCCCTCAGCGACAGCGCGGCCACCGCGGCGGTGCTGGCCGCCACGCTGGCGGGCCGCTTTACCGGGCTGATGATCGACGGCTGGTGCGGCGCTCTGGTGGCGCTGTTCATCCTGTGGTCCGGCTTTCACGCCGCCAAGGACACCATCGATCCCCTGCTGGGCACGCCGCCCACCCACGAGTTCGTGGAGCAGATCCGCGCTCTGGTGCTGGCCCATCCCGCCATCATCGGCATCCACGACCTGATCGTCCACGACTACGGTCCCGGCCGGGTGATGATCTCCCTCCACGCGGAGGTCTCCGCCTCGGCGAACATGCTGGACATCCACGACGAGATCGACAACGTGGAAAACGAGCTGCGGGAAAAGCTGGGCTGCGAGGCGGTGATCCACATGGACCCCATCGTCACCGACGACGGCATCACCGAGGAGACCCGCCGCCGGGTGGCGGCCCTGGTCCGCTGCATCGACGACGCCATCAGCATCCACGACTTCCGCATGGTCCCCGGCCCCACCCACACCAACGTCATCTTCGACGCGGTGGTGCCCTTCCACTTCCGCCTGACCGACGCCGAGGTGGAGGAGAAGATCAGGACCGCCGTCCGGGCGCTGGACGGCAGCTACTGCGCCGTGGTGAAGGTGGAGCGGTCCTATACCTGACAGGCAGGGCGGGCCTGTCCCGTCCGTTCTCCCCGGCCACAATATTTATCGTTGAAAGAAGGCGGTTTTCATGGGATTTCCCTGGTTTTTGAAGCCCGACCCGCTGCTGCACAAGGAGCTGCTGGACGCCCAGGAGGCGCTGGCCCAGTCCGCCGGCAATTCCTCCGCCGCCGACCGGAAGCAGGACCGGCAGATCCAAGCGCTGGAACAGCGGGTGGCGGAGCTGGAGGCGCAGCTGCTGGCCCTGGAGTCGTTTTTGTCGGAGCAGGGCATCCTGCCGCCCGCGGAGGAGCCCGCCCCCGCGACGCCCGCGCCGTCCGCCCCCGGACAGCTGCTGGAGGACGGCTCCGCGCGCTTCCCCGCCCGGACGGAGCGGACCGTCGCCTGTCCCCGGTGCGGCAAGTGCCAGCTGGGCAATCGGGACCTCTGTATCGCCTGCGGGACGCCTTTTCAGTATGAAAATGATGCGTAACAGCGTGGGAAATGCGGTTGCCGCATTTCCCACGTTTTTTGATGCGGACAGATCAATCCCGGTAATAGGTACGCCGCAACACGGCGTAAACTTTCCACCCCGCCTGCCAGGGCGGCTATGCCGCCTCTCCTGATAATGATGATGCCCAGTCATAATTCCCCTGTTTCCGGGCAACCTATGGAAAATCCATCAAGCGAGGTGGCTTCCATGAACGAAAAACGTCTCGGCAAACGGACCATCGCCCTGGCCCATCCCCCTTCCGTCATCTCTTTCGCCAATATCGGCAGCAAGTTCGAGGCCCAGGGCCCCCTGGGCAAGTACTTCGACGAAGTGAACGAGGACTCCTTCTTCGGTGAAAAGACCTGGGAGAAGGCGGAGTCCACCATGCAGAAGAAGGTCCTCCAGCGGGCCCTGGACCAGGCAAACCTGAAGTCCCAGGACCTGGACTATATCTTCGCCGGGGACCTGCTGAACCAGTGCATCGGCTCCTCCTTCGGCCTGCGGGACTTCAATATCCCCTTCTACGGCCTGTACGGCGCCTGCTCCACCATGGGCGAGTCCCTGTCCCTGGCGTCCCTCATCATCGACGGCGGCTACGCCGACAGGGCCGCCGCCATCACCAGCTCCCACTTCTGCACCGCCGAGCGGCAGTACCGCATGCCCGTGCCCTACGGCAGCCAGCGGACCCCCACCGCCCAGTGGACCGCCACCGCCTCCGGTTGCACCATTCTGGCCAGCGACGGCCCCGGCCCCTATATCACCCACGTCACCTGCGGCAAGATCGTGGATAAGGGCATCACCGACTCCAACAACATGGGCGCGGCCATGGCCCCCGCCGCCTACGACACCCTCTCCGCCTTCTTCCGGGATACCGGCACGAAGCCCGGAGACTATGACCTGGTCATCACCGGCGATCTGGGGGAGCTGGGCCACGCCATCGTCCGGGACTTCTTCTCCCGGGACGGCGTGGAGCTGGGAGAGAACTTCCAGGACTGCGGGCTGCTGCTCTACGACCGCAAGCAGCAGGACATGCACGCCGGCGCCTCCGGCTGCGGCTGCTCCGCCTCGGTGCTGAACGGGTACCTTCTGACCGAGATGCGCCGGGGCAAGTGGAAGCGCATCGTCTTCGCCCCCACCGGGGCGCTGCTGTCCCCCACCTCCAGCTTCCAGGGGGAGTCCGTGCCCGGCATCTGCCACGCGGTCTGTATCTCCGCGGAGAAATAGTGTGCGCCCCAGGAGCACACTCGTGCGCCGTATGGAAATTGCACAAACCTTTTTTCCCGGGGAGCGCCGCTTTTAGAGAAGTTCCCGAAATCTCTCAAAAATCCGGCCTGTCAGCGTCAAAATCGTTGACAGGCCGGGTTTTTTACTCGTATAATCCATAAAAGAGAGAGCAAGGGCGCCCCCTCTTAGGTTGCCCGCGCTCATTTTTTATTTTCCCGGATGTTTCCACATTAAAGTGATAAATTGCAGGCTTCCAAGCCGAAAGGAGACTGTTGCATGGGCAGATACACCAGGGAGGACATCATCCGGCTGGTACGGGACGAGGATATCCAGTTTATCCGGATGCAGTTCACCGATATCTTCGGCCAGTTGAAAAACGTGGCCATCACCGCCTCCCAGATCGAGCGGGCGGTGAACAACGAGATCATGATGGACGGCAGCTCCATCGAGGGCTTCGTCCGCATCGAGGAGTCCGACCAGTACCTGTGGCCGGACCTGGACACCTTCGCCATCCTGCCCTGGCGGCCCCAGTACGGCAAGGTGGCCCGGCTGATCTGCGAGGTCCACAACCCCGACGGCACCCCCTTTGTGGGCGACCCCCGGAACGTGCTGAAACGGGCCCTGAAACGCGCGGAGAACATGGGCTACACCTTCAACGCCGGACCGGAACTGGAATTTTTCCTGTTCCAGACCGATGAGGACGGCAGGCCCACCACGAAGACCAGCGACGAGGCGGGCTACTTCGACCTGGGCCCCCTGGACCACGGCGAGAGCACCCGACGGGAGATCTGCCTGTCTCTGGAGGAGATGGGCTTTGAGATCGAGGCCAGCCACCACGAGGTGGCCGCCGGCCAGCATGAGATCGACTTCAAGTACGCCGACGCCCTGAAAGCCGCCGACAACATCATGACCTTCAAGCTGGCGGTGAAGACCCTGGCCCAGAAGAACGGCCTCCACGCCACCTTTATGCCCAAGCCCGTCTACGGTGCCGCCGGCAGCGGTATGCACATCAACATGTCCCTGTTCCGGAACGGCCAGAACGTCTTCTTCGACGAGAGCGCTCCCAGCCAGCTCTCCCCCCTGGCCTATCAGTTCATCGCGGGCCTGCTGGCCCACGTCCGGGGCTTCTGCGCCCTGACCAACCCCCTGGTGAACTCCTACAAGCGGCTGGTGCCGGGGTATGAGGCCCCCTGCCACCTGGCCTGGTCCTCCTCCAACCGCTCCGCCCTCATCCGCATCCCGGCTCCCCGGGGCCAGGGCACCCGGGTGGAGCTGCGGAGCCCGGACCCCTCCTGCAACCCCTATCTGGTGTTCGCGGCGTGTCTGACCGCCGGGCTGGAGGGCATCGAAAAGGGCCTGACGCCCCCGCCGGAGGTGCCGGAGAACATCAACGCCATGACGCCGGAGGCCCGGGCCGCCCACGGCATCGAGAGCCTGCCCGGCACGCTGGAGGCCGCCATCCGCGCCATGGAGGCGGACCGGCTGGTGCTGGACGCCCTGGGCCCCCACGTCTCCGCCCAGTACATCAACGGCAAGCTGCGGGAGTGGGAGGGGTACCGCACCCAGGTCTCCCAGTGGGAGCTGGACCGATATCTGGTGACGTACTGACGCGGCCATCCGGGCGGAGCGTCCGCCCCGCTGTGATGACCTGACGAGAGGAGGGGAGCCATGGACAGGATCGTCGTCGCTTTTGCCAATGAGGAGGCCCAGCGCCGCATCCTGCGCCTGCTGGAGTCCGAGGGCTATTCCCCCGCGGCCCGCTGCGCCGCCGGGGCGGAGGCCGTCCGCACTGTCCGCAAGCTGGGCAGCGCCATCGTGGTCTGCGGCTTCAAGCTGCGGGACATGACGGCGACGGACCTTGCCGCCGATCTCCGGCAGACCGCCGTGCTGCTGGCGGTGTCCGCCCCCGTGAACCTGGAGTTCTGTGAGGGTGAAAACCTTTACAAGCTGCCCACTCCCGTCCGCCGCTCCGACTTTTTCGCGACGCTGGACCTGCTGCGTCAGTTTGAGGAAAAGCACCTCCACCACCCGCCGCCCAAGCGCCGGGAGGCGGACCAGCAGCTGATCCAAAAGGCCAAGGAGCTGCTGATGGACGTGAACCGCATGACGGAAAACGAAGCCCACCGCTTTTTGCAGAAGCGCAGCATGGACGCGGGGCTGAAAATGGTGGAGACGGCGCAGCTGATCATCGACTCGTACCGGTAAACCAAATGGACAGTGTATCGCCGTCAGGCGTGTCTGTTCTGTTATCAGTCGTCTCTCCACCCGGCGTTCAGGAGAGAGCGCTCTCAGGAGCGCCCAACTGTCCATTGTCAATTTTCAATTATCAATTCGAAGAATCGGAGTGACCTATATGCTGGAATCCAAGCAAAGAACCTCGCCTCTATACGATCCCCGCTTTGAGCACGACGCCTGCGGCATCGGCGCCGTGGTGGACCTGCGGGGCGGCAGGACCTACCAGACCGTGGACGACGCGCTGAAAATCGTGGAAAAGCTGGAGCACCGCGCCGGCAAGGACGCCGCCGGGGAGACCGGCGACGGCGTGGGCCTGATGCTCCAGGTCCCCCACAAGCTGATGGTGAAGGCTGCGGCCGCCGAGGGCATCGTCCTGGGCGGTGCGCGGGACTACGGCGTGGGCATGTTTTTCTTCCCCAACAACAATCTGAAGCGTGCACAGGCCAAAAAGATGATGGAGATCATTGTGGCCAAGGAGGGCATGGAGTTCCTGGGCTGGCGGGACGTGCCCACCCACCCGGAGGTGCTGGGCGAGAAGGCCCGCTCCTGTATGCCCACCATCTGCCAGTGCTTCGTGAAGCGCCCGGCGGACTGTGCCCAGGGCCTGGACTTTGACCGGAAGCTGTACGTCGCCCGCCGGGTCTTCGAGCAGTCCAACATCAACACCTACATTTCCTCCTTCTCCAGCCGGACCATCGTCTACAAGGGCATGTTCCTGGTTGCCCAGCTCCGCAAGTTCTACGCCGACCTGACGGACGCCGACTGTGAGAGCGCCATCGCCCTGGTCCACTCCCGGTTCTCCACCAACACCAACCCCAGCTGGGAGCGGGCCCACCCCAACCGCTACATCATGCACAACGGCGAGATCAACACCATCCGGGGCAACGTGGACCGCATGCTGGCCCGGGAGGAGACCATGACCTCCACCCTGATGGATGACGACATGGACAAGATCCTGCCCGTGGTGGACCAGAGCGGGTCCGACAGCTCCATGCTGGACAACACCCTGGAATTTCTGATGATGAACGGCATCGAGCTACCCCAGGCGGTGATGATGACCATTCCCGAGCCCTGGGCCAATGACAAGAAGATGGACCGGGCCAAGCGGGACTTCTACCACTACTACGCCACCATGATGGAGCCCTGGGACGGCCCCGCCGCCATCGTCTTCTCCGACGGCGACACCGTGGGCGCTGTGCTGGACCGCAACGGCCTGCGGCCCTGCCGGTGGTATCTGACCAGCGACGAGAAGCTGATCGTCTCCTCCGAGGTGGGCGTGCTGGACATCCCGCCGGAGAAGATCGTGAAGAAATCCCGTCTCCAGCCCGGCAAGATGCTGCTGGCGGACCTGCGGGAGGGCCGTCTGGTGGACGACAACGAGATCAAGCACCGCTACGCCGCCCAGCAGCCCTACGGCGAGTGGCTGGACCAGCACCTGGTGTATCTGCGGGACCTCCCCATCCCCAACAAGCGGGTGGAGACCCACTCCCAGGAGCTGCGGGACCGGCTGTACAAAGCTTTCGGCTACACCTATGAGGAGGTCAAGGACTCCATCCTCCCCATGGCCCGGGACGGCGCGGAGCCTACCTCCGCCATGGGCGTGGACACCCCGCTGGCGGTGCTCAGCGAGCACCACCAGCCCCTGTTCAACTACTTCAAGCAGCTCTTCGCCCAGGTGACCAACCCGCCCATGGACGCCATCCGGGAGGAGATCGTCACCGACACCACGGTGTACGTGGGCACCGGCGGCAACCTGCTGCAGGAGAAAGCGGAGAACTGCACCACGCTGCAGATCCACAACCCCATCCTGACCTCCGTGGACCTGATGAAGATCCGCTACATGAACCACCCCGGCTTCCACGTGGAGACCATCTCGTTGCTGTACTACAAGTCCATGCCCCTGGAGCACGCCCTGGACCAGCTGTTCGTCAACGTGGACCGGGCCTACAAGCACGGGGCCAACATCCTCATCCTGTCCGACCGGGGCGTGGACGAGAACCACGTGGCCATCCCCTCCCTGCTGGCGGTCAGCTCTCTGGAGCAGTACCTGATCCGCACCAAAAAGCGCACCGCCGTCTCCATGATTTTGGAGAGCGCGGAGCCCCGGGACGTACACCACTTCGCGACCCTCCTGGGCTACGGCGCCCAGGCCATCAACCCGTATCTGGCCCAGGAGTGCGTGGAGGAGCTGGTGTCTCTGGGCCTGCTGGACAAGGACCCCGGCGCGGCGGTCAACGACTACAACAGCGCCATCCTTCACGGCATCGTGAAGATCGCCTCCAAGATGGGCATCTCCACCATCCAGTCCTACCAGTCCGCCCAGATCTTTGAGTGCGTGGGCATCAACAAGGCCGTGGTGGACAAGTATTTCACCAACACCGTCTCCCGTGTCGAGGGCATCGGCCTGGAGGAGATCGGCGAGGGCGTGGAGTGGAACCACAACCAGGCCTTCGACCCCCTGGGGCTGGGCTTCGACCCCACCCTGGACTCCATGGGCACCCACAAGCTGCGCTCCGGTCCCGACAAGGAGGACCACATGTACAGTCCCCGGACCATCCTGCTGCTGCAGAAGGCCGCCCGGGAGGGGGACTACCAGGCGTTCAAGGAGTACACCTCCCTGGTGGACTTTGCCGACAAGCCCCACACCCTGCGGGGCCTGCTGGGCTTCCAGTTCGCCGAGGACGGCGGCATCCCCATCGACGAGGTGGAGCCGGTGGAATCCATTGTCAAGCGCTTCAAGACCGGCGCCATGAGCTACGGCTCCATCTCCCAGGAGGCCCACGAGTGCATGGCCATCGCCATGAACCGCATCGGCGGCAAGTCCAACTCCGGCGAGGGCGGCGAGGCCGCGGAGCGCCTCCACGACGAGCGCTGCTCCGCCATCAAGCAGATCGCCTCCGGCCGCTTCGGCGTCACCAGCGAGTATCTGTGCAGCGCTCAGGAGATCCAGATCAAGATGGCCCAGGGCGCCAAGCCCGGCGAGGGCGGCCACCTGCCCGGCAAAAAGGTCTATCCCTGGATCGCCAAGACCCGGTACTCCACCCCCGGCGTCAGCCTGATCTCTCCCCCGCCCCACCACGACATTTACTCCATCGAGGATCTGGCCCAGCTGATCTACGACATGAAGAACGCCAACCGCAGCGCCCGCATCAGCGTGAAGCTGGTCAGCGAGGCGGGCGTGGGCACCATCGCCGCGGGCGTGGCCAAGGCGGGCGCCCAGGTGGTGCTGATCTCCGGCTACGACGGCGGCACCGGCGCGGCCCCCAAGAACTCCATCCAGGGCGCTGGCCTGCCCTGGGAGCTGGGCGTGGCGGAGGCCCACCAGACTCTGATCCAGAACGGCCTGCGGACCCAGGTGGTCATCGAGGCCGACGGCAAGCTGATGACCGGCCGGGACGTGGCCATCGCCTGTATGCTGGGGGCCGAGGAGTTCGGCTTCGCCACCGCGCCGCTGGTCACCATGGGCTGCTGCATGATGCGGGTGTGCAACCTGGACACCTGCCCCGCGGGCATCGCCACCCAGAATCCTCAGCTCCGCGCCCGCTTCGCCGGCAAACCGGAGTACGTCATCAACTTCATGTACTTCGTGGCCCAGGAGCTGCGGGAGTATATGGCCAAACTGGGCATCCGTACCGTGGACCAGCTGGTGGGCCGCAGCGACCTGCTGCGGGTCCGGGAGAAGCTGGTGACCCACCGGGCGGAGACCCTGGACCTCAGCCGCCTGCTCCACAACCCCTACGGCGACCATGTCCCCCATTTTAACCCCGCCGACGTCTACGACTTCCACCTGGAAAAGACGGTGGACATGAGCGTGCTGGTGGAAAAGCTGGGCCGCAGCCTGAAGGGCAAGAAGTCCGGCAAGCTGGACCTCCGGGTCTCCTCCACCGACCGCTCCTTCGGCACCCTGTTCGGCTCCGAGATCACCCGCGCCTGCGGAAACTCCCTGCCGGACGACAGCTACGTCGTCACCTGCCACGGCGGCGGCGGGCAGTCCTTCGGCGCGTTCATCCCCAAGGGACTGACCCTGGCCCTGGAGGGCGACTGCAACGACGGCCTGGGCAAGGGCCTCTCCGGCGGCAAGCTCATCGTCTATCCGCCCAGGGGCAGCACCTTTGACCCCGGCGAGAACATCATCGTGGGCAACGTGGCGCTGTACGGCGCCACCTCCGGCCGTGCCTTCATCAACGGCGTTGCCGGCGAGCGGTTCTGCGTCCGCAACTCCGGCGCGGTGGCCGTGGTGGAGGGCGTGGGCGACCACGGCTGCGAGTACATGACCGGCGGCCGGGTGGTCATCCTCGGCTCCACCGGCAAGAACTTCGCGGCGGGCATGTCCGGCGGCATCGCCTACGTGCTGGATGAGCACCACGACCTGTACATGCGGCTGAACAAGGAGCAGGTCCTGACGGACACCCTGACCGAATCCCACGACATCCAGGAGCTGCGTTCCCTGATCGAGGAGCATGTGGCCGCCACCGGCTCCCCCCGGGGCAGGCAGATCCTGGCGGCGTTCCACTCCTACATCCCCTGCTTCAAGAAGGTCATGCCCAAGGACTACGACCGGATGCTGCGGTCCATCGCCCAGTACGAGGAAAAGGGCATGAGCCGGGAGCAGGCGGAGATCGAGGCGTTTTACGCCAACACCAAGGCCTGAGAGAGGAGGACGAATACGATGGGAAAGACCACTGGATTTTTGGAATATGTCCGCAAGGACGACCCCACCCGGCCCCCGGAAGAGCGGGTGGGCGACTGGAACGAGTTCCATCTCGCCCTCCCCGACGCCGCCCGGGCCCAGCAGGGCGGCCGCTGCATGAACTGCGGCGTGCCCTACTGCCAAACCGGCATGCTGTGGGAGGGAACGACCTTCGGCTGCCCCCTGCACAACCTGATCCCCGAGTGGAACGACATGATCTTCGCGGGCAACCGCTCCCACGCCCTGACCCGCCTGCTGAAAACCAACAACTTCCCGGAGTTCACCGGCCGGGTGTGCCCCGCCCCCTGTGAGCGCGCCTGCATCTGCGGCATCTACGGCAGTCCCGTCACCGTCCGGGACAACGAGCTTTGCATCATCGAGGAGGCTTTCGCCTCCAAGGCCATCCGGCGCCGCCGCCCGCCCCAGTGGTCGGGCAGGAAGGTGTGCGTCGTCGGCTCCGGCCCGGCGGGGCTGGCGGTGGCGGACCAGCTGACCCACCGGGGCCACTCCGTCACCGTGGTGGAGAAGGACGAGCGGCCCGGCGGCCTGCTGACCTACGGTATCCCCAACATGAAGCTGCCGAAGGACATCGTGCGGCGCCGCGTCGACCTGATGACCGACGAGGGCGTCAGCTTCGTCTGCGGCGTGGACGCGGCGGACCCCAGGACCGCCCAGCGCCTGCTGGCGGAATATGACGCGGTGGTCCTGTGCTGCGGCGCGGGCAAGCCCCGCCCCCTGGGGCTGGACACCGCCGGCGTCTCCGGCGTCTACTACGGCACGGAGTACCTGAAATCCGCCGTGGAGCGCCACAGCTTCGGCAAAAAGGAGACCGCCGTTCCCACCGCCGAAGGCCGGGACGTGGTGATCATCGGAACCGGCGACACCGCCAGCGACTGCGTGGCCACCGCCCTGCGGCAGGGCTGCGCCGCCGTCACCCAGCTGGTGCGCCGCCCCCGGGCGGACTACCTGGACAAGACCGGCGCTCTCCCTCTGGATTACGCCCACGAGGAGGCCGTGGCCGTCACCGGTTCGGACCCCCGCCGCTTCGGCGTCCAGCTCCAGTCCCTGGTGACGGACGAAAACGGCAATCTCACCGCCGTGGTCACCACGGAGGGCGACACCCTGCCCTGCTCCCTGCTGATCGCCGCCACCGGCTTTGCCGGGTGCCGGGAAGACGTGTGCGCCGCTTTCGGCGTGGAGGCGGACAGGACCGTCCGCACCCGGGCGGGCAGCTTTGCCACCAGCGTGGAGAAGGTCTTTGCCGCCGGCGACATGCGCCGGGGCCAGTCCCTGGTGGTGTGGGCCATCGCCGAGGGCCGCGCCGCCGCCGCGGAGGTGGACGAGTACCTCATTGGGTACACGAACCTGGTGCGGACGATGTAAAACGATTGACAATGGTCCGCTGACGATATGCTTTGGACCATGGACGGTATGCCGGCGTACCGTCCATGGTCAATTTATATAAATACCGGAGAACTTTTTTGACAAATTCGCGAAAGACTTGGCAATTCCGCCCATTGACGTGGTATGACCTCCCGTGGTAAAGTCTTACCATCGAAAAGGCAAGGGCGCCTGAGAGAGAACCTCTCCGGCGCCCTTGCCTTTTCTTTACAAAGAGGAGGGAAATTTATGTATTCATCCGTCAACACCATTTGGGTCCTGTTGGGAGCGGCCCTGGTCTTCCTGATGCAGGCGGGCTTCGCCATGTGTGAGGCGGGCTTCACCCGGGCCAAGAACACCGGCAACATCCTGATGAAAAACCTGATGGACTTCTGTATCGGCACCCCCACCTACTGGATCCTGGGCTTCGGGCTGATGTTCGCGGGCTCCGGCGCCATCATCGGCGGCCTGGATCCCTTCGTCCGGGGCGACTACACCGCCATCCTGCCGGAGGGCGTGCCCCTGTTCGCCTACCTGATCTTCCAGACCGTGTTCTGCGCCACCTCCGCCACCATCGTCTCCGGCTCCATGGCGGAGCGCACCAAGTTCATCTCCTACTGCATCTACTCCTTCTGCATCTCCGCTTTCATCTATCCCATCTCCGGCCACTGGATCTGGGGCGGCGGCTGGCTGGCCCAGATGGGCTTCCATGACTTCGCCGGCTCCACCGCCGTGCACATGGTGGGCGGCATCTGCGCCTGCATCGGCGCCGCCATCCTGGGCCCCCGCATCGGCAAATACGACAAGGACGGCAAGCCCCGGGCCATTCTGGGCCACAACCTGTCTCTGGGCGCTCTGGGCGTGTTCATTCTGTGGTTCTGCTGGTTCGGCTTCAACGGCGCCTCCACCGTCAGCATGACGGGGGACGACACCATGGTCTCCGCCGGCCTCATCTTCGTCAACACCAACATGGCCGCCGCCGTGGCCAGCTGCGTCACCATGATCTACACCTGGCTGCGCTATAAGAAGCCCGACGTGGGCATGACCCTCAACGCCGCCCTGGCGGGCCTGGTGGCCATCACCGCCGGATGCGACGCGGTGTCCGTGGCCGGTTCCGCCGTCATCGGCATCGTGGCGGGCCTGCTGCTGCCCATCTCCGTCAACTTCTTCGACTCCGTGCTGAAGATCGACGACCCCGTCGGCGCCATCTCCGTCCACGGCGTGTGCGGCGCGGTGGGCACCATTCTCACCGGTCTGCTGTCCACCTCCGAGGGCCTGCTCTATGGCTATGGTCCCCATTTCCTGCTGGTCCAGTGCGTCGGCGTTCTGGCCACCGCCGTGTGGGCCGCTGTGATGATCACCATCGTCTTCCAGATCCTGAAGCATACCATCGGCCTCCGCGTCTCCGCCGAGGAGGAGCTGAAGGGCCTGGACATCACCGAGCACGGCCTGCCCTCCGCCTATGGCGGCTTCGCCTTCGTCTATGACGACACCCCCGACGGCCTGGAGGTCCCGGCAGGCGGCGTTCCCGTGCAGGCGGCCGTCCCCGTGGAGGTGGCTCCCTCCGCCGTGGACCCCGCGCCTGTGGGCGGCGTGAAGATGACCAAGGTGGACATCCTCTGCAAGATGGAGCGGTTCGACGCGCTGAAGCGGGCCATGTTCGACATCGGCATCACCGGCATGACCGCCATCAACGTCATGGGCTGCGGCGAGCAGCGGGGCAAGACCGAGGGCTTCTTCCGTGGCGCCAAGGTGGAGGCCACCATGCTGCCCAGCATCCAGGTCTCCATCGTGGTCAGCAAGGTCCCGGTCTCCACGGTGGTGAACACCGCCCGGAAGGTGCTGTACACCGGCGCCATTGGCGACGGCAAGATCTTCGTCTACAACGTGGAAAACGTCATCAAGGTCCGCACCGGCGAGCAGGGTTACGACGCCCTGCAGGACGACGCGGTTTGACATACATTCCATTGCTTACTCCCTACTCCTTTCGAGGAGACGCGGGGCCGCTTTCGCGG
>OIYT01000884.1_pt1 | contig 24471 bp, 24 predicted proteins | sample 1588201 | NCBI WGS metagenome assembly OIYT01 (sample SAMN03283260) | human gut metagenome | biome: human-associated habitat; material: feces | host: Homo sapiens | place: USA | collected 2013
TATCTCTTCGTTGGGTTCATTCATCATGATGATCAGCGGAACCTCGGCCACTCAGGCCACAAAATAATAACACATATTTTTACTCACCGCAAATGTTTTTTGATCGTTCAAGGCATAATTCGTCGATCAGGCTCAGCTCCTCCTCGCTGAATGCCCGCTCTTCCAGCAGATCGGGCCTGCGCTGCAGCGTGCGCTCCAGCGACTGCTTCAGCCGCCAGCGGCGAATATTGGCATGATGTCCGCTGAGCAGCACGTCCGGGACGCCCATCCCCTCAAACTGGGCCGGCTTGGTGTACTGCGGATGCTCCAGCAGACCGTCGGAAAACGAATCATCCGCGTGGGACTGTTCCAGGATGACGCCATCCTGCAGGCGGATGACCGCGTCGCAGACGACCATCGCGGCAGGCTCTCCGCCGGTCAGCACATAATCGCCGATCGACACGTAGTCCGTGACGGTCTCCTCTAATACACGCTCGTCGATCCCCTCATAGTGCCCGCACAGGAAAATAAGATCTTCCTCCTTCGCGAACTCCTTTGCCATCTGCTGGTTGAACACGCTGCCCTGTGGAGTAACATAAATCAGACGCGCATTGTGATTTTTTATTTCTTCTGCTGTATTTTTATATGATGTATTTTCATATAATATATTTTCATCGGCGATATTTTTCTCTGAATTATCACCTGAGTGGACCTGATTACATTTATTGATCTGACTCACCACACTGCGCACAGCCTGATACACCGGCTCTGCCTGCATAAGCATCCCTGCACCGCCACCATATGTGTAATCATCAACCTTATTGTGCTTATTGTGCGCAAAATCCCTGATATTTACCGTATTGAGTGATATAATATTCTGTTTTAAAGCTCTGCCTGTGATACTCTCTGACAGTCCCTGTTCTATCATCTGTGGGAATAAGGTCAGCACATGAAATCTCATTTCCTATATCTCCTATATCATCCTGTTTTACAGTTTTACGATTTAAAATGTATGATTTTGTTCAATTTTATATCTCATTTTACGGTTTTTGCAGTTTGAAATGCAGCTATCTCAAACCTGCCAGCAGATGCACCTTCATCGTGCCATTTTCCACATCAACGTCCAGTATACAGTCCTTTATTGCCGGAATCAGCAGATCATTTGCACCGGCTTTCTTAACAACATACACATCGTTGGCACCGGTCTGGAGTACATCAGCTATGACTCCAAGCTCCTCTCCCTCGTCTGATGTGACTGAAAGCCCGATAAGATCAGCTATAAAGTACTCGTTTTCCTCAAGCGGCACCGCATTTTCCCTTGTCACAAAAAGAGGTGCCTTTTTATATTTTTCTACATCATTTATGTCATCTATGCCCTTAAATTTCAAGATAACCTGGTTCTTGAAAAATTTGACAGAAGTTATTTCCAAATCCCTGCGCTCTTTGCCATTATCCAGAATGACATTTTTAAGCTTTTTAAAACGGGCAGCATCGTCAGTGGTTGGGAACACCTTTACCTCACCGCGAATGCCGTGTGTGCTCGTAATTACACCTACCTGTAGTAAATCTTCCATTCTCTGTCTCCTGATATTAATATAAATCATAACTATTCAGCCCACGCACATTCTCAAAACCATACAATACCGGTTCTGAATAGTTACTATAAATTATAAAAAAACAGGCATCTCATAAGAGATGCCTTTATGTTACTGTACTATCTCAACAATAACCTTTTTGTCTTCTTTAGAGGCTGCGGCCTTAACAACTGAACGAATAGCCTTAGCAATACGTCCCTGCTTGCCGATCACTTTGCCCATGTCAGACTGTGCAACACGTAATTCCAAAACAATTGCTTTCTCGTTTTCGGTCTCAGTTACATTAACCTCATCCGGATAATCAACTAAAGATTTTGCAATTACTTCAACTAATTCTTTCATTACGCCACCTCTTTATCCTATTTCTCGATACCAGCACTCTTGAAGATTCTAGCTACTGTCTCAGTTGGCTGTGCGCCGTTTGATAACCATTTCTTAGCTAATTCCTCATTTACATGATACTCGCTAGGATCCTTAGTTGGATCGTATGTTCCGATCTCCTCGATGCATCTTCCATCTCTTGGTGATCTAGAGTCTGCAACTACGATTCTATAGAAAGGAGCTTTCTTCTGTCCCATTCTTCTTAATCTGATCTTTACTGCCATTTTGTTTCACCTCCTCATAGGTTTATTGAATAATATATATCAAAAGTAAAATAAATACTTTTGTTAACAAAACATGAAATTCTTTAATGAAATCCATTAAAACGGAAGTCCTTTGAATAAGCCTCCAAGACCACCGCCTCCACGGCGTCCCTTCTTGCCGCCCATCATACCTGGCATCTGCTTCATGAACTTCTTTGTCTGCTCAAACTGCTTTACAAGTCTGTTGACCTCTGATACATCCACGCCTGCTCCTCTTGCAATACGAGCCTTGCGGCTTGGATTAAGAAGCTTTGGATTTCGTCTTTCCTCAGGTGTCATGGAATAGATGATTGCCTCTGTGCGGGCCATGCCCTTTTCAGCTTCATCTGTATCAATATCCGGCATCTTGCCTCCACCGATACCCATGCCCGGCATCATGCCCATCACGCTTGAAAGACCGCCCATCTTCTTCATCTGACTCATCGAATCAAGGTACATCTCAAAATCAAACTCATTTTTGCGCATCTTCTGCTCAAGCTTCTTGGCCTGTTCCTCATCAATGTTCTCCTGCGCCTTCTCAATCATGGAAAGCACATCGCCCATACCGAGGATTCTTGAAGCCATACGCTCCGGATAGAACTGCTCAAGGTCTGAAAGCTTCTCTCCCATACCTGCGTATAGTATCGGCTTTCCTGTAACGGCTCTGATTGAAAGCGCCGCTCCACCTCTGGTGTCACCATCAAGCTTTGTGATGACAACTCCGTCAATTCCTATCTTTTCATCAAAGGTACCTGCTACATTTACCGCATCCTGACCTGTCATGGCATCAACCACGAGGATGGTCTGGAAAACATCAGTAGCTTCTTTTATCTCAATAAGCTCTGCCATCATATCCTCATCAATATGAAGACGTCCGGCAGTATCGATGATAACAACATTGAAATCGTTTTTCTTAGCGTGCTCCACAGCAGCCTTTGCGATGTCAGCAGGCTTGTTTTTGTCCCCCATTGAGAAAACCTCAACACCCTGCTTCTCACCGTTTATCTTTAACTGCTCAATCGCAGCCGGACGATATACATCACAGGCTACAAGCAGTGATTTCTTGCCCTTGCTCTTAAGCTTTCCGGCAATTTTTGCTGTGGTGGTTGTCTTACCGGCTCCCTGAAGACCTACCATCATGATAACGGTAAGCTCCTTGCCCGGTCTGAAAGCAATCTCTGTTGTCTCAGAGCCCATAAGCTTAATCATCTCTTCGTTTACGATTTTGATGACCATCTGTCCGGGATTTAGACCATTCATGACATCCTGTCCGATTGCTCTCTCCTGAACACTCTTTGTGAACTGCTTAACAACCTTGAAGTTAACATCGGCCTCAAGGAGTGCCATCTTAACCTCTTTAAGAGCAGCCTTTACATCATCCTCAGTAAGCTTTCCCTTGCTGCGGAGATTTTTGAAAACGTTCTGCAGTTTTTCTGATAAACTGTCAAATGCCATATTACAGCTCCTCTAGTATCTGATTCGAAATAGCTTCGATTTCATTCATTAATAGCTCATTATGTGATTTCTTAAAATCATTTGTCAGCTCATGAATCCTTCGTATGTCACTCTTTATGGACATGAACTTTTCAACAAGATGCAGCTTTGCCTCATAGTCAAGCAGCTTCTTATTGCATCTCTTAATCAGATCGGCAACACCCTGACGGGAAATCCCCTCCTCGGATGCAATCTCTCCGAGTGACAAATCATTGAAGACAAAATCCTCATATACCTGACGCTGATGCTCATTCAAAAGCTCACCGTAGAAATCATATAAATATGCCTGTTCAAGTTTTTCTTCCATATCAAGTATCCTCTTTTTCCCTCGAACCTATGGTAGAATAACACATAGTTTGCCCGGTGTCAAGTAAAAATACTTGATACTTTTATTTTTATATCATAGTGCGTACAATTCTTGGCTTATAGCCCTTCTTCTCGAGCGCAGCAATAATCTGCTCCTTGTGCTCTGTACCAAAACACTCAAGCGTGATGCGAAGCTCGACAGCCGCACTTCTGTTTGTAGTGACAAACTGGTTATGCTCCAGCTTGATTACATTGCCCTGTACATCGGCAAGAGTCTGTGAAACCTTGGCAAGCTCGCCCGGCTTATCCGGCAGAAGCACTGAAACAGTAAAGATTCTGTCTCTGAAGATAAGACCCTGCTGTACAACTGATGACATGGTAATAACATCCATGTTGCCGCCGCTTAGGATAGAAACCACTCTCTTATCCTTTACACCAAGATGCTTAAGCGCAGCTACAGTCAGAAGACCTGAGTTTTCGACTATCATCTTGTGATTCTCAACCATGTCAAGGAAGGCCACGATAAGCTCGTCATCCTCCACTGTGATAATATCATCAAGATTTTTCTTTATGTATGGGAAAATATTTGAGCCCGGTGTCTTTACCGCTGTTCCGTCTGCAATGGTATTTACGCTTGGTAAAGTGGTCACCTTGCCGTTCTTAAATGACTCCTGCATACAATTAGCGCCGGCCGGCTCCACTCCGATAACCTTAATCTTTGGGTTTAAGAGCTTTGCAAGTGTGGATACACCTGTTGCCAGCCCGCCGCCGCCGATTGGAACGAGGATGTACTCAACAAGAGGAAGCTCCTTGAATATCTCCATAGCAATCGTTCCCTGTCCTGTTGCGACAGCTAAATCATCAAACGGATGGATAAATGTGTAGCCCTCTTTCTCTGCAAGCTCATATGCCTTGGCACATGCCTCATCATACACATCTCCGTAAAGCACTACCTCAGCGCCGTAGCTCTTTGTACGGTTTACCTTGATAAGAGGTGTAGTGGTAGGCATCACGATTACAGCCTTGCAGCCATAGCACTTTGCAGCATACGCAACACCCTGCGCATGGTTTCCTGCAGATGCTGTGATGAGTCCCTTTGCCCTCTCCTCATCTGTGAGTGTGCTTATCTTGTAGTACGCACCTCTGACCTTGTAAGCTCCGGTAAACTGCATATTTTCAGGCTTCAAATATACCTTATTGCCTGTCTGGTCACTTAAAAAATCGCTGTAAATAAGCTTTGTCTCAAGGGTGACCTCCTTGACCTTCTCACTTGCTTCTTCAAATTTATCTAATGTCAACATATTTGTTCTCCCTTTCATTTCTTCGGTATAACTATTCATACCCACCCACACATTATTCGCAAAAATGCATTGTTCTCAGTGGTTCTGAATAGTTATTTTTCATTATATTATACCAAAAATTCCGTACAGATATATATAAACTGATATATCAGATTATTATAAACAATATAACTTATACGCTCAAAGATATTCTCAAATTATTCCGTTTTAGTATCAAACAATGCATTCACGAACTCGTCCGAATCAAATTTCTGCAAATCATCGATAGTCTCACCGACTCCGATATACTTGACCGGCACTGAAAGCTCCGACTGTATCGCTACAGCGATACCGCCCTTTGCCGTACCATCCATCTTAGTAAGCACGATGCCCGAAATCTTTGCCACATCAGAAAACTCTCTCGCCTGAACAAGTGCATTCTGGCCTGTAGTCGCATCAAGCACGACGAGCGTCTCTCTGTACGCATCCGGATACTCACTCTCCAGGATTTTATTAATCTTTCCAAGCTCATTCATCAGATTCTTTTTGTTGTGGAGTCTTCCGGCTGTATCCACGAGAAGCACATCTGCGTTTCTGGCCTTTGAAGCTGCAACTGCATCATATACAACAGCTCCCGGGTCAGCACCCTCGGCACCGCCAATCATATCAACTCCGGCGCGGTTTGCCCATTCCTTCAGCTGGTCTCCTGCTGCCGCCCTGAAGGTATCGGCACCTGCAATAACTACCTTCTTGCCCTGTTCCTTAAGCTTTCCTGCAAGCTTTCCGACAGTGGTAGTCTTTCCTACTCCGTTGACACCGATTACAAGCACAACAGATTTTTCATTTTCAAATCTGTAGGCGGTCTCCTCCACCTTCATCTGCTCCTTGATGCTCTCAATCAAGAGTTCCTTGCACTCTGCCGGCTCCTTGATGTGCTGCTCCTTCACCTTCCTCTGCAGATCCTCGATGATACTCTCTGTAGCTCTCACCCCGAGATCTCCCATGATGAGAATCTCCTCAAGCTCCTCATAAAAATCATCATCTATATGCGAAAATCCACTGAAAAGTGAATCTATGCCTGAAACAATATTGTCTCTGGTCTTTGTCAGTCCTGAAACGAGCCTCTTAAAAAAGCCCGGCTTCTTTTCTTTTTCTTCCATTTCAACTCTCCATAAATAAAATTTTACTGTGTCAGATCATTCTCTATAAGATTCACTGAAACGAGTGTGGAAACACCCTTTTCCTGCATCGTAATACCATATAGCCTGTCCGCAGCCGCCATCGTACCACGTCTGTGTGTGATAACGATAAACTGTGTGTTCTTTGTAAGCTTGTTCAGATAATTTGCATAGCGCGAAACGTTTGAGTCATCAAGCGCCGCCTCAATCTCATCAAGCAGACAAAACGGTGATGGCTTAAGTGCCTGAATGGCAAACAAAAGTGCAATAGCGGTGAGCGCCTTTTCTCCACCGGACATCTGCATCATATTCTGAAGCTTCTTTCCGGGCGGCTGTGCGACGATTCTTATGCCGCACTCCAGTATATCCTCATCCTCCACAAGCTCCAGGGAACCATGTCCACCACCAAAAAGCTGCTTAAAGGACTTGTCAAACTCTCTCTGAATCTCGGCAAACTTCTCTGTAAACTGCTTTCTCATACCACTGTCAAGCTCATCAATGATGCCAACCAGAGTCTTTTCAGCCTCGATAAGGTCATCATGCTGTCCCTTTAAGAACTCATAACGCGTTGAAATCTCCCTGTATTCCTCGATAGCATTGACATTTACATCGCCGAGGCGTCTGATTTCGTCCTTTATGCCTGCAATCAGCTTCTTTAATGAAGGCAGATCATCGTATGCATCATTTCTAAGCTCTGCTGCCGCATGCGGAGTAAGCTCATATTCATCCCACATGTAGTTGGTCTGAGTCTCTGAAGCCTCCTTAAGCTTCTCTCTCTGGCTGTTCAGTCTGAAAAGCTCCTTATCCAAATCAGCCTGTTTCTTTGAAACTTCCTCCTGCTTTGCAAAAAAGCCTCTGTAATCCTCAGACATCTTTTCCTTTTTTGTAAGGCTCTCCCTAAGCTCCTCGTCAAGCTTAGAATTGTTGTCCTTTGATGCCAGAATGGTCTGTGTGATTGCATCAATATCAGCCTGCTTCTTTTTAATATCATCCTTTGCAGCAGCTGCACCTTCCACAAGGCTTTCCTTCTGCTCATCAAATTTCTCTATCTCTGAATTGATACGATTGATATTTTCTATAGCAAACTCTGCCGTCTTTGTGATATTTGCAAGCTCAAGTGAAATGGCAGCGGCCTTGTGTGAAGCCTCCTGCTCAAGTACTCCCTGCTTTTCAAGTATCTCACTGTATGAGCTGTTTTCCTTCTCAAGCTGCTTTTCACGCTGCTTTGATGCCTCAAGCTGCGCTGCAATATCCTTCTTGCCCTGATTTATCTCTTCGAGCTGTTTTTCAATCCCGGCATTTTCTGTGCGCAGATCCTCGTAGACATTCGCACTCTCCTTCTTTTGCTGGTCTGCCCTGTCAACAGAAATCTGTGCTGTATTCTGCTCAATATACTTCTCCTGCAGCAAGGTCTTTGTGGCTGCTATATCCTCCTCGCCAAGCGCAATAGCAGTCGCAATATCATCCTTTCTGGCTCTAAGCTCTTTAAGCTTTGTCTTAGTCTGATCAACTCTCTTTTCAAGCTCCTCAATCTCACGATTTCTCGCAAGCAGATTGGATGAATTTTTAAACGCACCACCGGACATAGAGCCTCCCGGTGCCAGATACTCGCCCTCGACAGTCACGATATGGAGTGAATAGTGATTTTTCTTTGCAAGCGCAATGGCATTGTCAATTGTGTCCACCACAATCACTCTGCCAAGCAGGTATGCAACAACCTCATCAAACTTCGGATCACACTTCACCAGCTTATTTGCAATGCCAAGCACACCCTTTTCGCCGAGTGCCGCCTCATTTTTAGTATTTCTGTTTGCACGCACACTTGTAAGAGGTAAAAACGTAGCCCGACCAAAATGATTGGCCTTCAAAAAGCCAATCATCTTTTTGGCTGTAGCCTCATCCTCAGTGACGATATTCTGGATATTACCACTTAAGGCTGTCTCTATCGCTATCTCATAGTGCTTATCCACCTGGATAAGATCTGAAACCACCCCGAGAAGCCCCGGATTTTTAGCCTTCTGCTCCATAACACGCTTGATGCTGTTACCATAGCCATCATAGCGCTCGGCAATGTTTTTAAGCGACTCAAGCCTGGAAACAGACTTGTGATACTCTGTGGAAGCCTCCTCCATCAGGCGGGCATTCTCTCTGGACTTATCTCTCCACTCCCTGGCCTTTGCCAAAAGAGCCGACTCCTTTTCCTTTAAACCTGCTATCTCTTCATTGACAGCATTAAGCTTCTTATTAGCCTCATCCAATATATCATCAAGCCCTGCCTCCCTTGTCTTTCTATCTAAAAGACGCTTGGTAAGCTCTGCCTTTCTGATATTAATCTGCTCAAGCATAGTGGCAAATCGCTGCTGCCTTGACTGGATACTGCCTCGCTCCTGAAGCAGGGCGATAAGCTCATTCTTGCCCTTTTCCAGTCCATCATTGCAGCGGTTAACCTCTGCAAGCACAGCCTCATGCTCGTTTACCGCAAGAAGCTCGTTCTGCTTCATCTGCTCTATCTCAGCTTCCAGTGCAGCTTTTTTGTCATCATACTCTTTCCTGCTTTTAAGATGCTCAGCCTTTTCCTTTTCGATAGCTAAAAGACGCGACTGCAAATGCTCATCCGTCATTTCGGCCGTGTGAATCTGCTCCTTTAAAAGCTCTATCTGATTCTCAAGCTTCTGTCTGGTGGATGAAGTGCTTGTGATGCTCTCACGAAGAGACTCGATACGCTCATCCATCTGCTGCATATCGTTCCCAAGCCTCTCATACTCTGCCTTGATGCTCTCGTATGTGGCGTTGGTCTCCTTTAGCTCGTCATCCGCAATAGCGTATTTCTCATCAGCTGACTTAAGCTCGGTCTCAATGCGCGCTGATTCAAGCAAAAACATGTTGACATCGTAGGTCTTCAGCTCTTCTCTCTTTTTAAGATATGTATGAGCCTTCTCGGACTGTCTCTGTAACGGACCTACCTGTCTCTCAAGCTCTGTCAGGATATCATTGACACGCACAAGGTTCTCCCGCTCATTATCGAGCTTCTTTTGTGCTGTAAGCTTTCTCTTTTTAAACTTGACAATGCCGGCAGCCTCATCAAACAGCTCTCGCCTCTCCTCCGGCTTTCCACTTAAAATCCTGTCAATCTGGCCCTGTCCAATGATGGAATAGCCCTCTTTACCGATACCGGTATCATAGAAAAGCTCCGAAACCTCCTTGAGTCTGCACGGATTGCCATTGATTAGATACTCACTCTCCCCTGAGCGGTAAACACGTCTGGCAACCGTAACCTCATTGAAATCAATCGCAAGCGAATGGTCTGAATTGTCAAGTGTGATTGCAACATACGCGTATCCAAGCGGCTTCCTGTTCTCTGTACCTGCAAAAATAACATCCTGCATGCTGGCACCACGAAGCTGCTTTGCGCTCTGCTCACCGAGCACCCATCTGACCGCATCGGCGACATTACTCTTTCCACTGCCGTTTGGCCCGACAATACCTGTGATGCCGTTGTGGAACTCAAAAACAATTTTGTTGGCAAAGGACTTAAAGCCCTGTACTTCCAAACTCTTTAAATACATTAAAAACTCCTATTCCCTGTTTCTGTACAAAAGAAGTGCCTGATATGCAGCCTGCTGCTCCGCCGCCTTCTTTGTGTGGCCTTCTCCCTCGCTGACACGCTCGCCGTCCACAAGCACAGCAACTGTAAACTGCTTGTCATGGTCCGGACCGCTCTCATCAATAAGTTCATAGGAAAGCTGCTCGTGTCTGCCCTGTATAAGCTCCTGAAGGATAGTCTTGCTATCATAAAAGAGCTGCTTATTCTCAATATCAGTCATGATAAACCTAAGCACAAACTCCTTTGCATTAGTAAAACCACCATCTAAATAAATTGCTCCAATCACTGCCTCAAGTGCATCAGAAAGAATCGATTTTCTCTTTCTGCCCCCTGTATGATCCTCGCCCCTGCCAAGACGTAAGTACTTTCCAAGGTCAAGTGGCTTTGTACAAAGTGCAAGAGTCGGCTCACAAACAATGCTTGCGCGCAGCTTGGTAAGCTCACCCTCAGGCTTTTGCGGATAATTGATAAACAAAAACTCACTTGAAACTATTTCCAAAACAGCATCGCCCAAAAACTCCAGACGTTCGTTATCAGAATGCTTTTTCATGTGCTTTTCATTGGCATACGAGCTGTGTGTCAGCGCCTGCTCAAGCAGATGTCGGTTCTTGAACGTATAGCCTATTTTGCTTTGAAATTCATTTAAATCTGCCATAATTTTTCCTCTATTTCTATATCTATCCATTTACATGTTCCGTGAGTATAACGAAAAGCCCTCATAATAAAGGGCTTTTCATTAGTTAAACATACTACTGCTCGCTTACAGCTTTTTTAATCTGCTCAACAGCATCGCCTACAGTGACGATTTTCTCTGCTTCCTCATTAGGAATCTCGATATCGAACTCTTCCTCGATACCCATGATAATCTGGAATACATCCAGAGAGTCAGCGCCAAGATCATCAATGAATGTTGACTCCATAGTAACCTCGGTCTCGTCCACGTTAAGTACCTCGACAATAATGTCTCTAAGCTTCTCAAATTCCATTTTTAATACCTCTCATTTCTGTTTATAGTGACCAATCATACAGCAGTACTGCTATCTAATCAGCCGGCTTATTAATAATATATTCTTTAATTTTATCATTAATCTCTTTTTCCTTAAATGTAACACATTGGAAAACAGAGTTAGTGATTTCCTTTGCCTTGGAGCTGCCGTGTGTCTTTACCACAAGACCATTCAATCCTAAAAGCGGTGCTCCGCCGTACTCAGTCGCATCAAATGACTTTAGCGTATTCTTAAGAGCCGGAAGTGCAAGTGCAGCTCCTATCTTGCTCTTTAATGTGCTCATGAGACCCTTCTTGATAACCCCAATAAGAGTAGAGCTAAGGCCCTCGTAGAGCTTTAATATGACATTGCCCGTGAAAGCCTCACAGACTATAACATCTGCATCTCCCTTTGGAATATCCCTTGCCTCAATGCTTCCGACAAAATTGATATCTGTGCACTCTCTAAGAAGCGGCATAGTCTCCTTTACCAGGGCATTACCTTTCTCCTCCTCTGCACCGATATTGACCAGTGCAACCTTTGGATTCTTCACGCCGACAACATGCTCCATATAGATAGAGCCCATCTTTGCAAACTGTACCAGATGCTCAGCTCTGGCATCCACATTGGCTCCACAGTCTATGAGCAGGGATACTCCCCTCTCAGTCGGAATAAGCGGTGCCAAAGGCGGCCTTTGTATGCCCTTTATCCTGCCGACTATTACCTGTCCTCCGACAAGTACAGCACCTGAGCTTCCTGCCGAAACAAATGCATCAGCCTCTTTATTCTTGACCATATTCATGCCAACAACGATTGATGACTGCTTCTTTCGTCTGATTGCCAGAACCGGTGGCTCTGCCATCTCTATAACCTCAGGCGCATCTACTATCTCTATCTGCTCCTTAGGATATGTATACAAAGAAAGCTCCCTCTCTACCGGTACCTTCTGTCCTACAAGAAATATCTTTATATCATTTCTTTTGTTAACCGCATCTACCGCACCCTTTACTACCTCTGCGGGTGCATTGTCGCCACCCATTGCATCGAGTGCGACCCTTGTTGTACTTTGCATTGTGACCTCCCTGTGCCTGCTAAAAAGCAAACTACTAATTGATTAAATAAAATATACTATAATCATAGGTATAAATCAATAACCAATTCACTACTCTATATGGCTTCCATCATTCTCCCGGACTCATGGAAATAACCTTGCCACAGTTCCATAAATCAGCAGTGCGCTTTGCTGCATCAAGTCTGTCATCGTCTGACTTGAAATCAATATTTACTGAGTGGCATCCGCACTCAAGGCATGTCACATAATATGAGCTGCCGCAGTCCTCCTCGAGAATCCCGGCACCGCCACAGAGCGGACACTCATAGATTTCAACTAAATCGTCTATATTATTCATGATAATTTGCTTCCTTCTTTCTTTAATATCTAAATATCCTCTCAGTATAATAACATCCCTGCAAGCTATATACAAGCAAAAAGTACCTTCATTTTATTATGGGATAAAAAAGGGATAAAATCAATCAAAAAAGGATTGAACGATATCGTTCAATCCTTAATTTTACTGGTTTTCTACTATTAGTCCTGAGGAATGATTTCTTTTTTGTTGTATGATCCGCAGTTCTTGCAAACTCTGTGTGGCATCATAAGCTCTCCACATTTGCTGCATTTTACTAAAGTAGGAGCAGACATTTTCCAGTTTGCTCTTCTCTTATCTCTTCTTCCCTTAGAAGATTTATTCTTTGGACAAATTGACATTTGTTTACACCTCCTTAAACTTGTTAAATATATCCTGGAACGCTGCCATTCTTGGATCCGGTACAAAACTATCGCAACTGCAGGTGCCTTTATTCAAGTTCATCCCGCAGACTTTACAAATACCTTTGCAATCGTCTTTGCACAGAACTCTCATTGGCCAGTTCACCAGAATTTCGGCGTAGACAAGTTTATCTACATCGAGTTCAAACCCAATCAGGTAGTCAGTTTCCTCCATCTCTTCATCGACTAATGCTCCGTCTGTGATTTTCAGAGTCTTGTCAATGTCAAAATGCATGTTTGTTGGAACTTCTTCCAAGCATCGGCTGCACGGTATCGCTATGTCTATATCTACTGTTCCCGTGATGTGCACTGCTGCATTCTCCACGTTTGAGATATGAAGTGATATCGGCTGCTTTTTCAGAATAGGATAATCTCCTAAACGCGACTCAAATGATGTGAGCGTAAGCTCTGTCTCAATTGTTGTCTCTTTATTGATAGATTTTACAATGGTTGATATATCAATCATAGTTCTCTCCTATTCACACCTAACCAATTATACATATTGGAGTGGTGTTTGTCAACAAAATTTTATAATTTATCCACAACTTTTTGCTTTTTATTAGCCAACAAGCTTTACTGTCTCACGACAGATTGCAAGCTCCTCGTTTGTAGGGATGACGCATACCTTTACGCTTGAATCTGCTGTTGAGATAAGTGCCTCCACTCCGCGTGTCTTGTCGTTTGTTACACGGTCAATCTTTATGCCAAGGTAGCCTAAGTATGCCATGATTTTTTCTCTTACAAAGCTTGTGTTCTCACCGATTCCTGCTGTGAATGCGATAGCATCTACTCCGTTCATTGCTGCTGCATATGCTCCGATGTATTTTGCTACTCTGTAGCTGAATACTTCTACCGCTGCGATAGCACGCTCGTTGCCCTCATTGTAGGCTGCCTCAAGGTCTCTGAAGTCGCTTGATACTCCTGACATGCCGGCTACTCCTGACTTCTTGTTGAGTACATTCATCACACCATCGATGTCAAGGTTTTCTTTCTTTGCGATGAACTCCATGATTGATGGGTCGATATCACCTGAACGTGTTCCCATTACGAGTCCCTCAAGTGGTGTAAGTCCCATTGATGTATCTACGCATTTACCGTTTAATACTGCGCTGACTGAAGCTCCGTTTCCAAGGTGTGCTACGATAATCTTTGAGTTGTTTAAGTCCATTCCAAGGTAGCTTGCTGCCTCCTTTGATACGAAGCTGTGGCTTGTGCCGTGGAAGCCGTATCTTCTTACCTTGTACTTCTCATAGTACTCATATGGAAGTCCGTAGAGGTATGCTTTCTCAGGCATTGTCTGATGGAAGGCTGTATCAAATACTCCTACCATTGGTACATTTGGCATAAGTGCCTGGCATGCTCTGATTCCGATAATATTTGCAGGGTTGTGAAGAGGTGCGAGGTCGTTGCACTCCTCTACCTGTGCGATTACTTCCTCTGTGATGACTACTGAGTCTGAGAACTTCTCTCCGCCGTGCACTACACGATGTCCTACTGCATCGATCTCTGCAAGTGATTTTACTGCGCCTGTCTTTGGATTTACAAGTGCATCGAGTACCATCTGGATAGCCTCTTTATGTGTTGGCATAGGTGCCTCTGTGATTTCCTTATCAAGACCCTCTTTCTGATATACGAGTCTGCCATCGATTCCGATTCTCTCGCAGAGTCCTTTTGCAAGTACCTCCTCTGAATCTGAATTGATGAGCTGGTATTTCAGTGATGAACTACCGCAATTAATTACTAATACATTCATTGTTTTGTCTCCTTTGGTTTAAAATTACAATACTATTGTTAGTATAAACTTATTTTTCAAATGCGACAAGGGTGTTTTTGTGGTATTATGGTTTTGAACTCTAAAAAAAACATTATTGATTAAAGGAGCAGCAAAACATGAAGGTCGCAGGTGTGATTACCGAATACAATCCATTCCACAATGGGCACAAATATCAGCTAGAGCAGATTAAAAGGCAGACATCTGCTGATTATATCGTCGTAGTAATGAGCGGTGATTTCGTGCAAAGAGGTGAGCCTGCCATCATTGACAAATACGAGCGCACACGCATGGCGCTTTTGAGCGGTGCCGACCTGGTGCTTGAGCTTCCATCGGTCTTTGCCACTGCTTCCGCCGAGTTTTTTGCCGGTGGCGGAGTCAGTGTACTCAAAAACACAGGTGTGGTGGACATGCTGTGCTATGGTGTGGAGTCTGTGGACCATGAACTTACAAAGCTTGTGGCTGGCGTGCTTAAGAATCCGCCTTCTGAGTATTCCACCTCTCTTGCCAGGCTGATTCAGGGTGGGATGAGCTTTCCTGCGGCCAGGAGCAGAGCGCTATGTGAATATTTTCGAGATACCTATGACAGCGCTTCCGAGAAAATAGATGCTTTCATAGCTTCACCCAATAATATTCTGGCCATTGAGTATGAGAAGGCTTTGATGGACTGTGATATTACAGGATTTCCAATTCAGCGCGTCGGTGAAGGATATCACAGCACGGATTCGACAAGTGAGTTTTCTTCCGCTACAGCTGTGCGCGGGGTGATTTCGACCTTAATTGATATAGACAAACACAACACTATTACTAATACGCAGCTTGATAATTCATGGATTTCCACAAAGTTCAGTCAGCTAATGCCATCAGACTGCGCCGATATTCTTGTCAATTGTATTTTAGGCGGTCATATTGTGTTTCCGGATGATATTTCTGAAATGCTTTACTATCGCCTGCTGACCGGGAAGGATAAAGGCTTTGCGCAGTATGCAGACTGCACAAAGGAGCTTTCTGCAAAGATAGTTAAAAATATTTATAAATATGAAAGTTTTACGCAGTTTTGTAACTTACTGAAGAGTAAAAATCTGACTTATACGCGTATTTCGAGGGTCCTCACGCATATTTTACTTGGTATTGAGAATAATGATTTTAACATATGTATGAATAATCCTTATCTGCGCATACTCGGTTTCAAAAAATCATCAGGAGAGCTTATGCATCTCCTCAAAAAAAGAGCATCAGTGCCTATTATTACAAAAATCGCTGATGCTCCGTACGAGCTTATTTCCAAGGATATTTTTGCTGCTGATTTGTATGGCAGGCTGTGTCATTCACAGCAAAATGAGTTTACACATGGGGTTGTAATTATTTAATCTACAGCTCCATTATAATTTCTCGTGCCAGACTTTCCTCTATAGGCTTTGCATACACTCCCGGTGCAAACTCAACAGTGGCTCCTATGCCTTTTTGTAGCACGAAGCGCAGCTTGCCGTCTCTCACCTTTTTATCGGTGTAGAGTTTCTTTACAAGCTCTTCCCTGTCTATATAGTCAGGTATACGTGTCGGAAGACCGGCTCTCTCATAGAGCTTTATCACGCGCTCTGCCTGCTCCTCTGACATATAGCCAAGCCGTGCTGACATAAGTGCCTGTGCTGCCATTCCAATCGACAGTGCCTCTCCATGCAACAGCTTGTAGTCGCTGACTGTCTCGATTGCCCGGCCTACTGTGTGGCCCAGATTTAAGGTTTCGCGAAGTCCCGCCTCTCGCTCATCCTTCATGACCACATTGTACTTGATACGGCAGTTATTTTCTGCGATATACTCACATGCAAATTTCTTGAATGAATATATATCATCCAGATTTTCCTCTATAAATTCAAACATATCCTCGCTACCTAAGCATGCGTGCTTAATGGTCTCTGCCATACCGCTTGCCATCTGGCGCTGTGGCAGTGTCTTCCAGGCTGCTATGTCTATATATACCTTTTGGGGCTGATTGAACAGACCTATGGTGTTGGTAGCAAGAGGTGTATCAATTGCTGTTTTTCCACCTACCGATGCATCTGCCGCCGCTAGAAGGGTGGTTGCATAGTTGATAAACGGCACTCCTCTGCCATAGGTTCCTGCAATAAAGCCTGATAAGTCGGTTACCACACCGCCACCGACTGCAATGATACAGCAGTCTCTTCTGTACCCCTTTTTAAGCATGGCATCCTCTATCTTTGCCTTTGTCTCACGCGACTTGCTCTTTTCCCCCGCCGGGAAAACAAACAAATCCACTGAGTATCCCGCATGCTTTATCTTCTCACAGATTGGAAGAGCATAAGGATCACGCACATTTGTATCTGTAATCACTGCAAATTTCTTTATCTTGCCCGCAAGACCATTTTCCAGGTCAGATACAAGGGTGTCTGAGAGGTTGTAGCCTATCTCAATATCATATGTGTCATCTACTACTTTTTTGAGTTCTACATTGAATATGCTCATCTTTTTCTCCTGTTATGCTATATTTTTGTTTCTTTTATGTGGGAAACTGCTACAGTATCCCCACAGCCTGCTTGGCGAGCTTATCTGCCTCTTCGTTGCCCTCTACTCCTGAGTGTCCTTTTACCTTTACAAAAGTAAGCTTTATTTTATCCTTAACTGACATGATGTATTCGTGATAAGCTATAGTGCCTGCCTTGTTTCGATTCCAGTCCCCTGTGGCCCACATCTCTATGCCATTGTAGTCATAGTATATGACCAGTTCCTTAATTCCAAGCTCTATAGCCTTTTTTACGGCAGCCTCCGCGCCCTTTATCTCTCCGGCTACGTTGCGCATTGTGGCCATCTCGGCATCATTATCTGCCCCCTGCAGCACGTATTTTTCATGGTCAGTCACAAGAAAGCCTCCATAGCCATAGGTGTGTGTTGCTTTGTTGAAGGAGCCATCCACAAACGCATATGTACTATTTTCGCCGGATGATTTCATACCTGTAATAGTTTTCTCTCCGGCAATAATTTCCCCTCCGTTAATAAATTTTTCTGCCTCTTCTATCGTCTTAAAGCTTTTATACACTGCTCCCTGATATCCGTCAACCATTGCTTTGCAATCGTTCCAGTTCAAATATATCCCGGGAACCTTTCCCTTTTTTACTGCATAGTATTTTGATGCCATGCTTTATTTCTCCTATAACACCCTTGACAAAAATTCCTGTAATCTCTCACTCTTTGGTGCGCCAAATACTTCCTCAGGTGTGCCCTCCTCAGCTATGGTACCCTCATTGATGAACATCACTCTGTTGGCCACTTCTCTGGCAAAGCCCATCTCATGTGTCACGACTACCATTGTCATGCCTGCCTCTGCAAGCTCCTTCATTACTGAAAGCACCTCACCTACCATCTCAGGGTCAAGTGCCGATGTAGGCTCATCAAACAGTATGACATCAGGATTCATAGCAAGTGAACGGATAATTGCCACTCTCTGCTTCTGTCCTCCGGAAAGCTGCGCCGGATATGCATCTGCCTTATCGAGGAGACCTATTCTGGTGAGAAGCTCATCTGCCTTCTTTGATGCCTCATCCTTCGTCATCACACCAAGCTTCACCGGTGCGAGCATGATATTTGCCTTTATGGTCATGTTGGCAAACAGATTGAACTGCTGGAAAACCATGCCGATTTTCTGTCTGGTCACATTGATGTCTGTCGACTTGTCTGTCAGGTCTGTTCCTTCAAAAAGGATTTGTCCTGATGTAGGTGTCTCGAGCAGATTGAGTGAGCGTAAAAATGTAGACTTTCCACAGCCTGACGGTCCGATGATGGCAATTACATCACCTCTGTTCACCTCTGTGCTTATGCCCTTTAATACCTCCTGCTCTCCAAAACTCTTGTGCAGGTCTTTTACCTCTAGTATCACGTTATTATCTTTCATTGCTTCTCAGTCTCCTCTCAAGTTTGCTTACTCCGTGGCTTAAAAGCATCACTATAACCAGATAAATAAGGGCTACAGCAATAAGCGGTATAAATGCCTCGTATGTGTTGCTTCGTATGATATCTCCACCCTTTGTCAGATCCATCATACCAATATAACCACTGATTGATGTCTCCTTCAGGAGGCTGATAAACTCGTTAAGCAGCGCCGGAAGTATATTTTTGACAGCCTGCGGTATGATAACAAGCTTCATGGTCTGTCTGTAGTTGAGTCCTAAGCTTCGTCCTGCCTCAAACTGTCCTATATCTACAGACATGATTCCTGAACGCACAATCTCTGCCACATATGCAGCTGAGTTGAGGCCGAAAGCAATGACTGCTACAAGTATCTTGTTGGTCACAGATGCAAGCACTACATAGTATATAATAAGAAGCTGTATCATGACAGGTGTTCCCCTGATGATGGTCAGGTATGCCTTGCAAATTCCGTTTAATATGGCAAGACCGCCGTTTCTGTCATGGCTGGTTCTGACTATCGCAATTAAAAATCCCAACACAATACCAAGCATTACGGCAAATATTGTGATAACTATTGTATTGCCAAGACCCTTTACGATATACATGTAACGATTGTCCTTGACAAAGTTGTCATAGAGCTTTTCCTTTATACCGATTGAAGAACCCAACTGGCTGTCTTTTACGATAATCTCCTGCTTTGTGGTGATATATGTATCGGTAAAATCAACATTTTTCTGTCTGTCCTCTGTCACTGTAAAGCCTGCTGCCCCGACATCCACCTTGCCTGATGATACAGCGGCAATGATTGCGTCAAACTGCATATCCTCTACCTGCATATCCATGCCAAGCTCATCGGCTATGGCCTGCATGATATCCATATCAATTCCTGTGACCTTGTTGTCCTCATAGTACTCATATGGAGGGAACTCTGCATTGGTTCCTACCTTAAGTGTTCCGTTTGACCTGTCAATGTCCTTCTTCACGTAGGGAGTCTTTCCAACCTGATCCTCAGAGCCGATATAGTTGTCAATGATGCTCTGAACTGTTCCATCCTGCTGCAGCTTTTCAAGCGCAGTGTTTACCTTGTCGCGAAGCTCTGTATTACCCTTTTTCAGGCAGAATGCATAGTCCTCGTTGGTAAACTCCTCGTCCAGTATCTTAAGTCCTTTGTTTTCTTTTACAAAGGCAAGTGCCGGCTGCTCATCAATAACCACGCAGTCAATCTTGCCGACCTTTAATGCCTGGACTGCATCAGCACCCTTGTTGTATCTCTCTACCTTGGTGCCTGAACCGTCGTTCTCATAATCAGATACATAGATATCTCCTGTGGTGCCGAGCTGGACACCTATTTTTGCGCCCTCCAGATCGTCCACACAAGCGACCTTTTTGCTGTCGCTTTTGCCGCATGCGCATAAGCCAACAATGAATGTGGCCATTAATGCTGCCATAAGCAAAATCATAATCGGTTTTTTCTTAATGGATTTCATATTATTCCTCATTTCTGTATAAATATTTATTCACAATTATATCATATTAGTTTATAAAATAAAAGAGCCTGATTTTCTCAGACTCTTTTATACCAAATATTTATGCATCATGCTCCATGTTACTTAACTTCTTCGCCTGGTCGGCTGCGATACAGGCATCAATTATTTCCTGGATATCTCCGTTAAGAATCTTGTCAAGCTTATAGAGTGTCAGATTGATTCTGTGATCTGTCACACGTCCCTGCGGGAAGTTGTAGGTACGAATCTTCTCAGCACGGTCTCCTGTACCGATCTGGCTTCGTCTCTCCTCTGCCTCTGCATCCTGCTTCTTCTGAAGCTCCATGTCATAGAGCTTTGTACGAAGAAGTGCAAAAGCCTTTTCCTTGTTCTGTATCTGTGACTTCTCAGTCTGACTGTAGATGACAATACCTGTTGGATAATGTGTCAGTCGGACTGCTGAATCTGTTGTGTTGACACACTGTCCACCGTTTCCGGAAGCACGCATTACGTCAATTCGGATATCCTTGTCATCAATCTTGACATCCACATCCTCTGCCTCAGGCATTACAGCAACTGAGCATGTAGAGGTCTGGATACGTCCCTGCGACTCTGTCTCAGGCACTCGCTGCACACGGTGTACTCCCGACTCATACTTTAGGATAGAGTATGCACCTGAGCCCTTTACCATGAACTCGACAGACTTCATACCGCCGATTCCTGTCTCATCGGCATCAAGTGTCTCCACCTTCCAGCCTCTGTTCTCTGCGTAGTGCACATACATACGGTAGATTTCCGCTGCAAAAAGTGCTGCTTCCTCTCCGCCTGCACCGGCACGTATTTCGACGATTACGTTCTTGTCATCGTTAGGGTCCTTTGGCAGAAGAAGTATTTTAAGCTCCTTCTCAAGCTCCTCCACCTGCTCCTTTGAATCCTTAAGCTCTTCCTTTGCGAGCTCTCTCATCTCTTCATCTGATTCCTCATCCAAAATAGCCAGTGAATCCTCGATATTCTGCTTGCACTCTTTATATTTCTTATATGTCTCAACTATAGGAGCAAGGTCACTCTGCTCCTTCATAAGCTTTTTAAATCTGTTTGCATCATTTGCCACATCCGGCTCGCTGAGCAGATTCATCAGCTCTTCATAATGGTGTATAAGATCTTCTAACTTATCAAACATGTTTTTCCTCCTTGCTGTCAAACACTCCCGATACTACCCTGTCATTTCCCGCCAGGTCCTTTATCACATGTACATCGCTAAATCCGGCAAACTGCATCATCTGCGATACCTGTCTGCCCTGGTCACAGCCTATCTCAAAAAGCAGCCTGCCCTGTGGCTTTAGATTTGCCCTGCAATCCTTTATGATGCGCCTGTAAAATAAAAGTCCATCCTCAGAGCCGTCAAGAGCCTCATGCGGCTCAAATACTGACACCTCCGGCATCAGATGCGGTATCTCGTCGCTTCTTATATATGGTGGATTGGATACTATCACATCATACATCTCATCGACATGCTCAAACAGATCGCTTCTCTCAAAATCAACAAACACGCCGTTAAGCCTTGCGTTTTCCTTTGCCACATTGAGCGCCTGCTTTGAGATATCACAGGCTGCACCGTCCACATTAGTCGTGTTCTTTAAGATGCTTATAATTATGCAGCCGCTTCCTGTACACATATCAAGCACTCTCATACCCGGCTCTATCACCTTGAGTGCCTCCTCCACAAGAGTCTCTGTATCCTGACGCGGTATGAGCACATTGCTGTTCACACGGAATTTGAGTCCCATAAACTCCTGCTCTCCGACTATGTACTGGAGCGGAATACGCTCAGCGCGCTTACTCAGCAATGCTTGATATTCCCTTATCTGCTCCTGCGACATTTCCTCATCCATATGCACATAGTAATATGTGTGATTTATCCTGCATGCCATGGCTAAAAGCAGCCATGCATCGTTTTTTGCATCAACTATCTTTGCTTTTTGTAATATGCTTTCCCCAAGTAAAATTGCTTCTCTATATGTCATATATACCTTCTATCCTGCGGTCAATGTGCACACACATTGTTTTCCTCCTGCCATTTCTTCCAGTCAAACACAGCCTCAACCGATGCGATGCCAACCTCTATCATTTCATCATCCGGCTCCTTTGTGGTCATTCGCTGCATTAAAAGCCCAGGGACACTAAGCATGTTGACAACCGGATTGTCATATCTGCCCGCAAGTCTGATAAACTCATAAGATACACCTGCGATTACAGGAATAAGCACAAGTCGTAACAATAACTGCAGCGGCTTTGAATCCACACGGATAAACATGAAAAACAATATGCTTATGAGCATTACTATAAGCAGAAAGCTTGTACCGCAGCGCTTGTGATGTTTTGAGCTTTTTCTCACATTTTCCACTGTAAGAGGCAGTCCGTGCTCTATGCAGTTGATGCATTTATGCTCAGAGCCGTGATACATAAATGTGCGCTTAATATCAGGGGTCAGCGATATAATTGCTATATACCCCAGAAATATTGCCAGTCTGATAACGCCCTCTATGAACGCTATGAGCATCTGTGAGCTTATCACCTTTTTAAAAAACCCTGAAAGGAAATACGGCAATGCAAAAAACAGCGCGAGTGCTATGACAATTGACAGTACCACTGTACCTCCAAGCATGGCATTTTCCTGTTTCTTTTCTTTGGCAGCCCTTTTTTTCTTTTCTTCCGCTGTGAGTTTTTCTTCCTTTTTCTTTGAAGCCAAGGTACCTTCATCATCCTCGTCCTCGAAAAATGACGCTGAATACATCAGTGTGCTCATGCCCAGATAAAGCGAATCGACAAAGCTCACCACACCTCTTAAAATAGGGATCTTTCTAATTGCATCAAGCGTCTTTGAATTCTTACGCTTTGACACCTTGACATCTATTTCATGGTCAGGCTTTCTCACGGCTACTGCGTATGTGTCCTTGTTCTGCATCATTACGCCCTCCATGACAGCCTGACCGCCAATACCTGAATACTTCATAAAACCTCTCTATATTCCAAAAAAGGTTGAGGTATATTGCAACCTCAACCTTTCAAGTAACTATATGATTCTATTTCATACCATATTTCTTATTGAACTGCTCAATACGTCCACGAGCCTGGTTAGCTTTCTGCTGACCTGTGTAGAATGGATGGCACTTTGAGCAAATCTCTACGTGGATCTCCGGCTTTGTAGATCCTGTAACGAATGTGTTACCACAGTTACATGTAACAGTTGCCTGATAATAATCTGGATGGATTCCTTCTCTCATGATTTTCACCTCTTTTTAATCTTATCGTCCTGCGTATGCCCCTTTATGCCCGTATACCCGATCCGCATATGGCACTTACTTCAAAGAACATTCGCCAATAAACAGCTTATTAAGTATAGCATATCCATCTGGCATGCGCAAGTACTTTTTCACATTTATTTTGCCAGAAGTTCCTGAATCAGTACTCTCACGCCCTCAAGGACTTCCACCGTGTCCTGGCTGATGCAGTCCTCCGGCACCGAAAGCTCCTCCTGCCCTGCCGCAGAAACGGTTCCGCTTAGCTGTCCCACCAGGACAAACTGCTCCGTATCAATCGAAAGCGATGCCTTTTCGTTAATTGCTGTGAGAGTCTCCTTGAAGTTTGGAACGTCAAATTCCACCGTCACATTTCCCTCTTCCGGCAATACCAGTTTTACTGCGGCACTTGCTTTTTCCGCCGCATAGGTGACTTCATTATCACCATTTTCCCGCTTCATCGCAAGAAGTGCCATAAACCAGGAAGAGGTGGAAGGCTCCTTTATCTGCGGCAGTGAAAAATTCCGTACCGCACTCAAATCTATCCCGAAAATCTGCTCTGCCTGCTCTAATGTCACATAAGTATGGTCTTCCCACTTTGGAAGCAGCCGTTCGATTAGTGCATTGCCGCCCGACAGATTCGCGCGCACTGTTTGATAAAACATGGCGCCGTTCATCACCTCTGATTCATCCGATAAATATAATTCAAACAGTGGATTTTCCTGTCCGTCCGGGAATACCTGTACCTCCACGATTCCATCCCAGGTTGTTCCTTCCAGATGAAGTTTGTAAAAGTTTTCCGTATCAATTCCGGTCAGCATCGAGAGCACATCGACAAACTGTTTCTGGTCGTCTGTCATCTGTTCTTCCAAAAGCTGTACCTCAAGTGTATAGCCCACTCTTTCCGGGTTGAAATGTTCCTTTAAAAGCCTTGCCGCCTTCCAGTGCGGATAGCAAAAAATTCCAAGCACCAGCAGCAGTGCCGCTGCCACGCACACAATTCCGATTCCGATTTTCTTTTTCATTGCCGCTTCCCATTTTCATAGCCATGATGGGGGCGCCGCCCTGACCGACCATGGAGCCGAAGGATGCCAGAAGTGTAACAATCGGCGCACAGATG
>OIYT01000885.1_pt1 | contig 24452 bp, 20 predicted proteins | sample 1588201 | NCBI WGS metagenome assembly OIYT01 (sample SAMN03283260) | human gut metagenome | biome: human-associated habitat; material: feces | host: Homo sapiens | place: USA | collected 2013
GGCCGTATTCCAGCATAACATAGTTTGTGATGTCCACGATGTTGTTGATGGGCCGCACGCCTGCTTCCCGCACGCGCTCAATTTGAAGGTCAAGCTGCCCGGCAATATCAGGATATATTTCATCCAGCTCGACCTCGGACGGCATAAAAATATCCGTAAAGCGTAGACACTCATGGATGGCCTCGGTGTTTTCCTGTGCAAAATATTCGGAAAGATCGATTGCAACGGGCAGCCTCTGCGCGTGCGCCCATTTCGCGTATAAAAGCTGGTTGTTTCCAAGCATAGGGGCAAGATACACGCAGCCATAGTTGTGCGGATTGAGCGGAAGGTGTCGCGGCGCCTGTTCAATTGTCGCATCGAGCCAAGCCTTTGTCTTGTGGGCGAAATTTGTCCGTACAAGGTTTTGGTCATAGCACATGGACGAACGTCTCTGCCTGCCCAGAATGGGAAGAACATTACTTGTATCGATATTTGCGTCGTGCATTGTTTGGAAAATGGCTTCCGGAAAATCAGGGCAGCGCACGGCCAGCAGATCGACCGGCGCTCCGTAAATTCCTGCCGCAAAGGCGGTATACAGCGCTCCGCCGCCCGGGCGTTCATCTGCTTCACGCTCGGCGGTGTAGATATGATCCAGATTTAAATGTCCGACGATTAGAAGTCTTTGCTGCATCATTTCAATTCCTTTCAGAGCACCATGTCACGGCCGCGCGTCAGAATGCGACTGCAGGTTTTGCGGAAGGGATCGGTATGGTCTCTCGTGTCGGGATTCAGGCCTTTTTCATAGGAATAATAGTAAGCCAGAAATTGGAAGGGAAGTGCGTACAAGAACGGTGTTGTCCACTCCGGACAGAGGGGCATTCGCACGGCGTATTTTCCGAGGGCACACAGAGCCTCATCATCACTGAGCACAAAGAGGTCACAGCCGTATTTCCGTAAAACCGTTGCGACCTCGCAGCAGCGTTCAAAGCCTGCTCCTGTCGGCGCGATCATAAAGACCGGATTGGCACGATCAATGACCCAGAATTCACCGTGGCAAAATTCTTCACACTCCTGCCCGATGCCGAGTGTGGAGCAGACTTCCATAAATTTTGCAGCGCCGTACTTCGCTGTGCCATAGTTCCCGCCGGCCCCCAAAACAAAGAAGGGTGGGCGGCTGCCGATAATGCGCATGTTGCGCGCCGCACTCTTACAGATTTCTTCGGAGACATTGAGCACCTGCTCAACCTTCTCCAACGTTTGACTCAATTCGGTCAAGCGTTGCGCTTTCGCTTCCTCGTCAAAGCTCGAAAGCGTAATGGCAGCGCGTGCCAGAGCGTACATACTGCCGAGGTAGGTCAGCGTGCCGCAGGTCCATGTCGGTTCGGTATCAAGATCCAAAAAGACTGGACGCTGCGCCGCCTGAGCCAAGCGACTGTCACGGTTGTTGGTGATGCCGATCACATATGCGCCGCGCTCCTGCGATTTTTCCACGCATTCGATGGTACGCACGACGTTTCCTGAAATGGAAATCGCAATGACCGCTGTTTGCTCGTGAACGCAGTGTAGACGGTATTTTGCAAAATCCAGCGAGGTTGGCATTTCAATTTCGCACTCCGGGCACATATTCTGAAAGAAATGGCACACAGATAAGCTGATATAATGAGAATCGCCGCTACCGGTGATTATAATATGCCGTATCTTGCGAGATTTCAGATCTTCGCAGCACGCCTGCATGGAGTTTTCCACGGACTGTACGGTTTTTCTTAGGTGGGCTTGTCGCCGAATTTCGGCCATCATGGGGTGATCACTCATAATAATATAGATCCTCCTGTTGATTATATAGGAAAGATAAAACGTTTATTCACCCGTATTATAGTGAATATTCATTTCTTTGTCAATTATAAAATTATAAAATGTTTACATTTTTTCTTTTTCCGTAAAACCTCACAAGATTTTCGACCTTCAACTGCAGATTAAAATGAATCTTTTGGGGAAAATACACAAAAATCGTGGAGACTCAAAAAAGTTATTGCATTATTTTTCAAATCATGTTATACTGGCGACAGTGATAAATCGGTTTATCGAAGCCGTTTGTCAGACCAACCATTCACAATTTAGGAGGAAAAAGAAACATGAAAAAACTGTTTGCAATGCTTCTCGCTCTTGCGATGGTTCTGTGCCTGTTCGCAGGCTGCGCAGGGAATGAGAATCCGACCCCCTCTGGTGATGCCCCTGTTTCCTCGGATGCTCCGAGCAACGAGCCGAGCACGAGTGAACCCGCGGGCACCGACTTTGACTATTCCAAGCTGAAGATCTGTATTCTCATTCATGGCCTACTGGGCGATAACGGCTACTTTGACTCTGCCGCACAGGGCGGCAAGCGTATGGAAGAAGAACTGGGCTGTAAGGTTCAGGTTGTCGAAATGGGCAAGGACGCTTCCGTGTATGAAGCCAATCTCGCGGATGCTTCCGAATCTGGCTACGATCTGGTCATCATGGGCGGCTTCCGTTACTATGAGATCATCGAAAAAATGGCCGAGCAGTATCCTGACCAAAAGTACATCATGTACGATAATATCGGCAATTTCACCGACTATAAGAATGACAACGTTTATGCCTATAGCTTCGCCTCCGAACAGGGTTCCTTCCTTGCCGGTGCACTGGCTGCACTGTGTGCCAAAGACACCGAGAACTTTGAATTCGTTACTGCTGACAGCAAGATCGGCGTACTGTGCTCTGCGGATGAGCCGATGCTCAATAACTTCGTCTGCGGTTATATTCAGGGCGCTGCCTATGTGAACCCTGATGTGAAGATTCTCTCCGCCTATATTGGCTCCGGTCAGGATACCGTAAAGGCCAAGGAGCTTGCGCTTCAAATGTTCTCCCAGGGCGCTTCCGTTGTCTACACTCCCGCCGGTCAGACCATCATGTCCATCATTGAGGCAGCCAAGGAGAAGGGCGGGTACATTATTGGTTGCGATAATGACCAGTACACACTTATCAAGGACACCGATCCGGAAGGAGCTGCACTGACGCTGACCTCTGCGCTCAAGCCCGTTGGTGATACGCTCTTTGACTGTGTCAAGGCATATGGCGAAGGGAAACTGCCCTTCGGCACCGGCGAAAATCTCGGCCTGAAGGAAGGCGGTTCTACGCTTGCTTATCACGAAAACTACATTAAGGCGATCCCGCAGGAGATTCGCGACCAACTTGATCAGATCCGGCAGGATATCATCGACGGCAAGATTGAAGTCTGGCGCGCCTCCGACAAGACACCCGAGGAAGTAACCGAATATCGAAACAGTTTCCTTCCCTGATGCATAAATTCGGGGGTAGCGGCACAGCCGCTACCCCCATCGGACTTTCTATGGTTTCTGACAAAACGGCTTTATACTAGAATGAGGAGGCTCAAAATGGCAGATTGCCCGGAATACGTCCTTGAAATGAAAGAGATTGTCAAGGTCTACCCTAACGGCATCGTTGCAAACAAGGACGTCAATTTTTCCGTGCGCAAGGGCGAGATCCATGCGCTCTCCGGCGAAAACGGCGCCGGAAAAACAACACTGATGAAAATGCTGTTCGGTCTGGAACGGATCGACAGCGGAGAAATTTATATCAACGGTCAAAAGGTTACGGATATCAACTCTCCCATGGATGCAATCCGGCATGGCATCGGTATGGTACACCAGCACTTCATGCTGGTCGATAAGCTCACAGTTGCGGAAAATATGGTGCTCGGCATGGAGCCACGCAAAAGGGGTACCTTAATCGACTTTGAAAAAGCCGTGCAGATGACTCAGGAGATTTCAAAAAAATACAATCTTCCCATTGATCCGCGAGAAAAGGTTGGTAACCTTTCTGTCGGCAGTAAGCAGAAAGTGGAGATACTTAAAGCGCTCCTGCGCGGTGCGGAGATTCTCATTCTCGACGAACCGACGGCAGTGTTGACGCCGCAGGAAACAGACGAGCTGTTCAAAGAGTTGATCGGGTTCAAGGAAACCGGACATACCATCATTTTTATTTCTCATAAGTTGCGCGAGATCAAACAGCTTTGCGACCGAATTACGATCATCCGTGCCGGCCGCACGATGGGTTCCTTTGACGTAAGCGACGTGACGGAGCAGGATATTTCCCGTCTGATGGTTGGGCGAGATGTCATTCTCAATGTAGAAAAAACGCCTGCACGGCCAAAGGACGTCATTCTATCGGTTGAGGGGTTGAGCTACACAAACTATAACCGCGTCAAGGTGCTCAAGGATATCCAGTTTCATCTTCGTAAAGGACAGATCCTCGGGGTAGCGGGTGTTGAAGGTAACGGTCAGAGCGAATTGATCCAAATCATCACAGGAAACCTGCCGTACAGCTCCGGCAGCGTCACCTTTAATGGGATGCCGCTGCGCGGGAAAACCATCCGCACGATTCGTGAGAACGGGATGTCCTACATTCCGCAGGATCGCATGACTGTTGGCATTGCGGCAGAGAGTTCCATTTCCGATAATCTTATCTCCGATCGTTATTACCGAAAGCCATATAGCGGCAAGGCTTTTCTGCGCTTGAAAAAAATCCGCAGGGAGTCTGACAAGCTGATCAATGAATTTCGCGTTCTCTGTGCTGACCGGCAGCAAAGTATCGGATCGCTCTCCGGCGGAAACATTCAAAAGGTCGTTGTAGCGCGCGAGTTCTCTTCGGAACCTGTAGCGATCATCGCGGAGCAGCCTACACGCGGTGTCGATGTCGGCGCTACGGAATTCATACGTCGCAAGATTGTTTCCATGCGCGATGAGGGGGCCGGTGTGCTGCTTATTTCCGCCGACCTGAACGAGGTGCTTGAACTGAGCGACAGCATTATCGTTATGTACGGCGGGGAAATCGCCGCCTATTTCCCGGACAGCTCTGATGTTACAGAGGAACAGCTTGGCCTATATATGCTGGGTATTGAAAAAATGTCCGCAGAAGAAATCAGCTTTTAGAGGATACGCCATGAAAACAAATCTGAGAAAAGTTAATTTGATCGTCGATCTGGCCAAATTGCTTATCACGATCCTAATTGCACTGGTCTGCGTTACGGTCCTGATTCTGCTCGTTAGCGACGAGCCTTCCACGGCCATCCGCGCATTTTTCCTAGGGCCGTTCAGCACGTCTCGCCGCTTGAGCCAGGTGTTTCAGTTAGCGACTCCCATTATGTTCACCGGTCTTGCGGTAACGGTTATGCTGCGCGCGGGACTGTTTAACATGGGTGCAGAAGGCGCGCTGTACTTCGGCGGTATCTGCGCGACCTTTGCTGCTATCAAATTTCAACTCCCACCGGTGCTGCACACGGTCGTTGCGCTGCTGGCCGGAGCGGTCGGCGGCGGCTTGGTTGGTATTATTCCTGCCATATTAAAAGCAAAATTCAGGATCAGTGAGCTGGTCGTGTCCATCATGATGAATTATGTCATGATCAGCATCAGTATGTTTATTCTAAATTACTATCTGCGCGACGTTTCTGTCTCTGCGCGTATTTCCAAGAGCTTTGAGGAATATGTAAAGATTCCGAAGATCTTCGGCACGGCGCACAACGGCTTTTTGATCGCTGTTGGTGTGGCGATTCTTGCGTGGGTTCTGATCAACCGCACGAAGATCGGCTACGAAATCCGCATTGCCGGCAATAATTCGGCGTTCGCCTCATACTCCGGAATCAAAACGATGAAAGTCATCATTCTTTCGCAGGTCATCGGCTGCGCGATTGCCGGACTCGGCGGCGGTGCAGAAGTGCTTGGCACTTATAATGCCTTTAGCTGGGACGGTGCCACCGGCTACGGCTTCGATGGCATGGTAGTGGCAATCATCGCTCGCCGCAATCCGCTCTCCGCTGTATTAGCTGCGCTGTTTATCGGATATCTACGTGCGGGCGCGGACATAATGAATCGCACCTCCGATGTTGCGCTTGAAGTTATTCAGGTCGTTCAGGCGATCATGATCGTCCTTGTCGCCGCTGAATCCTTCCTTTCAAACTGGCGGCATAAGCTCACTGTCAAGGAAACCAGTCTTGTGAACGGAGGAATCAAAGCATGAGTCTGATTTTAGATACGCTGTTTTCTGCCAATACGGTTACAGCAACTATCCGCGTGCTGACGCTATTGGTATTCGGCACCATGGCGGCTGTCATCAATGTCACAAGCGGCATCAACAACATTGGTATTGAAGGTATTTTCCTCTCCAGTGCGCTTGTTGCCGTGTTAGGAAGCTGGCTCACGCAGAGCTGGATCCTCGGCATGCTGCTGGCAGTGCTTTGGGGCGTTGCGCTGAGCCTGCTATTCGGCTATTTAACCATGAAGCTCGGCACGAACAACATTCTCTGCGGTTTGGCGCTGAATATGTTTGCCTCCGGCGGTACAGTGTTTGTACTTTCGGCTGTTACCGGCCAGAAAGGCTCGTCCATCTCGTTGGCAAGCAAGGTTGCCCCGCGCTTTTCTATTCCGCTCCTCAAAGAAATTCCTTATATCAAGGTGCTCTTTACCGACTACAGCTTCTTTACCTATCTTGCAATCGCAGTGGTGATTTTTGTGGTCATTATGATTAAAAGAACACCCATCGGTCTGCGGATTCGTGCTGTCGGCCTGAACCCAAACGCTGCAAGCTCCGTCGGCATCAATGTACGCACTGTGCGCTACACCGCCTTTGCTATGTCCGGTGCGATTGCCGGTCTTGGCGGAGCATACCTGACCATGGGCTATTTTTCCTCCTTCACGCGTGATATGACCGCAGGCATTGGTTTTATGTGCATCGCTGCGTGCAACATGGGTGGCGTAACACCGGTCGGCGGACTATTAGCGGCGCTGCTGTTTGCGTTTGCCAATGTTCTGTCAAATGTTATGCAATCCCTGCAAATGTCTGTGGACCTTATTAACGGCTTCCCCTATATGATTACGGTTGTTGCGCTCTTTGTGATTGGCTATATCAACTACCGCAAGGAGAAAAAAGCGACGCGCAGACAATAACGGAGGATTTGACATGATCCGTATTTCAAAAACCGTACTTCCCTCCACAGACAACCCGTATGCGGTCGGATATCTTTCGCTTGGCGGAGATGTCTGGGGAATTTGCGCCTCAGGTAGCCGCGGCAGTAGCCTTGCGTTTCCGGCAGACGCACCGGAAAAGGCGGCGCGCCAGGAGCTGCATCCGGCAAATTGGGGTGCGCAGATGTTCTGCCCGGCAGATGAAAACTCCTATTTTGCAATTCAGGGCTTTTTGCCTGAGTTTCAGTGCGAAAATTCCTGCCTTGTGCGCATCACTAAAGACGGGGAGCACTGGAGGGTTGAGCACTGCTTTGCAATGCCGTTTCTCCATAAGATTGCTGTTGCAGAGAGTGGCGGACGCAAATATCTCCTTTGCGCCACGCTTTCAGGCCCAAAGGATTTTAAGGAGGACTGGTCTCGACCGGGTGCAGTATGGGTTTCGCCTATTCCCGATGACCCCACTGCGGGCGGCTGGAGCTTTTCGCGGATTCTTTACCCGATGACCAAAAACCACGGCTTTTGCTGCGGCCTTCTAGATGGAAAGGACACATTCTTTTTCTCGGCCTCGGAGGGTACTTGGGCAGTGCGTGCACCGCAAACACCGAAATCTGACTGGTGGATTGAGCGGTTATTTGACTTTGAAATTGGTGATCTCTCAGTTTTTGAGGATATTGTAGCAGCCATAGACGGCTTTCACGGGAACTCGTTTTCTCTTTATCGCCGCACGGGTGAGCGGCTTCTTACCACACCGCTCACCTGGGGACACACCGCATGGCTCGGACGTGTCGGCGGTATTCCGATCGCAGTTGCGGGCGAATTGGAGGGTGAACAGCGCATCATGTTTTTCGCAGACTTTGGAAAGGGATTTCAACTGATTCGCACGGAATCCCGGATTGGGCCGTTCAGCGTCTGCCCCCACTTTATCGACGAAAACGTTCTTGAGCTTCTGTGCCCGGCACGTGCGGCAGGAAGTCCGCTGATTTACCGTGTTGAAGTAAGCTGATTTTCATTTCCTTCTCCTCATAAAACGCGCACGGCAGCCTTGGCTGTCGGGCATTCGTTTGCCTGAAATTACAAGCAATATGTATTGACAAGTAGGAATGCTGCCGCACCGCACAGTAGCGCCGTAACTGCCGTTACCGGCAGGACACGCTTGAGCACCTCGCCCTCTGTCCCAGGGCGCTCAGTTGTTGTGCAGCCAAGGACGACATTCCCGGGGCAAATTGCATTGCCGATTGCGCCGCCCGCCGTCTGCGCGCCGAGCAGCACGCCCTGGTTCACGCCGAGCAACCCTGCCGTCGTTGTTTGGAAACGGCCGAACAAAATGTTCGAGGCCATATTGCTGCTCGTCACAAAGGAACCGAGCAGCCCGATGAATGGTGCGACCAGAGGATAAGCTTTCCCAAACAGACGTACAAAACTCTGTGCCAGCAGCTCGACTTGTCCGCTGCACCCCATGATCTTCGATGTCAGCAGAAAACAAATCACGGAAATCGCGCTGGGGAGCGTTTTTTTCAGTGTGCGGTGCAGGACTCCCAGTACAGCGCTGCGCGGAAGCGTTTTGCGAAAGACTACATAGGAAAAAATGCAGCTTAGCAGCAGAAAAAAACTCGGGTGTGTCAAAGGCATAAAAGGTGAGAAGTGTTCCACAGCAGCTGTTCGATAACCGAGACCTGTCTCTCCGCCGGGAAACGAGAATGAAATTGATATACGCGACAGGAACACATTGAGCGGTTCGATTAGCAAGCAGCAAAGAGCCGTGACAGCCAGAAAAACGTAAGGGGACAAAGCCTGACCAAAAGACATTTGTGGCTGTGGGCGAGCGGTATGCTCCTGCCTGCGCATGATCGGGCTGTCCTGTAGACGCCATTGTCGGCGGTAGCGCTTTGTTCGGCACAGAAGCACGGCTGCAACAAAGGCTGCTGATGCCGCTAGAAAGCATGCCAGAGTATCACTGTAGCGTGCGAGTAAAAGCTGTCCGCCACCGTGCAAAAGGCTGATACACAGCACAACGGGAGCCCCCTCGCGCAGCGCTTTTCCCTTGCCGTAGAACCAGCACAGGCATAGAGCGCCCACCAAGTTGACAAGCCAGATCAACAGACCTGCAGTCAGCGCTGCCGCAGTGCGTGTTTCCAGCGGCGCATTTTCCATCAGTGCGAGCCATGCAAGGCCAAGCGTGCCGAACGTACCGCCCCAGGAGTGTGCGAGCAGAATGCAAATTACTGCCCACGAGGGGCGCACGCCCATGCCGACAAGCAAGGGCGCACCGACCGCAACTGCAACACCGAAACCGGTGATTCCCTGCAGAAAGCTCGGGAATACATATCCCAGCAGCAACAGCAGCATCAGCTCGTGTTTTGTTAAACGCTGTAGGCCCCACTGCATTGCTTCGAAAGCGCCCGCCGTGTTGCAAAGCTCATAAAGCAGCACTGCAGTAAATACCACCAATAGGATCGCAAGGGCATTCCAAAGACCCTTGCAGGATTCCTGCGCAAGCAGCGGTAGACCACAGCGAAAATAGCACAATGCAAGCACCAGCGACAAAGCCAGAATTACCGGTGCGGCGCGGCAAGCGGGCCATTTCCGCCAGATCAGCAACACAATCAGCAACAGCAGCGGCAACGCAGACAACAGAAGCGATACAAGGTTTATCTCCATGCGCCGTACTCCGCAGCAAAGGCCTCCATTGCTTTTGCAAAGCAGTCCGGCGGTGCAAAAACGATTCCTGCACCGACTTGCCCGACTCCCGCCTTTTTATGCGCCATTCCTGTGTTGATTACGGGGAGAATTCCGGTCTCCACAATTTTTTTTGCATCCAATCCGGTTGCCGTGCCGACAAAGTTCATTGTCGGCATGATGTAGGCATTATTCAGCCCAACAGCGATTTGCTGCATTTGGCGAGAGTAACGCATTGCTTCGGCAACAGATTTTGCCCCCACAAAACGTACAACTGCCGGAGCGGAGGCCATGGCCACGCCTCCGATACCGAAAGTCTCGCAGATTGCGCTGTCACCCATATCCGGGTTAGCATCTTTTTCACTGTATCCGGGGAAATACAGGCCTTTTGGCATTAGTACCGGCGCTTGGAACCAACGGTCGCCCAGCGCACTGATTTTGACGCCGAAATTTGTGCCGTTTCGGCTCATTGCCGTCACGATGGTGCTGTATGGGATGTTCTTGACCGGATCCATCGTCGATTTTCCGGCAGCCATCGCCAAGTTGAGGAAGAATTGATCATTTCCGCTGATAAAATCCATGACTTCCGCGAGGGCCTTGGCATTATGCACGCTGCGTACTAACCACGGAGCCATTGTGCGTATAAACAGGCAGGAGGCCGCAATATTGCGCTGATGCATTTCATCGCCCATGGTCAGAGCCTTACTAATCAGAACCTTCAGCGAAATCGGACCGGAGAGAGCCAACGCTGACTTCATCGCCGGCGCAAGCGTTTTCTCCAGCCAGCGCAGACGCGCTATGACCTCCGGCCCATTTGCACCGAAGCGCATGACCTTGCCTAGTCCTTCATTGAATGTGCTGTAGGCGACATTGCCAAAGGTCACATTGCGCACGACCCACAGCGGCATGGAACGTGTGATCATGCCGGTCATCGGGCCGACGCAGCCCATTTCGTGATTGTGGCGGAATTTGATTTTCCCCGCACGCACCATTGGCTCAACATCCTCAAGGCGTTCGCACATTCCTTCGTAGACCGCAGCGCCCATTACCGCGCCCTTCATCGGGCCGCACATCTCGTCCCACGTCAGCGGCGGACCGGCGTGCCCGATGGTGAATTCATCCAGTCCGCTCAGCACCTCGCGGGCGTAGCAAACGTCTACCAGTTCCGGCTCTGCCGCCAGAATCCGCTCAAATGCGGTCTGATTGGCTTTGTCGATTTTTTCCTGATTGAGGCTGTCGAGCAAGCGAATCATCCTTATGTCGCCGCCCGCAGGAGGCTTCCATTCAACCTGACAGTTTGTGATTTTCTGATCGTCCAGAGCATCGTGAAAGACTTCCAGCCCGAGGTTGACGATCCTTAAGTCGGAGGTAAACAGCTTTTTTGCGTCGATCATATTCTGCACGCTCCTTTCAGCAGCTCCGCCGCATATAATGCTGCCCGCGCATTGCTCTCGGCTACTACCACACCGCATTCCTGTAAAACCTGTTTCTGGCGTTCGAGGCACTGGATGTCCTCGTCCGTCCCGCAGACAGAAGCAATAAACACAACCTCACCTGCTGCCGTCCGCGCCGCTCTTGCTATCTGGATCGCTTTGGAAAGCTCACCCGCCGGGTCTGCGTTGCTGCCGTATCCCAAAACGCAATCAAGTAGGATCACCGCTGTTTCCGGATCGCACGCCTCGCGGACAATGCGCTCGCTGCGCAGACGAGGATCAATCATCGGGTGCGGCATTCCGTTAGTAAAATAGTCGTCACCCATATCTACGACGGTGTGTGCATAGCTGCGCTCCGGATCCTTCAGGGCAAGAGAGAAATCGGAGGAAAGGTTAGAATGGCAGATAATGCCGTGCTCCTTCAAAAGAAGCAGCGTTTCGTAACAGAGCGTCCCGCCGGTATACAGCCCTCGCAGATATGTCTGCCTGTGATCGAAGAAGGTGTTCGGGAACGGAGAATTCGGTGCAAGCATTGCGGGATAACCAGCCAGCGTGCAGAGCATACTGGCCGCTTCCTCCAAGGTGGCTGCATAGCACCCCGTATTCTGCTTTGAAGCACCAAGGAAGCAGGCAACCACGGGCTTTTGCAGCGTCTGCAGTTTACTCTGGAGGAGTGTCAACGTTCTTTCGCCCAGAGGCTTGCTGATGATACCGATGACTTCGGTTTTTTCATCCTGCTCCAAGGCGCATAGACATTGCAGCAGCATTTTCCCTCCGACCGCATCTTTTCCGTCACGACCTCCGGTACCGAGCGCCTGTGATATACCGCCTCCCATGCGGTGAATCAATGTTGTGACCTCCTGCAAACCCGTGCCGGCTGCCGCTACCAGACCGATTTTTCCGCGTCGTACACGGTTGGCAAATCCAAGCGCTACACCGTTGACAATCGCTGTGCCGCAGTCCGGACCCATCATCAATAGACCATGTGCAAGGGCATAGTCTTTTAATTGGTTTTCTGTTTCCAAATCGACATTGTCGCTGAACAGCAGCACATGAAGCCCGTGCGCCATCGCCTTCTGCGCCTCGCGTCCGGCATATGCACCGGGCAGCGAGATGATGCTGAAGTTTGCTGTGCCGAGTTGCTCACAGGCCGCTTCCAGAGAGTATGCCGGAGTTGTCCGGGCTTCGTCCTCGGTGTCTTTTTCCTGCATCAACACGTTGAGCTGCGCAAGCGCGGCCTCCACGGCCGTCTGCGTTTCTCCTAGGATTCCGATAATGAGATCGTTTGGTTTGGCTCTGTGCGCATTAGCCTCATTCAGAACCCCGGATTGCAGCATCAACCGTTTATTATGGTCGGTTCCCATCATGACTGCAGCCTCTTTAATCTGTGGAAGCTCTGCCAGCTTGCTGGAGATCAGCATCAGTGTGACAGAATCAAAATAGGTGCTTTCCTGCACCCTGACAAATTGTACCATATGATTACTCCCTACCGCATTTTTAAGTGGTCATATAAAAATCGAATTCCTGCAAGTGTATCTGCGCCTGAGGTATGTCCTAAACGCAGCACTTGCGAAACGGCGCGGACAAGCCCTGATGCGTCACCATTGTGCCAAGCAGAGAACAGTGCGCAAATCGGCGCACTGAACCGGCCTGCGCAGGCAAGCTCCAAAAAACGGGCGCTGACATCGTTGGTCTCGTGCAAACGCGCAGAAAGCTGCGCACATAGTGCACGCAGGAATACCGCAGAGTCTGCTTGCAGTGCCGTAAAATGCAGCAATGCAAGCAGACCTGTCAGCCAATCGTCCCCGGAGGGGGTTAGCCCACAGCCCAATCCCAGCATTTCAGAGGCAACTTCGGCCGCATCGGTCCAGTTTCCGGTTTTAATCGTTTTGGAGAGACATAGCATGATTTCCTGTGCTTCGGTGTGGCTGGCGGCACTTCCACCGAAAAACGAAGTTGGCACCGGAAGGACAGTGCGCTCTGGCAGCGGGCAGAACCTACCGATGGGTAAAATCCCGGAGAAGTGCTCTGCCTGATCAGCCGCAAAGGATAGACCGCCTATTTTAAGCGTATGCCCGTCCCATGCGACGTTTTCTCCCAAACGGCAGCGCGGAAGTACATCCTGTGTTGCTACAAAACTCACGGGTGAGCATGCTGCCAGAGCGCTCTGTAAACTGAACAGCTTTCCTTTTAGCGTAAAATTTATGGTTGAACGGTAAACACTGTGAATCCGTCCTGCTCCTGGTGTGACCACCACCGGAACATATTTTAGGTTAGCAGACACGCACCCTCAGCGCTTTCGCTTTGCGCCAAACGCTCCAATGCTGTGAGCGCAAGCTCGATGCAGCGCTCAAATAGCACTGCGTCCGAGCCAACCAGATTGATGCTGCCTGCACGGATGCCGAGATAACGTGCAACAACCAGAACGGCGGCAGTCTCCATGTCGGAGCACAGAACATTGCCGCGCCCCAGAGCCTTTTCATAGATGCAGGTGCCGGAAACGAGTGTGCGGTCAAAATCCTTGCGGCGCGTATAGACGTCACGTCCTTCAACAATGCCGAGACGGTATCCGCCCTTGCCAAACTGCTTTTCGGCCTCTTCGACAAGTGTGCGGGTCACTTCAAAATTTGAAACCGCCGGAAACTCCATCACGACATACTCTGAGGAGGTTCCGTCCATTTTAACGCCTGCCGTAGCAATGACCACATCGCCCTGCTTTGTGTTCTGCGCAAGCGGCTGCGCTGTACCGATGCGCAGTACGGTCGTTGTGCCACAGAGTGACAACTCCTCGAGCGCAAGCGCGGCGGCAGGCGAGCCGATTCCGCAGGAAATCACGCTGATGGCCTGGCTGCCGACATTCCCAGTGTAAATATGGTAAAGGTCGCCCTTGTTGACTGCTTCGGCACCGATTTTTTCGGCAATAGCCTTTGCGTGCGTAGGAGACTGGGTCAGAATGGCATAGCGGCCTAGCTGCTCACTTTCGCAGCAAAAATGTGTTAAATAACTCATAGTTTCCCTCCGTTTTCCTTCGCATCCCACTGGATCAGCAGACGGATCGCATCAATAGCAATTTGATTCACACGCTGGTGCCCACCGTAATAACGACGCTGAGATTCGCCTTCCTTTTCGGCATTCATTTGTTCATCGCTTCCGCGAACATTGTTCCCAATCATAAAGATCGCACCGCAGCGTACATGCAGGACAGACGCCACGACAAACAATGTTGCAGATTCCATTTCGCCTGCAATCGCGCCGCCGCGAACATAATTCTCATGCCGCATAAACAGCTCGTCCTCAACGCCCATTCGTTCAGGCTCGTGCTGCCCGTAGTAGGCATCCTTGCATTTTACGATGCCGACGTGATGGCGCAGACCAAGAACGGGATCAAAATGCCGTTGAGCCGCCTGTTCGAGCGCATTGACGACCTCGAAGCTTGCAACGGCAGGGAACTCCGGCTGCATATATTCCTTACTCGTGCCCTCCATACGAATTGCGCCGCTGGCAATGACCGCATCGCCCAGTCGGACGCGCGGATTCAGGCTTCCTCCTGTGCCAACCCGAATAAAGGTATCGGCACCGATCGCCGAAAGCTCCTGCATCGCAATGGAGGCAGATGGGCCGCCAATGCCGGTCGAAGTTACACTGACCTTCACGCCATCGATTGTCCCTGTATAGGTCAGATATTCGCGGTTGTACATGACCTTTTGGGGTGAATCGAATAAACGTGCAATCCCCTCGCAGCGACCGGGATCGCCGGGCATGAGCACGTAGCGGCCGATATCGCCCTCCTTCAGATGGACATGAAATTGCAGACCATCTTTTGTTAACATAGTGTCCCTCCTTTGATAATTCGTTTTATCAATTATAGCATTGACATTTTGAATTTGTCAAGAGATTCGTTATTTTTTCGAATTTATTCCGCGAGTTCTAAGATAATTTGTATATTTAACCAAATAATATGGTATGTATTTGTAAATAATAGAAAATTTCGAGAAAGCTATTGCTATTTTTCCGATTGGATATTATACTATTTGTGGATTGATAAAAGCATTTATCTAGATCTACATTTTAATTTTCGGGAGGTTTCTATGAAAATACTCGTCGCAAACCCAAACAGTTCTGAAATTGTCACCGATGTTATTATGAAATCGGCAGCGCGCTGCAAGCATGTGAATACTACATTATTCTCTTTAACCAATCCGAAAGGAACAAAAAATATCGATTGCGGCTTTGCGGATTATCAATCCGTCTGGTCATTTCAACGTGCCATCGTCGAGGCAGTAAAGGCCGAACCTGTTGACGCGGTTGTACTGGCGGGCTTCGGGAATGTTGGCGTATTCGCGCTCAAGGAGCTGCTGGACGTTCCTGTCGTCAGTATTTCAGAAGCCGCGCAGACCGTTGCATGTATGCTTGGTCATAAATACTCCATTCTCACCATGCTGCGTCAGTTCATTCCGTATCAGGAGGATCTTGTACGTCTGTATCGTTTGGAGGGAAAGTGCGCCTCTGTCCGTGGCATCAATGTCAATGTTGAGAACTGCGTGACCGATCGAGACTCCACTCTTGCAGAGCTGAAAGAGGAAATTCTGAAAATTGCTGAAAATGACGGTGCGGAGGTTGTCGTTCTTGGCTGCGCAGGACTCTGCGGATATGATGAAGAGCTCAGTGCCCTGACAGGGCTTCCGGTGCTCGATCCGGTTACAGTTGCCGTTCCTGTTGCAGAAATGCTTGTCTCCTGCGGCCTTACACAGAGCAAAGTCCGAAAATTCCATGCGCCGCCTCAGCCACTTTCCTCCTACTTTGAGTGATGAGCCATGCTGGATAAGTTGTTTTGTAATGCGATAATTATCAATCATTGTAGCCGGTTTCGTGCAAACGTCGGCACGCGTGACGGGATTATTTGTTATCTGGGCACAGATTTCCCGGAAAGCCGGGAGCAGATTGACCTTACCGGGCGCTATCTTCTTCCAGGCTGCATTGATTCGCATCTGCATTTTCAGGATCCCGGCTATACTGACCGTGAGGATCTGGAACATGGAAGCGCTGCCTGCGCAGCCGGAGGAATAACGACCGGTATTTCCATGCCAATGAACGACCCGCCGGCAGTCGATCTGGGAAGCTACGCCGTCAGCGAACGAGCCTATGCCGGACGCAGCTACATAGACTACGCGCTGCACATCGGCGCAACCTCTGAAAACCTCGATCGGCTTGCCGAATTGTGGAGTTCTACTGGTGCGGCTGCGGTGAAACTGTTTACCTGCTTTTCTGTAAGCGACTTTCCTTATGTACAGGACGACTGTCTGCTGCGCGCCTTTGAAATTCTTGCGCAGCGCGGTGGTGTGGCAATGGTTCATGCCGAAAATGACGCGATTATTAAATCGCTTGAGAAAAAGCTGCAGGACGAGGGCCGCAACAGCGGTGAGGACTATCTTCTCAGCCATCCGATCATTGGAGAAAACGAAGCAATCCAGCGCGTTTTGTATTTTGCGCAACGCACCGGTGTCGAAACCGTTATTCTTCATGTCAGCAACGCCGAAGCACTGGAAATGATTCATGCAGCACGGCAGCGAGGTGTGAAAGTGCATGCGGAATCCGCACCGCATATGTTTGCTTTCACGCAGGAGGATATTCGTGCGCAAGGCCCATACCTCAAGTTTTCTCCTGTAATGCATGACATTGAAAATCAGCGCAGAATGCTTTCTCTGTTGGGGAAAGGCTATGTGCAGACCATCGCCTCTGACCACTCTCCCTACACCGTTGAGGAAAAGGAGCGTGGCCGCAAAAACATCTGGCTTGCCCCGAACGGCATTCCCGGTGTGCAGACAAGCCTTGCTGTATTCCTCAACGCGGTTAATGCAGGCTGGCTGACATTGGAGCGTATTGCGGAATTGATGAGCTATAATCCGGCACAGATCTACGGACTTGCTCCTGAAAAGGGCGAAATCCGCGTCGGTGCGGATGCGGATCTTGTGGCGGTGGATATGGATTTGGTCAGAACGTTTCGAAAAGAGGAGATTCTCAGCAAAAGCAAATGGTCTCCATACTGTGGAATGACACTCAAGGGTTGGCCTGTTATGACTGTGGTGCGTGGTGAAATTGTCTACTGTGATGGGCGCATCACGGGAAAACTTGGTCATGGCAAGTATATCAAACGCAAAAAGTGAGGGATTCTTATGAAAAAAATCGTGATTTTGGACGCATATGCCACCAATCCCGGGGATATTCCGTGGGATGGGATTGCTTCGCTGGGCGAGTTGACGATCTACGACCGCACACCTCCCGAATTGATCGCGCAGCGCATCGGTGATGCGGAGATTGTTATTTCCAGTAAGGTCAAAATCGGCCGCGAAATTTTTGAGCAGTGTCCAAAGCTGGAATACATCGGACTGCTTTCCACCGGTTATGATGTCATTGATGTGGCGGCCGCAAAGGAGCACGGCATCAGTGTGTGCAATTGTCCCGGCTACAGTACGGAGGCCGTTGCGCAGATGGCCTTTGCGCTGCTGTTGGAAATTACCAACCTTGTTGGTCTGCACAGTGCTGCTGTTTATGACGGGGTCTGGGAAAAGGGACCGGATTGGTGCTTCTGGCTCAAGCCGCACACAGAGCTTTTGGGGAAAACCATGGGCATCATCGGCTTCGGCAGCATCGGCCGCTGCGCGGCGAAAATAGCCAATGCTTTTGGGATGCGCGTTCTCGGCTTCTCGCGCCACAAGCATCCGGAATATGAAAATGAAATGATCTGCTACGCAGATAATCTCGAGCAAATTTGGCGTGAATCCGATGTGATCTTGACCGCTTGTCCGCTTTCAGATTCTACGCGCGGCATTATCTGTCGAAAAAGCATCGACAAGATGAAAGAAACTGTTATCATTATCAATATTGCGCGCGGCGGGATTGTCAATGAAGCTGAGCTTGCCGAGGCGTTGAATGCCGGCCGCATCTGGGGCTATGGTGCAGATGTTGCTTCGACAGAGCCGATTCGGCACGACAATCCGTTGCTCAGAGCCAAAAACTGCTATTTGACGCCGCATATTGCGTGGGTTCCCTATGAGACGCGTGAGCGGATGCTGAACATCGTTGAGATGGATCTGCGTTCCTACCTTGCGGGACAGCGAATCAACTGTGTGAATCCATGATTCCGGAAGTTACCGTGTTACCACTGACACGAATATACTTACGTAGCTGATACACACGCGCAAAGTACCGGCAAACGACAACAGAATTTGCAAATCTCACCCGGATATGCTATAATGCCTCCAGCAGGAGGCGAGAACATGAAACTGATGATCGCATCGGACATTCACGGCTCGGCGTATTTTTGTGAGCGGCTGCTGGAGGCGTTTGACCGGGAGACAGCCGACCGGATGTTATTGCTGGGTGATATTTTATACCACGGCCCCAGAAACGACCTGCCGCGCGGCTACGCACCAAAGCAGGTGTTGGCAATGTTGAACGCAGTCAAAACATGTCTGTTCTGTGTGCGCGGAAACTGCGACACCGAGGTCGATCAGATGGTGCTGGAATTTCCGATTCTGGCGGACTACTGCCTGCTGACGGCGGGCGAACGCCTGATCTATGCGACGCACGGTCACAGATATCACCTGAACGCGCTGCCGCCCTTGCAGCCCAGCGACATACTTCTGCACGGGCACACGCACGTTCCTGCGTGGGAGCGCTTTGGCGACGGGAATCTGTATCTGAATCCCGGCTCGGTCTCCATCCCCAAAAACGGCAGCCCGAACGGCTATATGATTTTGGAAAACCACCGCGTTCGGTGGAAAACACTGGAAGGCGAGACCTACCACGAGGAGACAATTTAGGGCAAAAAATGCCAGCCTACACCGATTCCGGTGCAGGCTGGCGATTTTATAATATGTGTTATTTCTTGGCCAGATACTTGCGCATATCCAGCGAGCAGGCGGCGAGAATGATTCCGCCCTTGACGATGTATTGTAGGTTCGGGTCGATGCCCAGCATGGTCAGCGCCACGAAGATGATACGCAGCACGAACACGCCGAGGACGATACCGCTGACTTTGCCGGTGCCGCCGACGAAGGACACGCCGCCGATGACGCAGGCCGCGATGGCGTCGCATTCGTAGTTCAGACCGGCAGACTGCGTGATGGAGCTGATGCGTGCGCCCTCGATGAAGCCCGTCACACCGTACATGGCGCCGGCCAGCGTGTGCACCAGAACGGTCGTCCAGAACACGTTGACGCCGGAAACGCGGGCGGCCTCGGCATTCGAGCCGACGGCAAACATGTTCTTACCGAAGGCCGTCTTGTTCCAGATGAACCAGATCAGGGCGACGAAGATCACGGCGTAGAGCACATACCATGGGATCGAGACATTGCCGAATTGCAGCATGGGCGAGGTGACGACGTTCTTATAGCTGTCGGACAGGCCGGAGACCGGCTGGCCGTTGTTGTCGTTGAGCTTGAAGAACATGAGGATCAGGCCATAGGTAATGAGCTGCGTGGCCAGCGTGACGATGAAAGGGTGCAGGCTGAACTTTGCCACGAAGAAACCGTTGACCAGGCCGATGAGCGCACCGATGGCCACGACGATGAGGATCGTCAGCAGGATCCACCACGGGGAGATGGCAGGAAGATTCGGGAAGAGCTTGCGGGAGATGTCGCGGTTTTGCAGCAGCGCGCCGGCAAAGGCGGCGGTCAGGCCGACCACACGGCCGCCGGACAGGTCGGTGCCCGTCAGGACGATGCAGCCTGCGATGCCGAGCGCCATGGGAAGTGACGCCGCGACCAGAGAGATGATGTTGACGATGGAGCCGGGAGAGACGAAATTCTTATTCTGAATGGCGGTGTAGATGATGAAAATGGCCATCAAAATGTAAAGCGCGTTGTTCAGAACACCGTTCGACCAGAATCTGCGCTTGTCCAGCCGATCCATATGGCGGTATTCTTCTTTTGTGTGCTGAAGCTGTTTTACTGGATTTGTCATAGCGCTGCCTCCTTAAACATACTTTGCCGCCAGACGCATGATCTCCTCCTGCGTCGTCGTTTTTGCATCGACCTCACCGGCAAGACGGCCGCCGGACATGACCAGAATTCGGTCGCAGACACCCAGAAGCTCGGGCATTTCGGACGAGACCATCAGGACGGTCTTGCCGCGGTTTGCCTGATCGAGAATGAGCTGATAGATCTCATACTTTGCGCCGACGTCGATGCCGCGCGTCGGTTCGTCGAGCAGCAGCACGTCCGGATCGGTCAGAAGCCAGCGGCCTATGATGACCTTCTGCTGGTTGCCGCCGGAAAGACTGCGGATCTTGGTCTCCTGCGAGGGCGTTTTGGTGTGCATGGCGTCAATGGACCACTGCGTGTCCTTCTTCATGGACTTGCTGCTGAGCACGAAGCCGAACTTTTCGTGCTTTTTCAGGCTGGAGATGACCGTGTTGTCGCGGATGCTACGGATGCCGAAAATTCCGGTGGCGCGGCGCTCCTCGGTCAGCAGGGCAAAGTGATTCTTGATCGACTGGCGCGGCGTGCGGTTTTTGCAGACCTTTCCGTCCAGTGTGATAACGCCGGACTTGCGCGTGGCGAAGCCGAACATGGTTTCAAGCGTTTCCGTGCGGCCGCTTCCGTCCAAGCCGGCCAGACCTACGATCTCGCCGCGCCGCGCGGTAAAGGAGATGTCGCGGAGCTGATTGTACATGCCCGAAAGGTTGCGTACCTCAAGGAAGGGCGCGCCGGGCTTGTTGGTTTTCGGCGGGAACTGATTGTTCAGCTCGCGGCCGACCATCAGGCGGATGATGTCGTTCATCTCCAGCTCGCTTGCGGGCTTGGTGGCAACGTGCGTGCCGTCGCGCATGATGGTGATCTCGTCGGAGATGCGTTTGATCTCCGCCATTTTATGGGAAATGTAGATGATGCCCATGCCGCGGTCGCGCAGCATGTTGATAATGCGGAACAGATGCTCCACTTCCTCCTCGGTCAGCGAGGAGGTCGGCTCATCAAATACAATGATCTTCGAGTGATAAGAGACGGCCTTTGCAATCTCGACCATCTGACGCTGCGACACCGGCATGGTGCCCATGACCCGATGCGGATCGACGTCAATGCCGAGTTCTTCAAAAATGGCCTGCGTGTCGCGGAGCATTTTGCGCTCGTTGACGACGAAGCCGGCGATCTTTGGATAGCGGCCGAGCCACAGATTATCCATGACCGTCCGCTTGAGAGCCTGATTCAATTCCTGATGCACCATGGCCACGCCGTTGTTGAGCGCTTCCTTGCTGCTGGAGAAATTGACTTCTTTGCCCTCGAGATAAACATGACCGCTGTCTTTGGTATAAATGCCGAACAGGCATTTCATCAGGGTGGACTTGCCTGCGCCGTTTTCACCCATCAGCGCATGGACCGTACCGGCCTTGACCTCAAGGCTGACATGATCGAGCGCTTTTACGCCGGGGAATGTCTTTGTGATGTCCGTCATGCGGAGCAGAACGGTTTGCTCCATCTGGATCCCTCCTCCTGATTCCGGTCGAAAACGGGGCAGCCGCCGACAGAGCAGCGGCTGCCTCGGTGAAGCGTTGCTTACTTGGTGTAGGGAGCGTAGGCGACGAACAGCTTGTTGGCGATGCCGTCGGCCACGGAGTACATATCGGCGTTCGTTGCGGCGACAGCGGCAACGGCGTCGGCCATGGAGGTGCCTTCACCGGCGGCCTTGACGACCTCACGGATCGCGGCGGCCATGCCCTCGGCATCCTGCTTGACGGTACCGGTCATCTTGCCGGCAGCAATCAGCTCCTTGGCAGCGTCGGTTGCGTCAACGCCGAACACGGGGATGGTCTTGGCGCCTTCGGCACCGGTGTTGTAGCCGGCGGCTTCCAGAGCGGAGATCGCGCCTTCGGCCATGTTGTCGTTGTTGCAGATGATCAGCTCGATCATGTTGTTGTTGGCTTCGTTGTACTGCGCGAGGTTGGTGTTCATGTAGTCGGTCGCGGCCTTTGCGGACCATGCGCCGTCCATGTCGACCTGATACTTTGCGGAGTTGGAGGCGTCGAAGTATTCCAGAGCGGACTTGCCGGCGCCGGTCAGGACAGCGTCTGCGTCCTCAACGCCGAACTGGGTGCGATAGATGGCTTCCACGTTGGCCTCGTCGCCCTTGAACATGGCGTAGGAGATCTTGCCGTCGCCGTTCAGGTCGCACTCGTCAAAGTGCTTGAGGAGGTATTCGCCGATCATCTTGCCCTGCAGATGGCCTGCCTCGGGAGCGTCGGTGCCGATGAAGCAGATGTTGCTGTTGGCGTTCAGGACGGTGCCTTCTTCGCCGTCAGCCTCGATGGCGCGGTTGAAGAACACAACGGGCACGCCGCCGGCCAGCTTGATGATCTCGTTGGCGACGTCGGGGGAACCGGAGGTGACCATGTTGACGACCAGCAGGTTGTAGCCGTCGGTAATGGCGGTCTGGATCTGCTCGTTCTGGGTGGTCTGGTTGTTGTTGCCGTCGAAGTTCTGGTAGGTGATGCCGAGGGTGTTCAGCTCATTGTCCAGAGCGGTACGGACGCTGGAGATGTAAGTATCGGCATAGGTGTAGTAGAACACGCCGACCTTCAGAGCGGAGTCGCTGCCGCCGGAGGGCTGGTTCTGGGAAGTGCTGGGGGTGTCATTGTTGCCTGCGCAGGCGGCCAGTGCAAAGACCATGACCAGCGCGAGCAGGAGTGCAAGGAACTTTTTCATTCGTTTTTCCTCCTAATAGAAAATGTTGAGTTTGTCGGAGCGTCCGGAAGGACTGCTCCCCTTGACAACTTCAGTTTATCAGACGCGCAGAGCAAAGTATATGAATTTTTCCGCGGCAATTTTCTAGATTTTTTTGAGGACGTAAAAAACAGCCGTTCAATTTTGTGCAGGATGCACAAAATTGAACGGCAATATTGGAAATCTATGGAGCTCTGTCCTCAGCCGAAGGAAAATAGCGCCTTCTGGCTTTCCATGGTGAACATGTTCTCCTTGGTCACGATGCTTGTGGCGGTGTCCACGACCGTGTGGCTGCCGAATCGTTCGCCCTGCAGCGCCTGCCACGCTTTTTCAATGCCGAGATAGCCCATGGCGTAGGGGTTCTGCACGATCAGCGCGGAGACCGTTCCGGTCTGCAGGTATTCAATGCATTTGATATTGCTGTCGAACACCACGCAGCGCACGCGCCCGCTCAGACCCAGCTCGTCCACGGCCATGGCCGTACCGACGGCCAGCGGCTCGTTGAGACCGACAAGCACGTTGATGTCCGGGTGCTTGCTGAGCATCTTGACCGCGGCCTGCTTGGCAAGCCGCTGATCGGTCGGAACGTTGACTGAGTAAATGCCATAGACGCGCGAATCCTTAATGAGCGCTTCGCGGAAGCCCTGTTCGCGCTCCTGCCCGTTCTGCGTGCCCTTGTCGCAGTTGACGATGCCGACGACGAGCTTCTGCTCGTCCGTGTCCAGCACGGCTGCGCCGGTCATACGACCGGCTTCGACATTGTCCGTGCCGATGCGCACGCTCACTCCTTCGGAGTCCACGTCGCTGTCGATCACCACGACGGAAATTCCTGCCGCGACGGCCTCGTTGATCGCCTGCGCGTTTTCCGTGTAGCTGATGGCGGAAAAGACGATGGCGTCGGCCTGATCGGCAATGGCCTGCCGGATAAAGGCGTTCTGCTCCTCGTAATTTTCCTCGGTCTCGGCGCCGAGAATGGTCAAATCGACGTTGTATTCGGATTTTGCGGCGTTGGCTCCGGCAAAAACCGATTTCCAGAACTCCGTGGTGGAGGATTTGGCGATCAGATAGATATTGTACGACCCACCGCTCTGATGCGTACCGGCGCAGCCGGAAAGGCACACCAGCAGCGCCAGAAAAAGGGCGATCCACTTAATGCTTTTCATGCTCCACCTCCTCCCGCACCTTCGGCATACGCACCGTTACCTTCGTCCCCTCGTCCGGGACGCTTTCGATGGTGATGCCGTAGGCGTCGCCGAACCAGATTTTCAGCCGGTCGTTGACATTCTTGATGCCGATGCCGGACTTTCCGTCGGGCTTGCGGCGGAAAATTTCCTCAATCTGCTCCGGCTCCATGCCCACGCCGTTGTCCTCCACCGTAAAGAGGACGTCCTCTCCCTCGGCGCGGACACGGATTTCAATATGTCCCTCGTCCACCAGACCGTTGACGCCGTGGTAGATGGCGTTTTCGATGATGGGCTGGAGGGTGATCTTGTTGCAGAGATACTCCGTACAGTCTTCCTCCACGTCGAAGTGGTAGGAAAACTGCTCCTTGTAGCGCACGCTCTGGATTTGCAGATAGCTCTGGGCGTGCTGCACCTCGCTGCGGATGGGGATCAGCTCGTGGCCCTTGCTGATGCTGATGCGGAACA
>OIYT01000889.1_pt1 | contig 24396 bp, 15 predicted proteins | sample 1588201 | NCBI WGS metagenome assembly OIYT01 (sample SAMN03283260) | human gut metagenome | biome: human-associated habitat; material: feces | host: Homo sapiens | place: USA | collected 2013
TGCGATTGCTCGCAAACTGATTTCGAGTCAGCCCCGTTATGACCACTTCGATACCTCTCCATATGGGTGCGGCGCGCGGGGCACCGAAAAGGAGCCGTACCACGACCAGCGAGGTACATTATAGCAGGCCTTTTGCAAAAAATCAAGGAAAAGTTACGGAGAATTGAACCGCGTTTCGAGGGACTGAACCCGCCGCATTACGCACGGCAGCACGATCTGCGGCAGACGGTGCTTTTTCGATACAAAAGTACGGAAATTCTGTTGACATTCCGAGCGGCAACCTGTATAATAGCGCCGTGGGCGTCGTCCTACATCAAAATGAAATACAGCAAGTTCGCAGAGACCGCGCGGCCGCAACGGCGGGGTAGCAGCTCCGTCAGGCGCGTAGGTAAACAAGGGAATGGGGATTAGCACCCCGTGGGAGCCGTGTGGCTTCTTGGATAACCGTCGCTGTGAGCGCTGAGGCTGCTGTCCGTCGGCGAAAGCCGGTCATTGGGGAACTGAGAAGGCAGGGCGGCAGACGTGAGGGAGCTTTCCTCGCAGGCGCAACTCAGAAGACCTACTGAGGACGACTTACTTTGCCTGAATCGGTTAAGGGGATGGTCTAACTTTCCCCTTAGCCGTTTTTTTGCGCATTTTTTCGCGCAGTGCATTCCCCGAACGCGGGGCTTCTTCTCTCTTTTTGCCGCAGATCGCGGCTGAAAATATACAATATTGCATAAGGAGTGAAACGAACCATGCAAACAAAAACCAAAGGCTCGCGCCTGCTTGCGTTAGTGCTGGCTGTTCTGATGGTCTTCTCGCTGCTGCCGACCGCCGTTTTCGCTGAGGAAACGACGCCGGATTATGAGCTGCGCGTTCTGACCTTCGAGGATGCCGACTACAAGGGCGGAACGAATTTTGCCGGAAAGACCGACTGGTCGAGCCTGATCGACGACCCGCAGCACGGCGGCACGATGCTCTATCCGGACGGCTCCGGCACGACGGACGTCAGCAAGGCCTACACCTGGACGGACGCGAACAACACCGGCCTGACCCACACGCTTCCGGCCAGTTGGGGAAACTACTGCTACTGGGGCGGCGGCCATGCCGTTTCCAACTATGTCTCCGGTGAGTTTACCACCTACGGCAACTTCAGCAATCAGTTGACCGTCTACCAAAAGGACACGACCGGTCTCAAGCGCACCGGCGGCGGCCACAACGGCTCCAACAACTTCGCCGTGCACTTCGGCTACAAGGACGATTCCGGCTACACGGACAGCCAGATTCTCCCCTCCTTCTCGTTTGTTGACAACAAAGAGCGTGTGATCGACCATATGTATGTCAACAACATCTGCTACGCGATCAACTGCTATCTCAACGGCAACGACCTGACCGCGAAGATCGACGACACGGACTGGGTCAAGCTGACGGCTACCGGCTACAACGCTGCCGGTACCAAGGCCGGCGAGACCAGCATCTTCCTTTGCAACGGCCCGACGAACATCATCACGGACTGGACGAAGTTCGACCTGTCCGGCCTCGGCAAGGTCGCGAAGGTGGAGTTCAACATCACCGGCTCCAGCGACAACGGTGCCGGTTTCTCTCAGCCCGCATATTTTGCGTATGACGACGTTGCGGTGCGCTTTGAGAAGGAAGCGCAGAGCGTTCCCGCTACCGGCGTAACGCTTGACAAGACCGAGCTGTCCCTGAACACGGGCGAGACCGCGACCCTGACGGCGACGGTCGAGCCGGACAATGTCACGGACAAGACCGTGACTTGGACGACCTCTGCTGAGGACATTGCCACCGTCGAAAACGGCATCGTCACCGCACTGAAGGTCGGTACTGCCACCATCACCGCGACCTGCGGCGAGGCAAAGGCGGAGTGTGCCGTTACGGTCACTGCTTCCGCAGAGCCTGCGAAGGATGAAAACGGCGTTTATCAGATCGGCACGGCCGACGAGCTGCGCTGGTTTGCAGACAAGGTCAACAGCGGCGAGTATGACCTCAATGCGAAGCTGACAGCGGACATCGATCTTGAGAACAAGCCGTGGACGCCCATCGGCAACAACCCGTGGATTTACCTGCTTTCTGCGAACGATCGCCCCGGGGAGTTCACCGGCACATTTGATGGCGACGGCCATGTCGTTAAGAACCTGTACATTAATATCGACAATGCCGACGACAACACCGGCAACAAGCAGGGACTGTTCGGCCTCGTGACCGGTAAAGCCGTGATCAAGAATCTGGGCGTGACCGGCTCCGTTACCACGACGGGCAAGCGTGCAGGCGGTATCGCCGGCTATTTGTGGGGCAGCCCCGCAAAGATCGAAAACTGCTTCAGCGCAGTGGACGTCACGGCTCATAGCTATGCGGGCGGCATCGCCGGCGGCGGTCAGTCGACCAGCACGGTCAAGATTACCAACTGCTACAATACCGGCGATATCACCGTCACGCTCGGCTTTGCGGGCGGCATTGCGGTCTGCGGCACCACTTGGGCAAACAACGGTCCGTATGTTTCCAACTGCTACAATACCGGCAAGATTACGAAGGTCGGCGGTGCTTCCGGCAATGACCGCCTTGGCGCGATCCTCTGCGTCAGCTCGAAGAATAAGCCCGCTGCTTACGGCAGCAGCCTGTTCTATCTGGAAGGCTGCGTGGAGGGCGTTGCAAGCGTCGGCGCGGACAAGACCACCGCAAAGACCGCCGAGGAGATGAAGAACATCGCCCCTGAGCTGAGCGACGCGTTCAAGACCAACACCGGCTGCGGCAGCTATCCGCTTCTTGCATGGCAGGCCATTGTTGATCACAACTATGTGGACGGCAAGTGCACTGTCTGCGGTGAGAAGGATCCCGCTGCTCCCTACCTGCTCGAGGGCGTGACCGACACGGCGGCCACCGTGCAGACCGGCAAGAGCTATCAGCTCGACGATCTGATGGACGGCAAGATCTTCGGCGTTGCCGAGGGCGATCTGACCTACGCAAACTACTTCTACACCTTGTCCTCCGACGGCGGCGCGACGTGGGGCGAGGAGCAGCACTTTGAGCAATCGCTGTTCGGCGGCGTGAACAAGAGCCTCATCCAGAGCGTCGCGGGTACCTACATCTACAAGTTCCGCGCGAAGAACGATGCCGGCTACTCCGCCGATACGTGGACGCTGACGCTGACCTTCAGCGATGTGGTCGAGGAGAACGTCAACTTCTACATCAGCCGCGACCAGAACTATGACACGAACGGCAACAAGTACCCCATCCTCAAGCTGTACAAGACCGCAGGCATCGACGAAAATCAGTTTGACTACGTCGGCTGGTGCACGAACGGCGACGGCAAGACCGTGTACGTTTATAACCCCGCCGACTACACCATCATCGACGGCGAAACGGACTACGTTGAGATCGACGGCGTGCAGTACGAGCTGCATGACTACGAGAAGATCGAATTTACCAACAGTGCATTCGATGCTTCCGATGAGGCGGCCACGGCCAGCAACACAGTCGTGGACAACTACAACATGTTCTACGCGACTCTAAGCACCGGCCGCTACTCCACGCGCGGCTACGGCTGGAACACCGAGACCGAAGCCTACGACATCTACCTCGGCGGTCAGAGCCTGCCTCTGCCGATGGAGAAGGACATCTACGGCGGCGGCGGCAACGACATCTATCTCGGCGTTGTCAGCGTCTATGCGACTACCAAGAACGAAAAGAACGAATACTTTGGCGTGGACGACTACCATGTCGAGATGATCATGCCCATCACCGGCAGCATGATCCACTCCGGTGCGCCCTATACCTACACCCGCTTCAGCAGCAACTACACCGCTTTCCCCTTCCTGTCCTACGAGGCAGATAACGCTTCTCTTTACAACATCTATGCTTATCCGACCGACACGGAAAAGTATATGTTTAACCAGAAGATCAACAACAACACGAAGCACACCTACTACGTCGTGACCCAAAGCATCAGCATCGCCAACGCGGTGGAGCTGGACATCACCGCGCCCACGAGCGCGGAGTTCACCCTGTTCTTCCAATACAACAACTTCAACACCAAGCCGGTTGAGCCGTACAAGACTGCGCAGGACGAGGCGACCGGCATGACCACCTATTCCTACCGCGTTTCCCAGCGCAACAGCAACTACACATGGCGTCTGGTCGACAAGAACAAGGTTTACGTCACTAAGGCCGGTTGGCTGCCCAGTCTCAGTGCCAAGACGGAAAAGACCATCACCTTTGCCTCTGACGCGCCGACCGACACGAAGTCCCACGACTTCAGCAAGCTCGGCACACAGGTCATCAACCGCGACGAGGCCGACCTTCAGGTCTTCCTGAGCCACAGCGGCTTTAAGAGTGTGAGCGACACTTACCGTATCCGCGCGTTCCGTATGTGGGAGCTGATCAACTCCGACGTCGGCAACATCATGGCCGAGCCGAAGTTCAATGTTCAGGTGCTGCAAGGCAATGACGCAGACATTAAGCAGGTCAATGGCGGCAACGCTGAAGGCAACTGGATCGACGTCAAGCCCACCGGCACGGACATCATTGCCGTCACCTACGACGCCATTGATATGTACTCCACGGCAGACGCCGCCGGAACGCACGCAGGCCTCTTCCCCGCAAACAACCCCGAACGCACCGGCGTGTTCGTCATCACAAACGAGGCAGCCGGTACCGCAGACGCGACCGTCGTCTTTAACGGCGGCACCGCCAGCAGCCGCGGCGCGGATTGGGATTACAACTACGACACGTGGTACTATCTCAACACCGACGAGACCCCCACGCTGGACTTCACCGTGAAGGCAGCCGAGGGCGTGAAGGTCAGCTACGCCGTCGTCACCACCGACAGCAGCCTGAAGAGCACACTCTCCGACTGGTCCGACCTCACAGCGGGCGCGGACGGCACTTATGAGGCCTCCCTCCTGCCCTTCCGCACGGCCGGCACGCTCGGCGGCACCGTCATCATCAAGATGCTTGATTCCACCGGCACGTCCTACCGTCTGGTTCGTGTGGCGCAGATGAGCGTCACCGTGAAGAACGCCTCGAACGGCAGTGAGCCCATCATGCCCGGCGACAAGGTCACGCTTTCCTTCGACGGCCTGTATCGCGGCGTCGACAAGGTTTCCGGTATCTTCAACCCCTTGCAGCTGAACCTGAACTACTCTGCCGGTGAAGATGAATTCAAGGGCAGCCTTGGTCAGTATCAGCAGATGGACAAGACGACCGTCACAGTCACTCTGCCCACTAACATCACCTTCCCCGAAGGCGCGGACAAGACGACCTACACCATCACAGGTGGCTACATCTCCGGCGGTATGTACTCCGCCGCAAGCCCCTTTGACACGCTGTACAACATGACCGACACCGGCGTCGGCACGAACTTCTCCGCGGTCAGCATCAGCTTTGTTGCAAGCCGTCTGGCAGACATTCCTGTCGAAGTCAATACGAAGGTCTACTACAATGTCGATCTCGTCCCCGTGGACGAAAACGGCAACGCGATCGACGGCCTTACTCCCACGCTCACCGACCGTGACAACAAGGCAGTGACCGCCGAAGAGGGCGGCACGTTCAAGCTCGGCTACGGCCCGTATACCTATGCGGTCGAACAGCTCGGCTATGTCCGCACGAGCGGCTCCTTCACCCTCGGCTCTGCCGACGCGGCAAAGATTGAAAACGGCGTCCTTACCGTCAAGTTCACCGTCCGCAAGGCGGCGGAGAACGCTTGGGACGGCGAGGCCACCACGGAGCCGCAGACCGACGACGACGGCGTTTACCTCATCGGCACTGGTGCGGAACTCGCTTGGTTTGCCCAGAAGGTCAACAGCGGCAGCACGAAGATCTCCGGCATCCTGACGGCGGACATCGACCTCGCCGGTTACGAGTGGACGCCCATCGGCTCCATCTCCAAGCACTTCGCCGGTACCTTCGATGGCAAGGATCACACCGTCGATAACCTTTTCATCAACTACAGCAGCACGACCACGGCATCGCTCTATCGCGGCCTGTTCGGCTGGGTCTCCGGCGCCAACGCCACCAACCGCGCGAAGATTGAGAACCTGACGGTCAACGGCACCGTTGTCGCCGGTTCTAATAAGAGCGTTAACGATGCTTACGTTGGCGGTATCGTCGGCCGCGCGGACTATGCCGACCTGACGAACCTCCACTCGAACGTTGACGTTTCCATCAAGCGCACGACGGGCAACTACTGGCAGTCTGTCGGCGGTGTCGTCGGCGGCACCTACTACAGCCTGAATGTTACCAACTGCTCGAACAGCGGCAACGTCACCGGCTGGCGCTACTGCGCCGGTATCGTCGGCAACATTTCGAGCGGCAACCAACCCTGCACCATCACCGGCTGCGTCAACACCGGTAACGTCACCGCGCCCAGCACCTGCGCAGCTGGTATCGTTTCTAACCTGCCCTCCAACTGCAAGGTCACGGCCTGCTACAACACCGGCACGATCAAGGCAGGCGGGAACTATGCTGCGGGCATCGTCGGCTACGCATCCAAGAGCGAAGTGGCCAACTGCTTCAACCTCGGCGAAGTCATCTGCAACGAATCCTTCACCTATGGCTCCGTTATCGGCACCGTTTCCGACGCAAACGCCGTCATCAAGAACCTCTCCTACCTCGAAGGCACCTGCGTCAAGGGCGGCATCGGCTCCTCGAAGGGCGAGCAGACCGCAACTGCCAAGACCGCAGAGGAGATCGCAAATGCCGAGTTCGTCACCGTGATGAACGTCGATCTGGCTGCGGCTGCCTTCACGACCGGCTGCACCGACACGAACCACCCGATCCTCCTGTGGCAGTTCTACACCGAACACAGCTTCACGCAGAAGATCGCCTCTGACGAGCTGGCCAAGGAGGTCACCTGCCTCGAGCCTGCGTACTACTACGTCAAGTGCAGCAACTGCGACACGGTGAACACCGACCTGACCGTTGCCGTCGGCGAAGCGCTTGGTCACGACTTCACTTCGACCGTCGTACCGGCGACCTGTGAAAAGGACGGCTACACGGAGTACACCTGCGAGCGCTGCGGCTATGTCGACCGCGACGACTTCGTAACGGCAAAGGGTCACGACTACACCGTCGTCGTGACGCCCGCGACCTGCACCGAGGCCGGTTACACCACGCACACCTGCTCCGTCTGCGGAAGCAGCTACGTTGACAGCATCGTCAAGGCGGCCGGCCACGACTACGAATCCAACGTCGTTGCGGCAACCTGTGACACCATGGGCTACACCGAGTACACCTGCAAGCGCTGCGGCGACAGCTACCACACCGCCTACACCCCCGCAAAGGAGCACAACTACACCGCGCAGATCACCACCGAACCGACCTGCACGGCAGAGGGCGTCAAGACCTTCACCTGCGTAGACTGCGGCAAGTCCTACACCGAATCCGTCGCTAAGCAGGCACACAGCTACAAGGCGACCGTCACCGCGCCGACCTGCACCACCATGGGCTACACCACCTATGTCTGCGAGCACTGCGGCGACACCTACCGCGCCGATTTCGTGGACGCAGCCGGTCACGACTGCGAGCAGACCATCACTCCGGCGACCTGCCTCACCTACGGCTACACCACGAACGTCTGCAAGCACTGCGACTACTCTTTCATCAGCGCTATCATCAATCCGCTCGGCCACACCGAGGTCATTGACGCGGCCGTTGAGCCGACCTGCACCGAGGCCGGTCTGACCGAGGGCAAACACTGCTCCGCCTGCGGCGAAATCCTTGTCGCGCAGGAAGTCGTCGCCGCCAAGGGTCACACCGAGGTTATTGACGCGGCCGTCGAACCGACCTGCACCGAGACCGGCCTGACCGAGGGCAAGCACTGCTCCGTCTGCGGCGAAGTCCTCGTCGCGCAGGAGGAGATCCCCGCGAAGGGGCACGCCTATGAAAAGGGCGTCTGCACCGTCTGCGGCGAGAAGGATCCGGACTATGTCGAGCCGACTTGGCTCAACCCGTTCAAGGACGTCAAGAAAGGCGACTGGTTCTATGAAGGCGTCAAGTTCGCCAACCAGAACGGTCTCTTCAACGGCACCTCCGCCGACCTGTTCAGCCCGAACGCCCCGATGACGCGCGCAATGCTCGTCACGGTCCTCTGGCGTCTCGACGGCAAGACCGCCCCGAAGGCGGCCGCAACCTACAGCGACATCGACGCGAAGGCCTACTACGCCGACGCAGTTGCATGGGCATCCGAAAACGGCGTTGTCAACGGCGTCGGCAACAACAAGTTCGACCCCGAAGGCAAGGTCACCCGCGAGCAGATCGCCGCGATCCTGTTCCGTTACACGGAAATGAAGGGTGCCGACACCAGCAAGCGTGCAGACCTGAACGCGTTCCCCGACGCAAACAAGGTCAGCAGCTATGCGAAGGACGCGATGGCTTGGGCAAATGCCGAAGGCCTCATCACCGGCAGCAAGGAAGGCAGCCTGACGCTCCTCGATCCGCAGGGCAGCGCCACGCGCGCCCAGGTCGCCGTCATCCTGATGCGTTACGCCGAAAAGTAAATCCCCGTAAAGAAACGGAGTGCAGCTTGCTGCACTCCGTTTCACAGACTGTCAAAGAACCCATGCTTTCAAGAGGCGAAAGCATGGGTTCTTTGACAGTCTGAGGATGCTCGGGAAATATTTCCCGAGCATCCTCCTCTTTTGACAAAAAATGCGCGCCGACTGTGCTATCTTATGGGAAAGAAGTCAGGTGCGCAACCGCAGGCACACTGCGGCCGCCGTTACGTCGTCCGCCGACTCGCTCTGCGCGATCAAAAGCGCCGCAAGCTGCCGCGGATCGTCTCCCGAAAAGGCAGACAGGATCGTCTGCGCTTGTTCTCCATCTGCTCCGTCGCTGACAAGCAGGAGCATTTCTCCCCTTCTCAGGGACAGCTCATACCGCTGCGGGCCGTGGTCTTTTCCCACCCCCACGCCCGGCGGCGGCGAAGCTGTCCCGATTTTTTCTATATTCTCCCCGCTGCGGTAATAGGAGCAGGCAGCTCCCCACTTATACAGCGCCGCGTCCGCCGTGACCAGATCGACCGTGAGCAGATCCATCGTTGCAAACCGTCCCTGTGCGGACAGAAGCAGCATATCGTTGACCATGCGCATCGCGCTCTCCGCCTCCATGCCCGATTTGAGCAGCCGCCGCAGCAGGCGGACAGTCTCCCCGCTGATCTCCGACGCCTCCGCGCCCGTGCCCATGCCGTCGCACAGCAGAACGTAGCACATCGCGTTTGCCGTAAAGCAGACGCCCCGATCGCCGTTTTCCTCGCGGGGGACCGTGCTGATCCCGACGGCAGGCAGATAGGCCGCGCGAGCGCGCCGTGCACCCTGCTGCGCCTGCCGTAGGTACTGCGCCGTGCATTTCAGTTCCTCCGCCAGCGCCTCCCTGCTCTCCTTCAGCTGCATCCGGTAGCGCCGACGGTACAGCATTCCCTCCAGCTCCTGATTGACCGCCGTCAGAAACCCATCCATATGACAGCAGCGCTTCTGAAACGGCTCCGGAAAGTCCTCCGCCTCCGCGCGTCCCTGCGCAAGGATCGTCCGCGACGCCTCGCTTAGCGCCACATAGGTCTCCTTCGCCCTGCTTCCCCAGCAGATGCGGAACCTGCCGCAGCAGCGGCAGATCCGTTCCGCCGCACCGTCAAACACGCCGTCTGCCTCGGCATACGGCTGCTCCTCTTGGGAGAGGCAGGTATGCAGCGCCTCCAGGGTCTGCGCAGCGTCGGCCAAGCGTTCCGAGGCGCGCGCGTTTTCCGACAACTGCGCGGAAAAACGCAGCAGCCCGCTACGCCGCAGGAGGAAGCCTCCCGCAATGCCGACCGCCAGCGTCGCCGTGTTTACGGCAGTCGCCACACCGAAGCAGGCAAAAACCGCCGCCGGAAGCACACACAGCAACGCCGCGCGCATCATCGGCGCGCGCAGGCGCAGCGTGCGGCACAGAACGCTCGGCAGCATCATCGCAAGCGTCGCACAGTGCGCATACGCGCCGCTCAGATCGAGTGCGATGCCCACGGCGGCCGGAACCGTCAGCTCCGGTGCGGCTGTCATGAGCGCCGCGCCGCAGGCAAGTCCGAGGTCGACCGGCAGCGGAAGACTCGTCAGCCCCGACAAAAGCGCCGTAGCAGCAAACACCGCGCAGCGCCGATTGCCCTGAAAGGCGCGCCGGAAGCCGTCCGTTGCAAGCCCCGCCAAGAGCCACTTCGACGCCCAGAGACTGATCGACAGCAGCTCCATCTTCCCGCTGAGCAGATAAACACTGCCGAGGATCGCGCTGACCACGGAGGCGATCGTCGGCATGAACCAGCGCGCGGCGGGGAGCATCGTCCCCCGAAAGATAAATTCCGCCGCAAGCAGCAGCGCGCACAGCGCAATGTACTGCGCGCTTTGCACGGGGTCGCACAGCAGCACATAACCCGCGATGCTTCCCGCCGTGCAGGCGGCAAGGCGCAAGCCGCCACCCGCTGCGCTGACTATGCAAGCGCCAAGCGGGAGGATCTGCCCCGCGACACGCGCGCCCGACAGCAAAAATCCGCCGCAAAACAGCAGCAGACAATCGCGCAGCGTTTTTTTCTCCGGCAAGCGGAGCTTTTGCTGCGTTTTCTGCAAAAGCAGTGTGTTTCCCTTCATTCCCCGCACCTCTGTCCTTCGTTTTCTTCATTTTATCGTGTGGAAAAGGAAAGTGCTGTCGGGAAATGCTTTGGGAAAAGCGGAGGCGCAATTTTTTCCGACAGGGAAAGATACGTGACATCCCACCGCCGTTTTTTGCTTGACAACCAAGGTCTCCGGCGTTATGATAAATGATAGGGGTCTTTTCACCCCGCGACAAATTAGAAAGGAAGTGAACGCGACATGGATGCCGGAAGTAATGGTGGCATAGCGGTAGGGCGAAGTTCGGGAAACGGTGTCCATTTGCGTCGTTTCCTTTTCTGAATCTGCGGCCTTACCGTGCCGACTTCCTAATTCTGCTCGCAAACAATGAAACAGGAGGTTTGGAACGATGGCTGAACACAACGTTACGGTCGAAAGCACGCTTAACGCGCTGCTTGCCGACAAAAAATACGCAACGATCCGTGACATTCTCATCACCATGAACCCGTCCGACATCGCCTCCGTCTTCGACGAACTGGAGGAGGAGCGGCTGCCGCTTCTGTTCCGTCTGCTGCCCAAGGAGCTTGCGGCGGAGACCTTCGTTGAGATGGAGCCGGAGGCGCAGGAGCTGCTGATCCGCGGCTTCTCCGACTCGGAGCTGCGCGAGGTGCTCGACGAGCTTTACGTGGACGATGCGGTCGACATCGTGGAGGAAATGCCCGCCAACGTGGTGCGGCGCATCCTTTCGCAGGCCGACCCGCAGATGCGCAAGGAGATCAACGAGATCCTGCGCTATCCGGAAAACTCCGCCGGTTCGATCATGACAACGGAGTATGTTTCCCTGCGCCCCGGCATGACAGTGGAGGAGTCGATCCTTCGCATCCGCCGCACCGGCGTGGACAAGGAGACCATCTACACCTGCTATGTCACCCGTGACCGCACGCTTGTCGGTCTGGTCACGGTAAAAGATCTTCTTCTGGCAAAGGACGACGAGATGACGATCGAGGAGATCATGGAGACGAACGTCATCAGCGTAAACACCCTAACCGACCAGGAAGAGGTCGCGCAGATGTTCGCAAAGTACAATTTCCTCGCCCTGCCTGTGACCGACACGGAAAACCGCATGGTCGGTATCATCACCTTTGACGACGCCATGGACGTCATGGCCGACGAGGCAACGGAGGATATGGAGATCATGGGCGGCATGACGCCGTCGGACAAGACCTATCTGCGTTCGACGGTCTTCGATCTTTTCCGCCACCGTATCCCGTGGCTCTTGCTGCTGATGGTCTCCGCGACCTTCACCGGTCTGATCATCACGGGCTTTGAGACCGCGCTTTCCGCGCAGGTCGCGCTGACCGCCTTCATCCCGATGCTGATGGACACCGGCGGCAACTCCGGTTCGCAGTCCTCCGTCACCGTCATCCGCGCGCTTTCTCTTGACGAGATTGAGTTTTCCGATCTGGCAAGGATCGTCTGGAAGGAGATACGCACCGCCGTTCTGTGCGGCATTACGCTCGCCGCAGCGTGCTTCGTTAAAATTCTTCTGATCGACCGTCTTGCGCTCGGCAACGACAAAATCACCGTCATGGTGGCGCTGGTCGTGTGCATCACGATGGCGCTGACCGTACTCGTGGCAAAAGTGATCGGCTGCTCCCTGCCGATGTTTGCCAAGAAGCTGAGCTTCGACCCCGCCGTGATGGCAAGCCCGTTTATTACAACGATCGTCGACGCCATTTCCCTGCTGGTCTATTTCGGCGTCGCGCATCTGCTGCTGCATTTGTAGAGGAGGTTTTCCCATGACCGTTGAGCAGAGATTGCTCCGTTACGTTTCCTTTGACACCCAGTCCGACGAGACAAGCGAAAGCTGTCCCTCCACCGAAAAGCAAAAGCTGCTCGGCGCCGCGCTTGTGGCCGAGATGCAGGCGCTCGGGCTTTCCGACGTCCGCATGGACGAAGACGGCTATGTCTACGCGACGCTGGCCGGCACGGGTCCCTCCATCGGCCTGATCGCCCACATGGACACCTCGCCGGATTGCTCGGGCGCAGACATCCGGCCGCGCATTGTAGAATATCAGGGCGGCGACATCGCGCTCAATGACACGGACGTGCTCTCACCCGCCGATTTTCCGCGCCTTGCAAACAGCGTCGGAAAGCATCTGATCGTCACGGACGGCAAGACGCTGCTCGGCGCGGACGACAAGGCCGGAATCGCCGAGATCCTGACGGCCGTGGAGGAGCTGATACAGGAGGGCGCGCCCCACGCGACCGTCCGCATCGGCTTCACGCCGGACGAGGAGATCGGGCGCGGCGCGGATCGTTTTGACCTTGCGCACTTCGGCGCGGACTATGCCTACACCGTCGACGGCGGCACGCTGGGCGAGCTGGAGTATGAAAACTTCAACGCAGCCTCCGCAGTCGTCACCTTCCACGGGCGCAACGTCCACCCCGGCTACGCGAAGAACTGCATGGTCAACTCCCAACTCATCGCCATGGAGTTTAACGCCATGCTTCCCATCCACGAGCGCCCCGACTGCACGGAGGGCTACGAGGGCTTTACGCATCTGTGCCAGATGGAGGGCGACGAAGAAAAATCCGTCCTGAAATACATCATCCGCGACCATGACCGCGCCAAGTTTGAGGCGAAAAAGCAGCTCTTTGCGCAGATCACAGACTTCCTAAACGCGAAATACGGCGAAGGGCGCGTCAGCCTGTGCGTCAACGATTCCTATTACAATATGCGTGAGAAGATCGCGCCGCATATGTTCGTCGTCGATGCCGCGCTGCAAGCCATGCGCGATGCGGGCGTAACGCCCAATGTCGTGCCCATTCGCGGCGGAACGGACGGCGCGCGGCTCTCCTACGAAGGACTGCCTTGCCCGAACCTGTTCACGGGCGGCGAGAATTTCCATGGCCGCTTCGAGTATATCCCGATCGAGGATATGCAGGCTGCCGTCCGCACCATCAAGCACATTCTGAAAAACGTGGTTAAATAAAAAGCACACCGGATGTCTCATGTTCCGAGACATTCGGTGTGCTTTTTGAAAGGGAAAACGGATTTCACGCTCAGCATTCGTCCGGCACCGTCTCAGGCACTTCGTCGTCTTCCTGTAGTTCGATCGGCTCATCCTGCGCGGGGGCAACTTCCTCATACGGAGAGGCCGCCTGCTGCGCATAATCCTCGTAAGGGTCAGTGCGCTTTTCCGCTTCACGCTTGCGCTTCTCTTTTTTCTTGGATGCCTTCTGCTCACGCGGGTTCGCAAGCTCGCGCTTTTCATGCTCCTCCGGATCCAGCTCTTCCCAATGCGCGTCGATGCGGCGGTAGAGCGACCAGTAGTACCATGCGCTCCTGCTCGCAAAGCAGAGGCGGAGCATCAGATGAAACAGCGAAAAGAGCAGGACAAAGATCCAAAACGCGACAAACAGGCAAAACAGCAGCACGATCAGAATGCCCGTTAGTTGCAAGACGGCAGCAGTCTTCGTCTTGGCATAGTAGATCGCCATATAGACCGCAGGCGCAGCCGTCAGCACCGTCACGACCGCCGCTGCGGGGACGACCGTCCATGTGCCGAAGCCTTTGCGGTACTCATAAACGCGCTCCGCCTGATTGGTCAGCGCCTGTGCCTGCTGCGCGGGCGTTCCGCTCAGCGGCTTGCGATGCGTAAGGTACTGCCAAAGATCAATCCCGAACCAAACAAGCGCGATACCGGCGCAGATCAGGATCGGGCCGAGATACATATAGCGCAGGGAGGAAAACAGAAGGTGCTTCCAGCCCGTATTGAACTTTTGCAGAGACGCGGCGAATTTTGGCAGCAGCGGCAGCTTGTCAAACGCCTCCCTGAGCGTCGCGTTGCTGTAGCAGTAGATCGCGTTTGCCGCGGCAAGCAGGCTGTGCCAGAGGAAGAGCACAGTGCCCAAGGGCGGCAGAATATAGCTCAGATAGCGCTTTCTGCGCATACTGTATTCATTCCAGCTCAACCATTGCCACAGCTTATCCGTATCGGTGATCGGTTGCGAACGTCGCAGAAACATAGTTGGGTTCCTCCCTCTTTTATTCTTCTAACAGGCAGACCGCATGGCAGGCAATGCCCTCTCCCCTGCCGGTAAAACCAAGTCCTTCCTCGGTCGTTGCCTTGATATTGACCCGCTGCTCGCTCACACCGAGACCCTCGGCAAGGCGCGCGCGCATACGCGGGATATAATCGCTGAGCTTCGGGCGCTGCGCAAGAACGGTAACGTCCACATTCCCCACGCGCAGTCCGAGCGCCGCAAGCCGCTGCATCACCGTTTGGAGCAGCAGCATACTGGATATGTTCAAAAATGCCGGATCGCGATCCGGAAACAGAACGCCGATATCGCGCTGACCGGCAGCGCCAAGCAGCGCGTCCATCACCGCGTGGAGCAGAACGTCGGCATCGGAATGCCCGTCCAACCCCAATTCATAGGGGATCTCCACACCGCCGAGGATCAGTTTGCGCCCGTCGACCAAGCGGTGGACGTCATAGCCGTGTCCGATTCGCATCGTGCAGCCTCCCCGTTAAGATCGTCTCCGCAAGCGCAAGATCGCTCGGAAACGTCACCTTCAAATTCTCTTCGCTGCCCTGCGTCAGGTGGACGCAAGCGCCCGCAGCCTCTACGGCCGAGCAGTCGTCCGTCAGCGGAAGTCCCTGCGCAAGCGCGGCGCACAGCGCCGTCCGCAGAAGCTCCGTGTCAAACACCTGCGGCGTCTGCACGGCAAACAGCGTCGACCGATCCGGTGTGCACTCCACAAGTCCGGCACGCGCGACCTTGATCGTGTCGCGCACTGCGACGGCGGGTGCCGCCGCGCCATAACGAGCCGCCGCCTGCACCGCCTGCGCAACGATCTGCGGCGTGACCAGCGGGCGCGCGCCGTCATGCACGGCGACAAGCGGTGTCGCAATCTCGGAAAGGCCGCGCAGCACCGAGGCCGCGCGGCTGTCGCCGCCAAGGACGACCTTCGTCAGCTTCGGTTCTTCCGCTTGCAGCCGTTCGGCCTCGGCAAGCAGGTCTTCCCGTGTTACAAGAACGATCTGCGCGATCTGCTCGCAGACGGCAAGGGCGTGGACGGAATGTTCGAGCAGGGTCTTCCCGCAAAGCGTCGCCCGCATTTTGTCGATCCCGCGCATCCGCTGCGCGCTTCCCGCCGCTACGATCACCGCAGAACAGGTTTTTCCCATATCAAAGCTCCATTACGGTCTTTTTGAATTCCTTGCCTCGCACCATAAAGTTCTGGAAGCGGTCAAACGCGGCGCTCGCAGGAGAGAGCAGCACCACGTCGCCGCTCTGAGCGCGTGCCGCCGCCGCATGGATCGCGTCGTAAAAATCGTCGATCTGCAAGATCTCCGGCGCGCCGGAAACGGCGCTTGCCGCTGCGGCGATCTTGCCGCCGGTCGCTCCGGTGCAGATCAGCAGCTTGACGTGCGCCGCAATCTCCGGCCCGAGCACGTCGTAAGGGATATGCTTGTCGTAGCCGCCCGCGATCAGGATCACCTTGCGGTCAAAGCTGCGCAGCCCCGCGATCGTGCGGCTGGGCGAGGAGGCGATGGAATCGTTATAATAGGACACGCCGTCCTTCATGCGCACAAATTCAATACGGTGCTCCACACCGCCAAACTCACGCGCCACGCAGCGGACATCCTCATCCGATGCAAGTCCCTGCACGGCGAGCATCGCCGCCATATAGTTCTCCACATTGTGGATGCCCGGCAGGCGGATGTCACCGCGCGACAGGATCTTTTCACCCGCGCGCCACACCGCCTCGTCGTGGTAGCACACGCCGTCTTCCACCGCCGTCCTGCGCGAGAAGAAGCGGACGCTTCCGTGCGCTTCCTTCGCAAAAGAGGCGGTGATCTCGTTGTCCAAGTTCAGGATCAGGGTGTCTTCCCTACCCTGATAGAGGAAGATGTTCTTCTTCGCGGCGACATATTCCTCCATGCTGCGGTGGATGTCCAAATGGTTCGGCGCAAGATTGGTCACAACCGCAATATGGCAGCTCTTTTTCATGTCCATGAGCTGGAAGGAGCTTAGCTCCAGCACCGCAAGGTCGGTCGGCTGCATCTGATCCGCGCGATCGAGCAGCGGCGTGCCGATGTTGCCGCCGAGCCAAACGCGGTGCCCCGCGTGCTTCAGTATTTCGGAAATCAGGGTCGCCGTCGTGGTCTTTCCGTCCGAACCGGTCACGCCGATGATCGGGCAGGGGCAGACCTCGAAAAAGGCTTCCATCTCGCTCGTGACTTCCGTGCCTGCCCGCCGCATGGCGACAAGCTCCGGCTTTTCCGGATGCAGCCCGGGCGTGCGGAAGGCGACGTCCCCGCGAATGTTCAAATAGTCCTCGCCAAGGTGGAGCTTCAGGCCCATGCGCTCCAGCTCCAGCACCTCCGGCGAAAGCGCCTCGCGCGGCGTGCGGTCGCAGCCAACGGTGTCGATCCCGTAGCGCAGCAGCAGGCGCACCAACGGCCGATTGCTCACGCCCAAGCCAAGCACCAGTACCTTCTTTCCTATAAGACGAGAAAAGTATGCGTCAAGTTCCAAAGTTCGCACTCCATTTCCACAATTTTTATAAAAGTGATCCGCGCGACCTGTCGCGGCAGGTAGAATACTACCAAATCATTATAACCGCAAAGCAAAAAAAATGCAATCCGTTTGACAGAAGAAGAAAAATAAAGTATACTATTAAGGTGACCGGAACGGACAGCCGCGTTTGCGGGGCGAAAGCGCCGCAGATGAGGAAAGTCCGGGCTCCACAGGGCAAGAATAACGGGTAACGCCCGCCGAAGGCGACTTCAGGAAAAGTGCAACAGAGATATACCGCTGCGCACCGCGCAGCAAGGGTGGAAAGGCGAGGTAAGAGCTCACCCGCCGCATGGGAACATCGCGGCGCTGTAAACTCTATTCGGAGCAACACCGTGGAGGAAGCACAAGGTCTGCCCGACCGCTTCCGAGGAGGTGGCTTGAGCGCGTCGGCAACGGCGCGTCGAGATAGATGGCTGTCGATCACAGAACCCGGCTTATAGTTCCGATCACACAAAAACCGCCGACATCAGAACCATTTGGTTTTGACGTCGGCGGTTTTTTACGGCTGGGCGATCAACTGCTGCACGACATAGCCCGCCAGCATCAGGCCTGCGCAGGAGGGCACCCATGAGACGGAGGCCGGTACACTGCGGCGGCCGGGAGGCGGCGCTTCTGCCGGAAGCGGCGTGCGCGGCGTCTCTTCGCTGAAGAGCACGGTATGGTGCGCGATGCCGCGCGCGCGCAGCTCGCGGCGGACGACCCGTGCCAAGGGGCAGCCGCTGGTTTTTGAAATGTCCGTAATGCGCAGCCCGAACGGGTCGAGCTTGTTGCCCGTTCCCATGGCGCTGATGATGGGGATGCCACGCTGCTTTGTCGTTGCGATGAGGCTGAGCTTGCAGGAAACAAGGTCGATCGCGTCGATCACATAGTCGTAGGGCCGCGCGAAAAAGCGCTCCTTGTCCTCCTCGCAGTAAAGGTACGGCATCGGTTCGACGCGGCAGGCCGGATTGATGTCCGCAATGCGCTGCGCCATGACCTCCGCCTTGTATTTCCCGATCGTGGAGTGCAGCGCGCAGAGCTGCCGGTTGATGTTGCTCGTTCCGACGGTGTCGTTGTCCACAAGCGAGATCTCCCCGACGCCCGCGCGCGCCAGCCCCTCTGCCGCAAAGCTGCCGACGCCGCCGACGCCGAAAACGATCACGCGGGCGTGTTTCAGCTTCTCCAGCGCCTGCGCGCCGAACATCATTTCCTCGCGGATAAACGGATTTTCCATCTTGTCCTCCGATCTCTTCGTATAAAAACGGAGGGGACGGCGTCCCCTCCGAAGCGGTTATCTTGATCAGTCGAGATTTGCGTGCTTGACAGCCTTCTTGCTGAAGTCGCAGTTCTCCACCGCGGCCGTGACCAGTCCTTCCACATGGTCGGTCTTCAGACCGTTGGAAACGCTGAGCGCGCGCTGCATCTTGCCCGCGCCGGTGTAATAGAGCACCACATGGATCTTCTCACCGTTGTTCGTCACTTCGAAACTCTTGCAATCGCCCGCCGTGCGCTCTTCGTTAAAGAGCCACGCGTAAACGTCCTCGGAGTAGCTGATCGCACCGCTGCGGGTCACGTTTTCGACCTCGACGGTATCGTTCTCGGAATACTGCTCCGCGAGCTTGCGGAAGCCGTCCGCGTCGGTCTTATCGGACATCGCGGTATTGACCGCGACCTCGATCTCCTTGGGAGTGTAGTCGTGGGAATGGCTGGTGCTGTCCTCGGTGTCGCAGTAGACGAGCTGGAGGAGGTTCGCGGTGGCGTAGTCTTCCTTGTCGATGAGCTTGATGACATAATAGGTATCGCCCGCTTCATTGACAAAGAGCTTCGCGTCGCCGGCGGCGGCGGTCTCAAAGACCCACTTCGCGGCATCTTCGTTTACGGCAGAGGTGATGCCTTCCTGCGTCCGGTCGGCGTTATGCGTGACCTTCTCGCCCTCGGCGTCGAACTCCTTCTCCATTGCCTCAGCGGCGGCCTTCGCCTTTTCCTTCTCGGCGTCAGTCACTTCGGTGCTCTCCGCGCCTTCCTCGATGTAGTCCGAGGCAGCGACCTTATAAAGGTCATAGGTCGCAACATCGAAGCGGGTCTTGTCCGCCTCGTAGGCCGTCTGGATCTCTTCGTCGGTGTAGGTCAGAGAGTTGGCATAAGCATCGGCATAGGCGGTGCGCTCCAGATAGCAGCGCAGCCCCTTTTCGTTGCAGCCCTTGCCGAAAATGGCGGCAATGTACTCATCCAGATCCCACTTCGTGTTGTAGGTCTGGTTGTACTGATCCTTCTGTGCCTTATACTGTGCCATCGTCTCTTCGACAACGGCCATATCCTCCTCGGAAGCCTCAAAGCCCTTTGCCTTGCCCTCATCATAGAGGGTATAGCACTGCGCGATGCTATTCTTAGCCGACTCGATCAGTAGGTCGGACAGTCCAAGGTCGACCATCGAGGCGCTGTTGTTGCCGGTCTGGCTGCGGAAGCTGTTGGCAAGCGGGCGGTAGAAGTAGTTAAACTCCTTGACGGAGATCTTATGATCGTTGACCTTCATGACCGTGGCATTGCGCCAGTAGGCACGGTAGCCAAGGATGCCGCCGATGACCAGAGCGAGCACCAGCACGACGCTGATCGCAAGGATCACGCCTTCGGAGAGCTTTTTCTTTGTCTTCTTTTCCGGAGCAGGGTTCTCCTCCTGCACCAAACGCTTCTTTCTTTCACGGGAAGCACTCATAGTTTATAACCTCTCATTCGTGGATAATGGTTGGGTCTATGCCCAAATGAACGCTGATGTCCATTATACCGATTTTTTCATTGCGTTTCAAGTATAAAATCTAAAAAACGAAAAAAGTTTCAAAAAACCAAGCGAGCCCGCAGGGATCCGCCGCCTCTCGGCAGCGTCCTGCGGGCAGAAAAAGCCCCGCTATAGCCGTGTAGTCCCGTTTATAACCTGCACAAAACGGCAGGTGGGTTGTCTCTCCGCGTCTTTTCTGCTTCCAACGTCCATTCTCGGTCAAGGCCGGAACGGGAGGCCTGCAAGCCGAGGCGGAAGTCCGACATCCCGAAGATATGATGTGGGTTTAAAGGGGACTATCACAAACCAAGCAGGGAACTTTTCAATTAAGGTATCGTCCAAACGATAAGGTCTTACGCTTCCTCTTCCTCAAAAAGGGACTGCATGAGCAGATCGTAGACCTCCTCCAGCTCCTTTTCGTCTTCGACCGCGAGGAGCACCGGTTCGCCGTCTTCCTCTGCGGACTTGAGGATGCTGACCTCAAGCTCTTCCTTTTCGTCGTCGGCGTCGGCAGGGGTGAGCGCCAGATACTCCGCACCCTTGTACGTTACGGTGGAGAGCACCTCCAGCTCGTATTCCACGCCGTCTTCATCCGTTATGGAGATCACGTCGCGCTGCATTGCATCGTCCATGGTAAAACGCCTCCTGTGTTTCTCTGCTCCTATTGTAACCGCTCGGCACGGGAAAATCAAGAGGAAAACGGGCGATGTCATGAGATAAAATTCTCAAGCTCCGCCGCAAGCTCCGTTTCGTCCGCACAGAAAATGCCGCGCCGTATGCGCGCGCGATCCGTCTGCGGCAGCATAACGAGGCGGACACCGCATCGCTCCACCTTTCCGTCGCTGCCGTGCTGCACGCACAGCTCCCCCTCTTGCTCAAAAATGCGAAAAAAAGAACCGCCGCACAGAAGAATTGCCAAAAGCATCACGCTGACCCACCTGCGGCAAAAAGTCAATCTCATATCCCTCACCGTTGTAAGGTTTCCCCAAAAACACCGAATTTATAAAAGAAAAAAAACGCTAATACGGATTTGACAGGCGTGATATAATCATTTATATAGGGATAGAATACACACGGCTTTTTCTCTATGCCTTTTCCCTTCCGTGAATTAGGTTTTTGGAAAGCGAGGCTAATCATGGGCGATCATACCAACCCCAACTCCAAACCGGTCAATGTTGCATGGCGCGTCTCCCGCGTGATCCTTCAGGTCATCGGGCGGATTCTTCTGATCCTCCTGATCGCCGTCGGCACGCTGGCGCTGGTCGTCGTCGTCGCCGGTTCGATCTTTATGTCAAAATTCTCCGACTATCTGAAGGACGACCTGATCCCGTCGGCGGAAAAATATGTGGAAACACGCTTTGAGCTAAAGCGCGAGGATCAGTCGCAGACCTCCATCATCTACTATACCGACCCCGACACGGGAAAATACGAAGAGCTACAGCAGCTCGACGCCGCACAGAGCCGCATCTGGGTGGAGTATAAGGATATACCCTTAAATATGATCAACGCGACCATCGCCATTGAGGACAAGCGCTTTAACGAGCACAACGGCGTCGACTGGGTGCGCACGCTCTCGGCCGTCGGCAACTTCCTCGGCGGCGACTCCTCCTACGGTGCCTCCACCATCACCCAGCAGCTCATCAAAAACATCACGCACGAAGACGATGTGACCGTAAACCGCAAGGTGCAGGAGATCTTCCGTGCGCTTGCCGTCGAGAAATACTACACGAAGCAAGAAATCCTTGAGTGGTATCTCAACACGATCTACCTCGGTCAGGGCTGCTACGGCGTACAGAGCGCCGCCAAGGTCTACTTCGGCAAGGACGTAGGCGAGCTTTCCGTCGCGGAGTGCGCGAGCATCATCTCCATCACGAACAACCCCTCTCTCTACGATCCGTATATCAGCAAGGGAAACAACCACCGCCGCCAGCAGACCGTGCTGCGCGAGATGTACGCGCAGGGCTATCTGAACGCGGGCGAGTACCTGCAAGCAAAGTATCAGACGCTGGAGTTCCATAACGGTCTTTACGACGAGCGCACCTATGTCTGCGCCTCGTGCGGCTTCGAGGGAACGAGCGGAGAATATAACGAGATCAACAACGCCTTCTATTGCCCCCAGTGCTACAAGCAGAACTTCTCCATCGAGACAAGCAGCTATTATTCCTACTTCACCGACACCGTATACCGCGATGTTCTGAACGATCTTCAGGCAAAATACGGCTACGCGGAGGAGGTCGCGGTGCAGAAGCTGCTGACCGGCGGCTACCGCATCTATTCGACCATCAACCCGAAGGTGCAGGAGCTGGTCGACTCCGTCTATGAAAATCTGGACAACATCCCCGATACGATCAGCTATCAGCAGCTCCAGTCCGCGACGGTCATCATCGACAACCGCACCGGCGACATCATCGCCATGGCAGGCGGCGTCGGCAAGAAGGGCGGCAGTCTGACGCTCAACCGCGCCACGCAGAGCAAGCTGCCCACCGGCTCCTCGATCAAGCCCGTCTCGGTCTATGCACCGGCGCTCGACGCGGGCGTCATCACGCCCAATACCATGTTTGAAGACTCCCCGCTCAACGAAGGCTCCGACTGGCCGCAAAACGACAGCCGCTCTTATAGCGGTCCCTGCCTCGTGCTGCGCGGCGTCACCAGCTCCCTCAACACGATCTCCGTCAAGACGCTGCGAGAGCTTGGCATTGAAGAGAGCTTCAACTTTATGAAAAACAAGCTGGGCTTTACCACGCTGGTCGACGAGATCGAGATCGGCGGAAAGACCTTTACCGACAAGGCCTACGCGCCGCTTGCGCTGGGCGAACTGACCTACGGCCTGACCGTGCGCGAGATGACGCAGGCCTACGCGACCTTCGCCAACAACGGTGTGTTCCGCGAGGCGCGCACCTATACGCGCGTGGAAGACTCGCAGGGTCGCGTGATCCTGGACAACGCGCAGGAGAGCCACACGGCCATCAGCGAAAAAGCAAACTACTACCTGACCTATATGCTCGAATCCGCCGTCAACGGCGGCACCGGCTGGTACGCACGCATGAACAATGTTGCCGTCGCCGGCAAGACCGGTACCTCCGGCAACAACCAGACCCGTTGGTTCGCGGGCTACACGCCCGAGTACACCTCCGTCGTCTGGTGCGGCTACGACGAGCAGGAGCAGATCATCCTCTCCGGCACCTCCGTTAACCCCGCCATCACCATGTGGAATCAGGTCATGCGCCCGCTGCACCAGAGCTATATCGACGGCAACGGTTCGCTCTCCTTCTCCCAGCCGGAGGGCGTCGGCTATTACAGCGTCTGCGCCGACTGCGGCCAGCTCGTGACCGAGGCGTGCAAGAAGGACGTGCGCGACGGCGTTAACCGCGCCGTGACCGTCCGCCTGTTCTGGGACGACGCGCCGCGCAGCGAATGCACCTGCCACACGCTCGTGAAGATCTGCGGCGAGAGCGGCAAGATCGCGAACGAATACTGCGAGCAGGTACACGGAAACACCATTACCGAAGTCGGTATGCTCATCTATAACGAAGACTGGCTTGTGAACAAAGACAAAGAGTACGTCTACAACCCCGAAAAGAAGGAAGACTTCTGTACCATTCACGACAGCGGTTCGCTCGAGCCGACAGAGCCGACCGACCCCACTGATCCCACTGATCCCACCGAGCCCACCGAGCCACCCGAACCGACAGAGCCGCCCGAGCCGACGGCAGAGCCGTCGCTGGAGTTCGTGCCCGAGGAAGAGGACAACTGGTATCGTCGACGGATCGATCTATAAAAAGAAAGCAGGAGAAAAACGTCCATGTGGATTGCCGATCAATGGAAGGATTATGAGGTGCTCGACACCTCCGACGGGGAAAAGCTCGAACGCTGGGGAAAATATTTCCATTGATCGGCTTTCCACATAGATCAGATCCTCAGTGCCACGGCAGAATGGGCGAAGGGCCGATAGGTTCGGTCGGTTCGGTCGGCTCGGTCGGCTCGGTGTTGTCCTTGGTGTGCACATGGCAAACTTGTTCCTCGTCCTCGGGGTTATAGACGTGTTCCTTGTCCTTTTCGACCTTCCAGTCCTTGTTGTACAGCAGCATTGCCGCTTCTTCCACGGTGTTGCCCTCGGCCATCTCACAGTATTCGTTGGCGATCTTGCCGGTCTCCTGGCAGATCTTCACGAGCACATGGCAGGTGCAGGTCGCGGTGGGCACATCATCATAGAACAGCTTCATCTCCACGGTGCGGTCTCCTCGCACGTCCTTGGTGCACAGCTCCTCATCGACGAGCAGACCGCAGTCTTCGCAGAGCTTGACGGTCGTGACGCTGCCGGGCTGATAGAAGCCCGCATAATCCATGCCCTCGTGCAGGGGCTTCATGATCTTGTTCCACATCTGCACGGCAGGGTTCAGGTACGAGCCGGAGAGGATGACCTCCTCGGGTTCGTCGTAGCCGCACCAGACGGCGGCTGTGTAATAGGGCGTGTAGCCGCAG